>ERZ779922.2080-NODE-2080-length-12447-cov-4.206020_pt1 | contig 12447 bp, 20 predicted proteins | sample MGYA00511544_ERZ779922 | MGnify/ENA primary metagenome ERZ779922 (study PRJEB29588, sample SAMEA2154516) | human gut metagenome | biome: human gut; feature: human-associated habitat; material: faeces | place: Denmark | collected 2008/2010 ... | reverse complement strand
TCTTGTGTTCACGGGGCTTGGAATCCTTGTGCTGCTTGCGTTTCATGGCTTCGGGTAGTTCCGTCACAGACAAGTCAGGGTTGCCTGCCCAGACCTCATTGTAAAGAGTGCGGGTGCAGACCATCTCATCTGCTGGAAACAGCCCATGCAGACGGGCATAGCCAACGCAGAAATCCAGAGACCACTTGTGTTCCTTGAACTGCTTGACTACCCAACGAAGGAAGTGGGCGCAGCGGCAAATCCGATGGTGTTTCCGAGAATGCTTCCTGTTGGCCTTGTAGACGGCCTCTCCATGCCTTGCTGAGTAACCGGGTTTCCTGCCCTTATTGCTCTTACGAGGCGGTGTGCCGCGTCGTAGTTCGTTTGCCACGGTAGACGGCGAGCAACCTATCTCTCTGGCGATGGCTCTGTTTGTGTAGCCTTGGCACTTGAGATGTTGGATAGCCCCTCGTTCTTCACGCTGAAGGTGCTGTCCCTTCTTGCGTTCTGCTGGCCCTGTGATATAATCTTGGCAGTCCATAGTGATTGCCCTCCCTTGGCAGATGTTGTGTAGGAACTTCATTCTACCATGCTGGAAAATCACTATGGATTTTTTTGTTAGGTGTCCAACTTCATTATGCAATCAACCATGTTTTTCTAATATAGACACCAATACTCGCTTCGTAGGTATCATTATGAGTGAAAGTTAAATGGAGAAAGTAAAATGTCGGATATACTGTTTACAGATAAGCAGCAAATTGGGTTCACTGAATTGAAATGCGATATAGAATATCGTTATGTTCCCAAAGAAGATTACCAGATGTTGATTGACCTGGCGTGGAGGAAGGGGGAACACACAGCGAAAAAGTACAGGAATATGTACCCCTGCATTCGATCTCCCTATCAGCTTGCCCAGAAGCTAGGAGTGAAAGTTGTACAGAAAGAGAATGGTCCAGAAAGAATTTTCAGCGAATATTATAGTAAACGCAGAGAAATTCGGATTTTTCTAAACAGTATCAACAGGAAATTTGTTCCGGCAAACAAAAATAAACTGACGTCTACAGAGTTAAGTCATGTGCAGGAAATTTTTATTGCCCATGAATTATTCCATCATCTAGAATGTAATGAGCCGGAGGTGGGCCTGACGTATAAGGAATATTATGTTACTGTCTTGAAGTTTGGACCACTGAAACGTAAGGTTGGTCTACGTAGCCTCTCAGAGATTGGGGCACATAGCTTTACTCGGACATACCTAGGGATAGAAGATAGATTTTGATCAGGTAGTGTCAAGAGTTATGCGCAAAATTGTTTACGGCTCTGGTAGAAATCTATTACAGGGGGCGGCTTAACCGCCCCTTGGTTACTTTTCAGCAGGCAGGGCGCAAAGGGTCAAGGGGCTCGTCTTGCCCTTGACCATTTGTGACCTGGCTGCTATCAGCCGACCTGCGGCTCCTGCTCCATGGTTTCCAGATGCTTCATGTTCATTGACGAATTTGGGGATTGCGTTGAGAATTGCGCCCGGGATCGCCGGGAATATCCGAGAAGTTTTGGTAATTGACAAGGAAGATAAATTCCTGTTACAATGCATAAAACAAGACCCGGAGGCAGCACAGATTGTAATGGAGTCTGGCGTTCCAATCTCGTTTATCCTGGCAGATTGGAAATCCCTTCCGGAACAGTCGGAACGATTGAACCAGCCTGGAAGGCAATTTTCAGTGTGCTTGGCAAAAGGAACAGGTGCGGGAATGCTAATCCCAACCGGAATGCCCGGAAAAGTCCGATTTTATCGTGAGGAGGAAGAAAAATGCGCGTACTGAATTTTGGATCTCTCAATATCGATCATGTCTACCAAGTTGACCATATTGTAGCGCCCGGCGAAACAATTTCATCGGCAAGTTTGAAGTTCGTCCCTGGCGGAAAGGGCTTGAACCAATCCATTGCGCTGGCGCGTGCCGGAGTGGGTACCTACCATGCCGGATGTATCGGCAACGATGGGGAAATCCTGAAAAAGCAGTTGTTAGAAGCAGGCGTAAACACGCGGTTTACACGAAAGTTGGAGGAAGTGAATGGACACGCTATCATCCAGGTTAATCGGGATGGACAAAACAGCATTATCATTTATGGCGGTGCCAATATAGCCTTGACTGAGAAAATGGTAGAAGATACACTGAATGAGGCGGAAACACCGGATTTGGTGCTGCTGCAAAATGAAACCAGTCAGGTTTCCTACATTGCCGAGGCTTGTGGGGAACGGGGAATACCGGTGGCGTTTAATCCATCTCCCTATTCGGAGGAGCTGAAGTCGTTTCCTTTTGATAAGGTGCGGTATTTATTAATCAACGAAACAGAGGGAAAGCAGATTACTGGGGAAGTGGAGCCGAAAAAGATTGCCGCTTACTTGTTAGAGAGATACCCCAATATGCGTGTGGTATTGACGCTGGGAAGTAAGGGTGTATACTATCAGGATAAACAGAAATGCTGTTTACAAGATGGCTTCCGCGTCCATGCGGTAGATACCACAGGAGCGGGGGATACGTTTACAGGATTTTTCCTGGGAACGATTCTCGGCGGTTTATCAGAAGAAGAGGCTCTGCGTTGGGCGTGTGCAGCAGCGGCGCTGTCTGTGACCAAACCCGGCGCAGCTCCGTCAATTCCCACAATGGAAGAGGTTCGTGGGTTCCTGGAGAGTCAGGAAATAAAAACTGAGAATTGAATATCCCCCCTGGATGAAAATCCAAGCGGCAGGCGAATAGTTAGAGCCTGCCGCTTTTGCTGCGCCAAGATAGAGCCTTGCGCGGTAACGAATTCTGGCTCTATGTCAATAGTTGGGGTAGAGATAAAACGCAAATAGTAGGGTCGTGTCGGAGAGAATATCTCCGGCACGGTTTTTATGGGTAGTGTCAAGAGATATGCGCAAAAGTACCCCTTCCTCGCCAAGCACCAGCTGCGTATACTCCAATGGTTTATTATAGATTAGCCAGTCCAGTTCTGAACGCTGATACATATTGTCAGCAACCTCCTTCTCCACGGCAATGGTGTCGATGGCGATCATGCTGCCATCGGAGAATTTCAGTTCCACACAGGCAGTATCCATATTGAACGTACAAGAAATCAGCTTTTTCATATCCACGTCCCCCCTAAATGGTAATGGTCGCTATGTACCGAACTTTGAGCTCATGCCCGATTGCAGTGCGGTCTGCACGGGTGTAGTTCGCAGTTCGTACGGTACTCATCTTCTTGACCATCTGGCCGCCGACGGAGCCGGCTTCGCGGGAGGTCAGGTGACCGTTGTAACCGTTGGTCAGGTTCACGCCAACCTCCCTTGGTGTCTCTTTTACATCGTGAACTTTCAGATTTCGATAGTTTCATCGGAAGAATCGGTTCGTACAGGGAAGGTCGGAACAGCCGCATGGTCGGAAAGGCTGCCTATGAATTTGTAGTAGATGGTTACGCTTTGCTGATAGGATGCATGTTTGCGGGGAGCTTTGATATATCCGTCCGGCAGTATTTTGGGACCTACCACGATCCTGTCGATGAAGGTAAGCAGAATGTCACGGTCAAGAACCTCAATGCGAGAATACTGTTTGGCCAGCTGAAAGAACTTCTCGTAGTTGGAACGAATCTCGGCAGCGGGTGAAGGAGCCGTCAAATTCTCTAGAGAGGCTTCCAGGGTCGTTGCTTCTTTTTCGAGTTTTGCGACCATGATTTCCAGCCGACTATCAGACAGCTTTCCTTCGGCATTATCGAAGTACAATTTTTCGATTGTCCGACTGATAACTTTTAGACGGGCTTGTGATTTTTCAATCTTGCTCTCGCGCTCCTTTTCGACAGAGGCACCATTCACTTCCTCCAGCACACCGTTTACAAGAGCATCAATTTCTGCATCGGTGAGATTGATCAAACTGTTTAAGTCCTGACGAACCAATTCAAGCAAATCGGAATACCTGATATTCACGCCCTGGCAAGGATTCTCAAAGCGCTTGCTTTTATGATTGCAGGAGAGGAACCAGTATTTTTCCCGTTCACCCTTGTAGACCGTACCGGAGGAACACAGGGAATAACCACAAAGACTGCAAATAGCAATTCCACCAAATATGCTCTTTCTGACATGGTCATATTGACGGTAATCACGGCTTCCCTTCCCTAAATTGAACTGTGCTTTATCAAAGGTCATTTGGTCAACAAGGGGAACATGGGTGCCTTCCGTAACAACCCAATCCTCTTTGGGAACGGAAATTTTCTTTTTGGACTTTAAGCTGACTTTCCGAGTCTTTCCAAGGACGGTTTTTCCCAGGTATACCTCATTCTTTATGATCCTTTTGACAGTAGTATAGTTCCAATAGTCGGTTGCGCGGGCAGCCCCAGCATCCGTAAAATTGTCACGGTATAGCGCCCGATATTTAAGAGGGGTGACAACGCCTTCATTGGATAACTCCTGAGCTATGGTGATGCAAGACTTTCCTGCGGCAGAGCGCTGGAAAATGCTGGTGACAATCGGTGCGGTTTCTTCATCTGGAATCAGGTGATTTTTGTCCTTTGGGTCTTTCTTGTAACCGAATGGCGCACAGGCACAGTATTCCCCTTTGCTCCGTTTCATCTTGAACACATCCCGGACCTTCCGGGAGCTATCACGAAGGTAAACTTCATTCATGGCAAACTGAAAAGGAGCCATGACATTTTCAAGTTCGGAGTCAAAATTATCCGCAATGGCAATATAGTGAATTTGATGTTCCGGGAAAAACTGCTCTGCATAGTAGCTGGATTCTCGCATGTCACGGCCAAGACGGGAAAGGTCTTTAGTAATGACCATGTTTGCTTTGCCGGATTCAAGGGCACGCATCATTGCCTGAAAGCCTGGACGCTCGAAATTACCACCAGACCAGCCGTCATCGACAAAGGAATCAAGAAGCGCAATGCCATTTCTGGCACAGTAGTCTCTCACTATTTTTTCCTGATTAAGGATACTGGAGGACTGCCCTTCGTTGGCTTCTTCCTGGGATAGACGGTAGTAGGCATAGGCAATGGTAACTCTGGGAGCTGTGTTAGAATACCTCCTTTTTGCATGATTGTATGGGAAAGCAGTAGTCATATCTGTTGTAAGATTTGTTTTCATTCGGAACTCCTTACAACGAATTGGCTTCCATCCATATTATACGAAATGGGAGGCGTATCTGTCAAAGGTAATACCTGGCAGGAGACTTCCTTGAGGTGATCCCCCACAAGTTGGGATGCAGTCTTATTCCCGGAAAAGATGCGGTGAATCAGATATGTGGTTTTATTGAACTGATATTGCTCCATTATCTTGATCCCTCCTGTATTGCTCTATTTTCCCGAGAAATGGGAGAAATATGCCTTTTGCCGATACGGGGGGAAACAATATAGTCCCAGCCTGTACGGATACCGCAGTAAGAGCATATATCACGCTCCAACTGATAGTAATTTGCTCTATGAATGCTGGTGTTATGTGCGTTATAGAATTGCTTTGCACAAGAGGGGCAGAGCGTTAGTTCTATAAAATGCTGTAATTTCGTGATTTGTTTCATTGTCATGCCCTCCTTATGCGGAAAACAGGTATTTACCAAGCCGGTCTATTTTCTGACATACTGCGGACGTGGAACGACCACGCATTTTTCCAATTTCAGTTTTGGAATATCCATCAAATGCCAACAAAGTGAGCAGTTCCTTGTCTTGCTCAGAGAGTGCCTGGAGCTTTGTGTAAAGTGCTTCATCAGAAATCCGCTCGATCCACGAGAAGCGGTCCGCATCAGCGAAATATGTATCATCCTTGCTTAAAAGGGAGGCATACCTATGCAGTAATGCATATTCCTTGCTTTCTCCATCTTCACTTTCATTCTCAAAGGGTTCCTCCCATGCCGCAATGGAACGGCTACGCTTAAAAACGGAAAAATCGAACAAATATAGACTTTGAATGGCATCCTCACTCATACCGGCGTTGTGGTATTCTTGCCGGAGCTTTGCCCATTCGGTTTCAAAACGCTTGCGTTCCCTTCTATTATTAAATTCCATAATGATCTCCTTTGAACTTTAATTTTTGGTTTGGTCAAAATTCCGGAGATCAGGGATATCGGCCAAGGCTCCCCTGCCACTGGGATAAAAACATAAGAAGTCCTTTCCGCAGAGCAATCCGGGAAAGGACTTCTTTTCATCGTACAAAGCGTAGCGGGCAGCAAAAAAGCACCGTAAAAGTGGAATCAAAATGGGTATGGTTATCCCATTGATTCCGACTTTGTACGGTGCTAGGGCAGTCTCGATCATAGATCGGCTCCGCATACGCGAATGTAAGTCGTGTTATTCAGTTAATAATATTTGCCTTTCAGACGGGCAATACCCTTCTGCTTACGGAAGTAGGCAAGGTTGATTGGGTCCTGGGCTTTGCATTTGGGACACTTGGGGCGAACGTGACCAACTGCATCCGAATAAACTTTCATAATTGGGAAGTTGCAGCGAGGACAACGAATTTCTCTAAGTGTCAGCCAGGATGCTTCATCGGCAGATTTATCCAGCTTTTCTTGTTTCTCGGGAACTGGGAAAGAGGGCCTGCGATATGGTGAATATTCGCTCATGTTGCTTCCCTCATTTTCAGAAAGTATTCCTGCATATCCCGCCTATCTACCAGGTTGTATTTTTTCAGCTGAATCAGCAATGAGGAAAAAGAAACGCACAGCTCGTCAGCAATTGCGTGAATCGCCGGTTTGGTACTGGGCAGCAGCACACAATCTCCATAAATCGGGATGCGGCTGCGGTGCATGTGGCGGCGCAGGGCGTTTTCTACCAGAGGTTTGGGCATCAGGAGCATGGCGGCCATGGAGTTTGCTTGACATTCGCCCAGATTCAGACGCTCCTGAAACTCTTGCAAACTATAGCAGCGTTCCAGGTCATATTCCCGGTCAAAACAGGTGGAATTGTGCAATGGATCAGCACGGTTGATAAGGACATGGCTGATTTCATGGGCCAGGACAAACCGTCTGCGGCAGTTTTCGGTGGGACGTTGGAGAAACGTGTCCAAAATGATTGTCTCCTTCGGGAAAACGATGCCGACCTTTTGATTTTGGCGCATGACGCACAATGGATAAGAGCCGTTGGAGACAAAACCGATTTTGTCCCGGTCGTCTTCGGCAATTCTTTCGTAATGTACTTGCAGCCCCAGAAATCGTGCTATACCGTCAATGTCGATGGGGCCGGATGCCGGGGAGCCGCAAGTGACCTGAATCAGGCCGTAAGCAATTTCTGCAATTTCCTTGTTCGAAATAAATACTTTCATCGGGGAACCTCCTCAAGCGAAAAACCGCATTCTCCGAGAGGATGAGAATGTTTCAGACGGACGGTGTTCCAGTTGCCGAAGCTACAGAAGATGGCGGCTTCCCAACTCCTGATAAGTGGAATGCCCCGGACATTTGGAACGGTTACTTCGGATGTCATTATTATAGCCGGATACACAAACAGTGTCAAGAACAAATGTTCGTATAAAATAAAAGAGTCACAGAACTGCGACTCTTTTATAATCAGGCCCTCTGGGGGGCTAGACGGGATGTTCGGTTTGACAACGGTAACGGCGCACACTATAATGGAAGCAACTTATAAATCAGAAAAGTGGGAAAAGTATGGAAATCAGTACACCCCAAAAGATCAAGCTGCTCAAACTCATGGAATTGCTGCGGGAAAACAGCGATGAGGATCATCCGCTGAAAACAAATATGCTTTGTACGATGCTGAAAAATGCGGGAATTTCCTGCGACAGACGAACGCTCAGCAGGGATATTGCCACATTGAACGAGTGCGGCTATGAGATTTTTTCAATCATGCAGGGCCATGACAAGGCATACTACATCGTGGAGCGAAGTTTTTCCCTGCCGGAATTAAAAATCCTGATTGATGCGGTTCAGGCGGCTTCCTTTATAACAGAATCCAAAACAGAGAACTTGATCCAGAAGATTGCGGCGCTGGGAAATGCCCACCGTGCGGAGCTATTGCAGGGTGGGATGGTTTGCTTCAATTCCCGGAAACACAGCAACGAGCAAATCTACTACTCCGTGGAAACTTTGGAGGGGGCATTGCGTCGGCACCAAAAGGTTTCTTTCTGCTATTTTGATTTGGATGAAAAGCACCAGAAGGTATACCGTCGAGAAAAGCAACGCTATATCGTTGACCCGGTGGCGCTGGTTTATAACGAGGATAATTACTACCTGATGTGCTTTTCGGCAAAGCACAACGATATTGTGAATTATCGAGTGGATCGGATGGAGCATGTACAACTGGAGGATGTACCCGCCGATGAGCGGGCTGTAATCCATGCGGTGGATGTTGCGGATTATACGGAGCAGGCATTCAAAATGTACAATGGAAAGATAGAATCGATTACGTTGCGCTTCAGCAGGGATTTGATCGGTGTCATCTATGACAAGTTTGGAGAGGATACTGAAATATGGCAAGAGGACGGCAGGTACGCTGCCAATGTCAAAGTTCAAATCAGCCCAACGTTCTGGGGCTGGCTATTCCAGTTTGGGGGGAGGATGCGCCTTCAAGGGCCTGCGGTCTTGCAGGAAGAAATGGGGCGGCAGTTGAGTCTCCTTGCGGACAGAACCAAAGACTGAGTAGTGAATGGGATTAAAAGTAAAGAATACGGTCACACTTTCCTTTAGGAACGGTGTGGCCGTATTTATTTAGGCCCCTTTTGTGTATAAATTGATGATAACTTTTCCTTGTGCCTTTGCAAAGTCAAATGCGAGTTGCGTTCCGCTCTTGGGCTGATAGTTTGTCAGAACCTTTTTAGATGCCTTGCGCATATCAGGCAGATAGTTTTCATTATAGTAAAAGACACAGAAATCGCTTGCCAGAACCATTGCATGATTTCGTTCTACATAAGAGGCTTTCCCGGCAGAAGCAATTCCATCTGGACAAATGCTATCTTCGTACCCTTCTGTTAGAAATCGCATGGTGAAGGCATCCGCATTGGGATAATCAGTCCGAACATGTATTCTTGGCTTTAGTCACAGAAACGAAAGTGTTCGGATGATTGATGCGACAAAACTTTGTCAGCAGGGCAGACGGCAGAACGAATTCAGCCAGCAGAATATCATGGATATTGTTGTAATTTTTACTGTGTATTTTTCAGGCATTACTGCATCTACCGTCTCAGATCTGCAAATACATCAGACGCAGCACGGGATTTGTCTGCCTTGGCCTCGTTCATACCATGCGCCATCATTACGTTGAAAGCGGCCTCGTCCATCTCGTCCCGGGCGACCGGCACAGCGGGAACGGCAAGAGAGAACGGAATGCTGCGAGTCATGATGATTTGCTTATAGAGCGCATTGATAACAACGGAAGCAGGGATGCCCAGCATCTCCATAATCGCTTCAGCTTCCAATTCTATCAAGAAGGATAATTCGCAGTTTTTTCTCAAACTTTTTTTCATAATTTGCCACATTTACAAAGCACCTATGTAGTAAAGCAGGTTCGATTCCGGCATAGTCCACCACCAAAAGAGTATTGGAATCATGATTCCAATCGTCGCATGTAGCCATCTGATCTAAAGTATCTTCATTTACGAAGAACATTTTCCATCCTGTCTGATTCCTGTTTTGACGTTGAATAAATGAGTGTGCAAGCTTACTTTTCCCTATTCCACCAGGGCCTGAAATAACACAAAATGAGAAATTCAAATCATTATCCAGAAAAGCACATAGTCTATTTAACTGTTCATCTCTTCCATAAATCTTACTCATTTTTTTGTTTAAGTAATGAAACAGGCTGGCATTATATGCATCGCACATTTTTATTGAACTAATGATTTTTCTAAAGCCGGTATTCTCCTTTTCGCCTGATAAGCTATCTAAAATTTGAGCAGCATTCTCCTTTATGGCATCTATTACTTCATTTTTGCTTGATAAAAGTCCGTACAGCTTTTTCTGCCATCTGTAGAAGGTCTGCTCACAGATGCCGTTTGCCTTGCACCAGTCTCTTACACTCTGGTCGCTGCTCCGGCAGGCCGATACACGCTCTGCCCAAGGCGCCAGTTTATTCTGACCGTTCATTGTCTGTAATTCGCTGCCCATGAAAAAATATCCCCATGTCAAATTGAAGAAAGTGTCCTTGGTAGGGTGACAACCTTTACAGAGAGTATGGCTTCATGTATGATTCCTCTTGGAAATTTACTAGGGGGGGTGGTTTCTAACCACATTCAATCCATTGACATCTCAATCGGTATACGGAATGGCGTTGCTGCTATCTTCGATATGCTATTTTTCTGCAAAGAAGTCGTCAAAATGAATCTGTTGCTCCCCCAAAATCCCCGCAAAATAGGTGTGGCTGCTTTTATAGAGAAGTTGTTTCCTGTTTCGTGTGAAGAAAACCGTTTGTTGTGCAGGATTTGTGGATGCCAATTGTTGGTGCAGTCGCTACCTAAGAGACTGCACCAACAATTGGCATGGATTTCAGACTTCCCGGCAGGGCCTGTTGCAAAATACGCCCATGAAAAAACCACATCGACCATCCCAAAAGGACTTGGCTGATGTGGTTTTTTGCGTTAGAATTAAACTATCATGAAAAACTCTGAAACGCAAACTCAGTATACCGCAGTTGAGCGAAATAATCAACTGGTTTTTATACTGAACAGTGAAATTAAATTGCCAGAGGATGCACCCGTCCGAGTGACCAGCGCCCAGCTTGAGGAACTGGACTACAGGAAACTGTACGCAGCGTATTCTTCCAGAGGAAGAAAATCGGTCACCGACCCGCGAGTGATATTCAAGGTAATGGCATACGGATACCAGTGCGGCATTTTTTCCAGCCGAAAGTTGGAAGAAGCCTGCCAATGATGAAGGAAGACCATATGAGAAAGGGACAATTAAAACCGGCCTATAATGTCCAAATAGCGGTAAACAGCGAATATATCACAGGGATTGAAGCGTTTTCGAACTGGACAGATGTGGGAACATTTATTCCGTTTATGCGCAAATTGGAGCTGGCGCACCAGCAGCGATATGAGGAAGTAGCGACGGATGCCGGTTACGAAAGCTTGGATAATTACCTGTACCTGGAAGCCAACGGTCAAATGAGCTTCATAAAGCCAACCAACGGCAAACGGAATATCCGTATCGAGCTATTCTTCCTGGCGCTGGGCTTTAACCTCAAGAAGCGGTGGATGAAGCAGCAAAAAAGCAGGCTGGAAACCCATTATTCTGAGAAAAAAGCTTCGTAGCCGTAGAATATAAAAAAGTTATCCACAGGAAGACCGGGAAATATGCCTCGGTCAGCTTTGCTATGCCTTAAAATAGAAATTTGGGCTGTAAATGAACATCTTCGCCTTGAATTGGAATGCTCAAGGCGTAAAAATTGGGCTGCTGCAAAAAAGAATTTTGCAACAGTCCCTGGATTACATATCAGAAAGATATTGCGCCGGTTTGAAAACTAAAAGTCTCAAAATACAGACTTAATAATTGCAATTTCACTCTCAAAGTGCTATAATACGAACTATATTTGGGTGGAGGTGCGGAAATGAAAGTACGGTACAACAAACTTTGGAAACTTCTGATTGACAAGGGAATGAAAAAGAGTCAATTACGAGAAGCGGTCGGGGCAAGCAAAAGTACATTTGCGAAACTCGGAAAAAATGAAAATGTTACCCTTCCCGTGCTGTTGAATATATGCGAATACTTAGAGTGTGATTTTGGCGACATAATGGAAGCCGTACCCGAAAATGAGGTGTAGGATCAATGAACAAGAAGATTTTAATTGTGGATGACGAAAAAGAAATCGTTGATCTGCTTGAAGTGTATTTGAGTAACGATGGTTATTCAGTATATAAATGTTATAATGGGTTAGAGGCGATGAAATGTATCGAACAGTCGCAGATTGATTTAGCGATACTTGATATTATGCTGCCGGATATTGATGGTTTTCGACTTTGCCAAAAAATTCGGGAAAAGTTTTACTTCCCTATTATTATGCTTACCGCCAAAATTGAGGATAGCGACAAGATTATGGGGCTTACGATTGGTGCGGATGATTATATAACGAAACCGTTTAATCCTTTAGAGGTTGTGGCAAGAGTAAAGACGCAATTAAGGCGTTATCAGAGCTATAACAGTCCTAATTTGAGCCAATCCGAAGAAAAAGACGAGTATGACATCAGAGGTCTACTGATAAACAGAGTCAGCCACAAGTGCTACTTGTATGGCAAAGAAATAGCCTTGACTCCGTTGGAGTTTTCTATTCTGTGGTATCTGTGCGAACATCAGGGTAAAGTTGTCGCCTCGGAGGAATTATTTGAAGCCGTGTGGAAAGAAAAGTATCTTCGCAACAATAACAATACGGTAATGGCGCACATTGGGCGGCTTCGGGGAAAATTGAATGAACCTTCAAAAAATCCGAAGTTCATTAAAACTGTTTGGGGGGTAGGTTATGAAATTGAATAAAAAAGAAAAAAACTATCTGCTCTCTACCTTG
>ERZ779922.2072-NODE-2072-length-12488-cov-3.908148_pt1 | contig 12488 bp, 9 predicted proteins | sample MGYA00511544_ERZ779922 | MGnify/ENA primary metagenome ERZ779922 (study PRJEB29588, sample SAMEA2154516) | human gut metagenome | biome: human gut; feature: human-associated habitat; material: faeces | place: Denmark | collected 2008/2010 ... | reverse complement strand
CTACAGCAAGAATTGCATTGAATTTCGAATTTCCGTTCTTCATAGCAGTTTCAGCTATGGAAGATGCAGGTTTTGAGATTGACGATTACGGAATGGGTACGGTTGTAGTCAGAGCAGCACCTCAGATTGTTGAGCGTGACGATATATCCGACACTGTTGTAGAAATGGCTGGCTATCTTGCAAAAAATAAGCGAGATATTATGACCGAGAAGATGGATTGGCTTTATAAGAATGTTGCTTGCCGAGCCGCAATAAAGGCTGGTGATAAGAGCAGTGAGGGAGAGCTTATGGCTCTTGTTGAGGAGCTTATGGAAAATCCTGATGTAAAATATTGTCCGCATGGCAGACCGATTTGTTTTACAATGACAAGACATGAACTCGAAAAAAGATTTATGAGGGTATGATTAAGATATGAATAATAAGATACCGCTTCTTTGCATAGTAGGTCCGACAGCGTCGGGCAAGACAGGGCTTTCAGTAGAACTTGCCGAAAGATATAACGGCGAAATAGTTTCCTGTGATTCAATGCAGATTTATAAGGGTATGGATATTGCGACCGCAAAGGTCACAAAAGAAGAGGCTCGTGGAATACCGCACCACCTTGTAGATTTTTTACCGATAGGAGAAGCTTTCAGCGTTTCAGATTATGTCAAGCTTGCCCATAAGGTCATTGCAGAGATATACGAAAGAGGAAAACTTCCCATACTTGTCGGCGGAACGGGACTTTATTATTCATCTCTTGTTGGAAATATAACATTTTCCGAAGAAAAGATTGACGAAAAACTTCGTGCAGAGCTTAATGAACAATATCAGAGAGAGGGCGGAGAAATCCTGCTTAAACAGCTTGCAGAATTTGACCCTGAAACTGCGTCAACACTTCACCCTAATAATGGTAAGCGAATTATTCGTGCGATTGAGATTTATCGAAATACAGGAATAACAATGAGCGAACAGATGAAACGCTCAAAAGAAAAGCCTTCGCCATATAATTATCTAACAATCTGCCTTACTTATAAGGATAGACAAAAGCTCTATGACAGAATAAATCTTCGTGTTGATAAAATGCTTGGAGCAGGAATCCTTGATGAAGCAAAAGCTTTCTTTAATCAAAACCCAGGAAAAACAGCTTCGGCGGCTATTGGAATAAAGGAATTTAAGCCGTATTTTGATGGCGAATGTTCTCTTGAAGATGCAGTCGAAAAACTCAAAATGGAAACCCGACGCTATGCAAAGCGTCAGCTCACATGGTTCAGACGATGCGAAGATGTAAAGTTTTTAGAGTGCGATTGCTTTGATATTCTTTCAGAGAGTGAAAGGCTGATAAATGAATGGAATTTTTTAAAATATTCCTAAAGTAAGTCTTAATTGACAACAAAAATCCGTCAAATATTATAATAAATGTCAAAAATCGTGACAATCGGAAAATGATGTAGTATAATCATAAGGTAAACTGATTTAGAGAGGTGAGTATGTGGATAAATCTATAATCAGAAGAATAATTATTGCCTTGCTCTCTGTGCTTTTGCTTGTTTATGTAATTTATCTTTTAAGCAATGCAAGCTTCAAGAATATAAGAACAGAATCTGCAACTTACTCTACTATGACAGAATCTCTTGATGTAGACGGATATTTTATCAGAAGTGAAACCATTATGAATTCAAAAAATATTGGTGGCGTCATTTCCTATAAAATGGATGATACGGATAAGGTTTCTAAGGGCGAAAAAGTTGCTGAAGTTTATAATTCAGCAGAAGACGCACAAAAACAAGCCGAGCTGCAAAGTCTTGAGCAACAGCTTGCAGTCTTGAAAGAATTAGAGAGCAGTGCAGAAAACCTTTCAGTTACACCTGATGTTATTGATGAGAATATTTCAACATATCTTATTGATATGGCAATAAATAAGAATGATGGTAATCTTTCAAAATCTGATGAAAGCATAGACCAGATAATATATAATATCAATGAGCGACAGGTTCTCACAGGAAAGGTTAAAGATTTCAGTGAGAAAATTTCAGAGCTTGAGAGTAAAATTGACAAAATGAAAAGTTCTTCAAGCAAGAAGATTTCAGACCTTACAGCTCCAGTTGCAGGCTATTTTACAAGTGAGCTTGACGGCTATGAAAATGTTCTCAATATAAAAAATATTGATTCTATTATGCCTGAAGATTTAAATAAGGCAAAGAATTCCAGCAAAAAAACTTACGATAATGCAGTAGGAAAGGTAGTTTCAGATGTATTTTGGTATGTTGCTTGTCCGGTCACAAGCGAACAGGCTATTAAGCTAAATGAATACAAAGATAACCAGATGACCCTTACAATGCAGTCAGCATCACTTAAAAATATAAATGTTACTCTTGTAAGCATAAATCGTAAGGATAGCAAATCAGATGGCGTTGCAATTTTCCGAGGAACAGATATGAATGAAAATTTGCTTTCAGTTCGTTCGGGAACTATTGCAATAAATATGAATTCATATACAGGAATTTCTGTTCCAGAATCAGCAATTCATCAAGATACAATTACAATAACAACCGAAGACAAGAACGGTAAAGAAAAAGAAGTCAGCAAAAAAGTTTCAGGCGTTTATGTTCAGTATGGAAACGAAATCAATTTCAAAGAGGTTGTTCCGCTCTATTCAGATAGCGGTTTCGTAATCTGTAAGCAAGAGCCTGATGACGATGAGCTGTTCTCTGGTTCTACGATAAAGGTTTATGATAAGGTTGTTGTTGAAGGAGTGGATTTATATGACGGAAAAGTTATCAACTGAGTATGAGCAAAGACTCTTACAGGTTAAGCAGAATTATGATTATATTATGGCAAGAATAGCAGAGGCTGCTGAAAAATCAGGAAGAAAGCCCGAAGATATAAAGTTTCTTGCCGCAACAAAAACAGTTTCATACGATATTATAAATTATGCTATTTCCCTTGGACTGAAATATATCGGAGAAAATAAGGTTCAGGAGCTTAATTCAAAGTATGATGATTATAAGCTTGGTGATTGTGAGCTTCATCTTATCGGACATCTGCAAACAAACAAAGTTAAGCAGATTGTTGGAAAAGTAAGTATGATTCAATCTGTTGATAGTATTAAGCTTGCAAAAGAAATCGCTAAGGTCTCCTCAAATCAAGGCATAACAACAGATGTGCTTATAGAAGTAAATATCGGCAGAGAGGAAAATAAAACAGGACTTAACCCCGATATGCTCTATGAGCTTCTTAGCGAAATATCGCATTTTGAAGGAATAAAGGTAAGAGGACTTATGGCTATTCCACCAATTTGTGCAGAAAAAACAGAATTATGTAAATATTTTGAAGATATGCACAATTTATTTGTTGACATTTCGGGCAAAACAATGGATAATATATCTATGGATTATCTTTCTATGGGAATGTCCGCTGATTATTATGAGGCTATTCTTTGCGGTGCTAATATGGTAAGAATAGGTAGCGGGCTTTTCGGAGCAAGAAGCTATACATAATCTAAGGAGGAAATTTTAAATGGCAGGCATTATGAATAAATTAAAAGATATGTGGAAACCACCGGAGGACGAAGTGGAATACGAAGATAATAGCTATTATGATAATGATTCCGCAGTTGATGACGGCGGAGTTTACGAAACAGAAGAGGAGTACGGCCCAGCATACGAAGAGCCAGAACCACCTCAACAGTATGTACAAAGACCAGCACCAAGACAAACTGCACCAAGACAATCTCAATCTGGCAGTAAGGTTGTCAATATCAACTCAACTGCTCGTTTGCAGGTAGTATTGTTCAAGCCTGAGCGTTTTGGCGAAGAAACAAGGGATATTGCTGTTGAACTTATGAAGATGCACACAGTCCTCCTTAACCTTGAAAATACAAATAAGGATATGGCAAGAAGAATTCTCGATTTCCTTAGTGGTGTAGCATTCGCAAATCAGGGTAAAATCAGCAGAGTTGCTTCTAATACATATATGATTACTCCGAATAATGTTGACCTTACAGGTGAAGAAGTTCTCGATGAACTCGAAAGCAACGGACTTTATATGTAAAATCTATCGAAGCTTATCCGCTTCAAATTTCGGGCAGAGGCATTATTGCGTCTGTCCGATACTGTCATTATAAGGAAAGGGAGATTATATGCTTACACTTGAAGAAATAAAAAATGTAACTTTTCATAAAGCACGAAATGGTTATCAGACAGAGGATGTCGATGATTTTATAGATAGCGTTATTGAAACTGTAGATAATATTCTCCACGAGAGAGATGATTATCTTAAAAAGCTCGATATTTTCGCAAAAAAGGTTGAGGAATATCGCTCTACAGAAGAAAGCGTAGGAAGCGTTCTTCTAAGTGCACAAAGACTTGCAGATTCTAATATAAGAGAAGCAAATCATAAGGCAGAAGTAATTCTCAGAGATGCCAAGGCAAAGGCAGATGCTATGGTTAAGGAAGCTAAGGAAAAGTCTGATGCTATGATGACAGATGCAAAACAAAAATCTGATAAGCTTCTTGCTGATTCAACAGCAAATAGCCGTCGTGCAATAGCTGCTGGCAACCTTGAACTTGAAAGACAAAAAGAGCTTCTTAAGAAAATTACAGCCGATGTTAAAGCTTTCCAAGCCGTTCTTTTGAAGAGATATAGAGCACAAATTACAGCCGTAAAGAATATTACAGATATTCAGGCACAAATTAGAACTGATGAGGAAATTGATAAGGAATATCCTACACCTAAGAAGGAGATAGTAGCTCCAAAGGCAGAAGAAAAGAAAGCTGAAGAAACCAAGCCTGTCGAAGAAGCTAAAGCTGTTGAAGAAACAAAGCAGGTAGTAGAAGAAAAGCCTGTTGAAATTCCAGTTGAAGAGAAAAAAGCACCAGTTAACGAAGAAATAAAAGAGCCTGTAAGAACACCTGTTGAAACAGTTTTTGCTTCAGTAGAGCATAAAAAAGAAACAATAGAGAAGAAACCAGTTGATGAAGAAATTGAAGATAACATAGACATCAGCTCATCTTCAACAGTAAAAAGAGAGCCTATTGAACAGGCTTCAAGATTTGCAGAGGATAAAGAAGTCAAATTTAATGACTTTAAGTTTGGTTCAGATTTTGATATTCACAGTAAAAAGTGATAATTTTATAAAAAGGGAGCGTAAAAGATAATGGCTCAAGATTATAATAACACACTGAATTTACCTAAAACGGACTTTCCGATGAGGGCAGGACTTCCAAAGTCAGAGCCTCTTATGTTAAAGCATTGGGAAGAATCCTCCGTTTATGAAAAGCTTATGGAGAAGAACGAGGGCAAGCCTCTTTTCGTACTTCATGATGGACCTCCATATGCTAATGGTAATATTCACCTTGGTACAGCACTTAATAAGGTTCTCAAGGATATTATCGTCCGCTATAAAAATATGTCAGGCTTTAAAGCACCCTATGTTCCAGGCTGGGATACACACGGACTTCCAACAGAGCTGAAAGCAAGAAAAAAAGCAGGTGTGGGTAACTCCACAACTATTGACGATATAGAGCTTAGAAAAATCTGTCGTGAGTTTGCACTTGGATATATTGATGACCAGCGTAACCAGTTTAAGCGTCTTGGTGGTATCGGTGAATGGAATAATCCATATATCACACTTCAGCACGAGTTTGAAGCAAAGCAGATTGAGATTTTCTCAGAAATGGCTTGCAAGGGTTATATCTATAAAGGCTTAAAGCCAGTTTACTGGTGTTCTGAGTGCGAAACAGCACTTGCAGAGGCTGAAATTGAATATGCAGAAGACCCATGCCATTCAATCTATGTAAAGTTCAAGGTTACAGACGATATGGGCAAGCTCAAAGCTCTTGGAGCAGACCTTGACAAGACATATTTCGTAATTTGGACAACTACAACCTGGACACTCCCTGCTAATGTAGCTATCTGCGTTGGTCCTCGCTTCAACTATGCTTTGGTCAAGAGCGGTGACGAATATTTCGTTATGGCAGAAGAGCTTTACGCATCTGCATTTGAAGCAGCAGGAATCACAGATTATGAAGTTGTTGGCACAATTATGGGTTCAGAGCTTGAGTATATGAAAACAGCTCACCCATTCATCGACAGAACATCTCTTGTAATCGTTGGCGACCATGTTACTCTTGAAAGCGGTACAGGCTGTGTTCATACAGCACCTGGTCACGGTCTTGACGACTATGAGGTTTGCAGAAATTATCCTGAAATTCCGATTGTTGTACCAGTTGACGCTCATGGCAAGCTTACAGAAGAAGCAGGTCAGTTCGCAGGACTTACAACAGAAGAAGCAAATAAGCCTATCGCACAGCACCTCGAAAAAATTGGTGCATTGTTTGCATTAAAGAAGATTATCCACCAATATCCACACTGCTGGAGATGTAAAAAACCAGTTCTCTTCAGAGCAACAGAACAGTGGTTCTGCTCCGTTGAAGATTTCAAGGACGAGGCAGTAGAAGCAATCAAGGGCGTTAAGTGGATTCCTGGCTGGGGCGAAGACAGAATCATAAATATGGTTCGTGACAGAAAAGACTGGTGTATCTCTAGACAGAGAAAATGGGGCGTTCCGATTCCGATTTTCTTCTGCAAAGAATGTGGTGAACCTTATATAAATAAAGAAGCTATGATGGCTGTTTCCGAGTTGTTCAGACAAGAGGGTTCTGACGCTTGGTTCAAGAAGTCTGCAAGCGAAATTCTCCCAGAGGGTACAAAGTGCCCTAAGTGCGGTGGCACAGATTTCGACAAAGAAAAAGACATTATGGATGTTTGGTTCGATTCAGGCGTAACACACGCAGCAGTTTGCGGTCAAAGACCAAACCTCAGAAGACCTGCTGACCTTTATCTTGAGGGTGCAGACCAGTATAGAGGTTGGTTCCAGTCATCACTCCTTACATCTGTTGCAACAACAGGTGAAGCACCATATAAGGCAGTTGTAACTCATGGTTGGGTTGTTGACGGAGAGGGCAAGAAGATGTCCAAGTCACTCGGCAACGGTATTGACCCATCAGATGTTGTCAACGAATATGGTGCAGATATTCTCCGTCTTTGGGTTGCATCATCAGATTATCATGCTGACATCAGAATTTCTAAGGAAATCCTCAAACAGCTTTCAGAAGCATACAGAAAGATTAGAAATACAGCAAGATATATCCTCGGAAACCTCAACGACTTTGAGCCAGATACAGATTCTGTATCTTTCGATAAGCTCCTTCCTATTGATAAGTGGGCTTTGATGAAGCTTGATGAGCTTAATGATAAGGTTCGTGAGGGTTATGAAAGCTTTGAATTCCATCAGGTATTCCATGCTGTTCACAATTTCTGCGTTGTAGATATGAGTAACTTCTACTTTGATGTCCTCAAGGATAGACTTTATACAGAAAAGAGCGATGGTGAGCTTCGTCGTGCTGCTCAGACTACAATTTATATCATTCTTGACGCTATGACAAGAATGATTGCTCCAATCCTTGCTTTCACTTCTGATGAAATCTGGAAGTATATGAAGCACAGCAAGAATGACGATGCAGAGAATGTAGTATTCAACTCTATGCCTGAAAAGACAGGTATCAATGCTGATGAAGAATTTATCACAAAGTGGGATAGAATCCACGAAACAAGAGATATTGTTAAGAAAGCAATCGAAGTTGCTGTCAAGGCAAAGGAAATCCGTTCTTCACTCGAAGCAAAGATTACACTCAAATGCACAGGCGAGATGTACGACTTCCTCAAGTCCGTAGAGAGTGAGCTTACAGCTGCATATATCGTTTCTGAAATTGAAATCGTAAATGATGAGAGTGCAACAGAGCTTAAGGTTGAAGTATCTCACGCAGCAGGTGAAAAGTGCGAGCGTTGCTGGTGCTTCAGCAACACAGTTGGCAAGAATCCTAAGCACATCACACTTTGTGAGCGTTGTGCAAAAGTTCTTGAATAATCGCATATAATATAGTATAATAAATTCGCTCCAACCCATAAATTTGGAGCGAATTTTTATTATATGTTTAAAGCTTTTGACAGAACTCATTTATATTTGGGAGGAGTTATTTTGGCAGCAATTATTACGGCGGTAATTTCCGCAGTTCTTGTTATTATTGACCAAGTTATAAAATATTTCGTCTTAGGAAATCTACAAAGTGGAGATAATGTTCCGTTCATAGGTAATCTTCTTACACTCACATATGTTGAAAACCGAGGTGCTGTTTTTGGCATTATGCAGAATATGAGTTGGATTTTTGCGATTATTACAATTCTTATGGTTGCACTTTTCTTTTATGTAATTATCAAGAAGAAAATCACCAATAAGCTATTCCTTACAAGTGTAACGCTTATCATAGGTGGTGGAATAGGAAACCTAATAGACCGACTTTTCAGAGGCTTTGTTGTAGATTATTTACAGCTTTCATTCTTTCCGCCAGTATGCAATTTTGCCGATTATTGTATAACAATAGGTGCAGTGCTTATGGTTGTTTTTGTACTGTTTTTCAGCGATAAAAAAGATGATAAGCCAAAGAGGATAGATTCTGATGAGTGAGATAATTTTAACTGCTGATATTTCTGATGAGGGGACAAGACTTGATAAGTTCATATCGGATAATTCTGAGCTTTCTCGTTCGCTTGTGCAGAACATTATTGAAACAGGTAGCGTAACTGTTAATGGCAAGGCTGTTGCAAAAAGCTGTAAGCTTAAAAATGGCGATAGAATTTGTTTCAGCGAGCCTGAACCCGAACCGCTTGAGATTGAACCACAGAATATTCCGCTCGATATTCGCTATGAAGATGATGATTTACTTGTTGTCAATAAGCCAAAGGGAATGGTTGTTCACCCAGCCCCAGGCAATAATGATTCAACACTTGTAAATGCCTTGCTTGCATATTGTGGTGACTCACTTTCTGGAATAAATGGTGTTCTCAGACCAGGTATTGTGCATCGAATAGATAAAGATACAAGTGGTTTGCTGATAGTTGCAAAGAATGATTTTGCACACAGAGGACTCGCTGAACAGATTAAGGAACACAGTTTTACAAGAAAATATCAGGCGGTTGTTTATGGTAATTTGAAAGAGGATAATTTCACCGTAGATTTACCAATAGGCAGACACCCAAAAGATAGAAAAAAGATGGCTGTAACCTATAAAAATAGTAAAAATGCGATTACCCATGTAAAGGTTCTTGCGAGATATAATGGTTTTACTCATATTGAGCTTACTTTAGAAACAGGCAGAACGCATCAAATCAGAGTTCATATGGCACAGCTTGGACACCCTGTTGCTGGAGATATTGTATATGGACCTGCAAAAAATCCGATAAAGTCCTTGAATGGCCAATGTTTACACGCATATTATATCAGCTTTGAGCATCCAAGAGATAAGCGTATAATAACAGTAGAAACCGAATTGCCAGAATATTTCCAAAAATTTTTGGATACTTTAATTAGCTAACGAATTTCCAAAATTCTAATAAGATATTTAAAAGTTTCGCTCAAGCCTTTTGTGGGTTTTAAGGGCAAAGTTTTTAATATTTTTAAAAGATACAAGGCTTGATTTTCGAGCTTTGTATCTTTTTTGTGCTTTAAGGCAAAAAGTATCAAATTTCGACAAAAGTTTTTCTCAATGGATTATAAAAATTGCAATTTTTTAAGAAAAATATGTTATTATTTTGTAGTAATTTCAAGATTTTTGTAATTTTATTGTTACAAATTTGCCTGAATTACTTGAAATGATAAGAGAGTTGTTATATAATTGTAATGGATAAAATTTAATAAGGAGAGTTTCTATATGCACGCAAAAAGGTTAGCACCAGAAGTTAAGCCGTCGAAACCACAATTTGCACTAAGAACTAAAATTATTGCTTCTTTTTGTGCGTTTATGCTTGCAGCTTCTGTGACAGTTACAGCTATACCGACAACCACAGCAGATGCCAATACATATGTTATGGCAACTTCTACAGTATATCTTAATGTGAGGGAGTCGGCAACAACATCTTCAGCTGTCATTACTACGATAGACCCAGACACCAAGGTTACTATTATTGATAATAAAGATAGTGAATGGGTTCATGTTAAGCTGAGCGACGGAAGAACAGGTTATTGCTTTGCAGAATATCTTGAAATAGATGAAGTTTCTATTAAGCTTTCATTATCCTCAAGAGATCTTGCGATAGGAAGTACCAGAGGCATAAGCGTTAAATCAACTTGTGATAAGAGCAAGATTGTATGGACAAGTTCTAATAAGAAGATTATGACTGTCGATAGTAACGGCATTATGAAAGGCGTTTCAGCGGGAAAGGCTATATTAACCGCTACAAATCCACTTACTGGAGGTAGTGCAACAGCCAAAATTACTGTTAAAAAACCTGATTATGATAAGGTTTATATTGATAATCCGCCAAAGGAGATTTCAATAGGAAGTTCAGTTAAGATTAACGCAAGAGCCTCTAAAGAGGGCGGAAAGGTTTATTACAATATTTCCGATTCAAGCATAGCAAAAATTTCATCAACAGGTGTTGTTACAGGTCTTAAAGCTGGCAAGGTGAAAATAAGAGCTAATGATAGCACAGGAACAATTTCAAAATGCATTTATATTAATATTGTAGAACCAGTTGCAACAAGTGTTTCACTTTCACCCTCAAACGCTAAGGTTGCAGTTGATGCGAAAAAAACATTAACTGCTAAGGTTTCACCAGTTGCTGCTGATGTTACTTATAAATCATCAGACCCGACAACAGTTAGGGTTGTTCAGTCTGGTGAATATAAGGGTATGAGCGAAGGTACTGCAACAATATCAGCTTCAAATTCACAAGGCGAGATTCTTGCAACAACTAAGATTACAGTTAAGTATCCTGATTATAGTTCAATTTCACTTACAAATTCACCAACATCTGTTACAGTTGGAAAAATCTTTAATGTAGGAGCTAAAACATCAACAGGAAGTGGCAACATCTATCATAGGTCAAGTAATATATCGGTTGCAACAATTTCAGCAGATGGTACTGTTAAGGCACTCAAAGAGGGTGTAGCAAGAATCTATTCATATGATGATACAGGTTCTGTTTATAACAATTTCAATCTTAAAGTTGTACCAAATTCAAGCGTTACACTTTCTAAGACATCAGCTTCAATATCAAGAGGCGAAAATGTTAAGCTTACCGCAAAAGTCAAGCCTTCAGGCTCAGTAATATGGAGTTCGAGCAATACATCAGTTGCAACAGTAAGAAATGGTGTTGTCAGTGGTCTTAGAAATGGTACAGCAACAATTACAGCTAAAACCTCCGCTGGAGCAACAGCAAGCTGTAAGGTTACAGTTAAAGATGTTTACTCAAACGGCAGGATTTCACTTAATCAAAATTCCGCAACAGTAAACAGAACAAGAACACTTTACCTCGAAGGTTATGCTTCATCAGGAATAACATGGACAAGTAGTGACCCTTCAATAGCAACTGTTTCTGATGGCTTTGTTACAACAAAAGAAGTTGGTCAAGTTGCTATTACAGCCAAAGATTCAAGTGGAAATAAATCAGTTTGTGTAGTAAATGTTCTTGCAGCTACTCCACTGAAATTCACTTATACAAATCCAAATTCCGCAACGCTTAATTCAACAGTAACCTTCGTTGCTATTACAGATAAGAAACGCAAAGCTGTTAAATTCAATGTTACTATTGGTGATAAAACATATGTTGTCAATGCTACTTCTAAAACAGAAGATGGCAATGATTACATATGGAAGGGTACTCTTAAGATGACAAAGGCAGGAACATTTAACTATACTGCTTACGCATATCTTAATAATAAATGGAGTACTTGTAGCGATGCTAAAGGAACAGTATTTGTTTCTAAGGTTACAAGTAAGAGTTCAACAGCTATTCAGAACCTCAGAGCAAGTAATGATTTGATTTCATTTATCGCAGAAAAAGAAGGTTTCCTCTCTCATTATGAGCGTGACCAAATGGCATATGACCCAGTTCCAACAGTTGGATATGGTGTAGTTGTTTATCCAGGTGATATTTTCTATAATTCACTCACAAAGAACGAAGCTTATGCTTGGTTGGTTAAGGAGGTTAATGAGGGTGCTTATACAAGTGCAGTAAATAGATTTTCTAAGAACAACAACATAAAAATAAATCAATATCAATTTGATGCTCTTGTAAGCTTCTCATATAACCTTGGCACAGGCTGGACATATGGTGGTTGGGATATTTACGATTTACTAACATCTTATAGCGACCTTAATCATGTCAATCAAACAAAGCTCGTAAATACATTTGCAGTTTATCATCATGCAGGAGGTCAACTCTATTGGGGACTATATTATAGAAGAATAGACGAGGCTGAGATGTTCCTTAAAGGAGATTATATTTCAGATGGCTATAAGAATAAATATGGTTTCAATATAAGCACCTGTTGTGTTTAAAATTTAAAATTTATTAAAAGGAAAATCACGATTGTTGATTTTCCTTTTTATTTATATCATATCTGAATTTTTAAAATTAAAAGCTTCATTTAATTTTTTTAAGTCTAT
>ERZ779922.2070-NODE-2070-length-12492-cov-3.179304_pt1 | contig 12492 bp, 7 predicted proteins | sample MGYA00511544_ERZ779922 | MGnify/ENA primary metagenome ERZ779922 (study PRJEB29588, sample SAMEA2154516) | human gut metagenome | biome: human gut; feature: human-associated habitat; material: faeces | place: Denmark | collected 2008/2010 ... | reverse complement strand
CGCGAAGGGTCTTCGACCCTCTCGACACCCTTTTCGCGATTGAGTTGGTGACACTGGCATAGTGTGCCCGCGTGTTTATCCGCGCAAAAAAATTGCTTCAAGGATGCGTCAACACGCATTTTTGATACAGACAGTCTACGAAAAGCAAGGCTGTCACAGAATATTAAGGGAGGTTTTTTCATGAAGAAGCTGACTGCTCTCCTGCTCGCCATCGCAATGATGGTGACCTGCACCCTGTGCGCTGTCGCCGAAGACGGCAAGACGTACATGGCTGTCTGCATCGCGTCCGAGCCTGATACGCTTGACCCGGCGCTGAACTCCGCTGTGGACGGCGCGACGATGGTCGCTCACCTGTTCGCAGGCCTGTCCACTTGGGCGCAGACCGACGACGGCAAGCTGGAAATCCTGCCGGACTGCGCGGTGGAACTGCCGGATCCGGTGGTCAATGACGACGGCACGGTGACGTACACCTACACGCTCGTTGACGGCCTGAAGTGGTCTGACGGCAAGGATCTGACCGCCAAGGACTTCGAGTTCGCGTGGAAGCGCGCTGCTTCCTCCGAGCTGGGCGCGGACTATGGCTACATGTTTGAAGTCATCAAGGGCTACACTACGGACGGCTCCGACCCCAAGGCGGAAAACCTCGCTGTGACCGCCGTGGACAACAAGACCCTGACCGTTACCCTGAACAACCCCGTTGCCTACTGGAACGAGCTGCTCGCCTTCCCGGCGTACATGCCCGTCCGTGAGGACGTCGTCGCCAACGAAGCGTGGGCGACCGATCCTTCCACCTACATCGGCAATGGCCCGTACACCATGACCGCGTGGGAACACAACAGCAAGATCACCCTGACCAAGAACCCCTACTATCATGCGGTGGACAAGGTCACGATGGACGAGCTGGACTTCTACCTCTCCGACGACGCGAACAACATGCTGGCGAACTTCCAGAAGGGCGACTGGCAGCTGATCGACGACGTTCCCACCTCTGAAATCGCTTCCCTGAAGGAACAGTATCCGACGGAATTCGTTGTTGCCGGCCAGATTGGTACCTACTATGTCTGCTGGAACATCAACGAAGAAATCCTGCCCGCTGACGTGCTCGCGAACATGACCCCCGAAGAAGCGGAAGCGGCGCGCGCAGAAGTCCGTCAGGCGATTGGCTTGCTGTTTGACCGCAACTACATCGTCACCGAAATCGGTCAGGCTGGTCAGCTTCCTGCGTCCAGCTTCGTTCCGATGGGCATGACCGATGCGGACGGCTCTGAGTTCTACAAGAACGCGGGCCATGTGGAAGGCATCACCGGCTACTACGACGTGACCGACGACGAAGACGTCTACATGGCGAACTTCGACAAGGCGGTTGAGACCCTGAAGAAGTACTACACCTACGACGAGGCGAACGCCGTCTTCACCAACTTCCCGTCCCTGACCTACCTCTACAACACCTCCGAAGCCCACAAGGCGATTGGCGAATACCTCCAGAGCGCGGTTTCTGCGGTCGGCATCACCATGAACCTGAACAACCAGGAATGGAACACCTTCCTGAACACCCGTAAGGCGGGCGACTATTCCATCGCGCGCAACGGCTGGCTGGCGGACTACAACGACCCGATCTGCTTCCTCGACATGTGGGTGACCGGCTCCGGCAACAACGACGTGCAGTTCGGCAAGGGCGCGAATGCGGATCTGAAGATCTACAACCTCGACCTGACCCCCTACGGCTACGACGTGAAGGTGGAGAACGGCACTTGGGCGGAAACCTATGACGTGCTGATTTCTGCTATCAAGAGCTGCACCAACAGCACGAACCGTTATGCCATGATGCACATCGCGGAAGATATGCTGATGAATACCGGCTGCATCGTGCCGCTGTACTACTACACCGACATCTACATGCTCGACGACTCCGTGCAGGGCTTCTTCTCCAACCCGCTGGGCTACAAGTACTTCATGCACTGCACCATCGCCAAGTAATTCCATCCAAGTTTGGACAAATCCACGGGCGAATCGGCTTCAAAACCGGTTCGCCTTTTTTCGTATGTTGGAAAGATGCACTTTGCCATCCTTGGCAACCGATATTTCCTGCCTTGGAAAGGTGCATCCGGCGGAAAACATGCGCGAATTGACGGGAAAACTGCGTGAATGCAGGAATTTTCAGCAGGAAAAGGGCAGGGAAACGTCCAATTAATCCATTGAATGGCGGTGGCAAACAGCGCTTGCCGATGGTATACTGAAACCAGAAGGGCGATTTCTATGGGAAAAAAGCCCGCGGAAGCTATCAGCAAGGAGGAAGAAGCATGAAGCGAATCGCACGATGGAGCACCATTTTCCTGCTCTTATGCAGCATCATCTGGGCGGGTACAGCATCGGCGGCCATGATTGTGGAAAACAACATGAGTGCGCTGAACACACTGAACACCATCAACAAGAACCAGACACCACAGGGCAAGGACTCAGCGCTGGAGCGGCTGGCGAAAGAAATCGGCGCTGGCATATGGGACAATACGGACTTGGATGACCCGGCGTTTCAGGAGAACATCAAGCAACTTGGCATCAACGTGTTGAAAAAGGACACGCAGCCGCCGGAAGCCTTCATCGGCGACGCGATTTTTGACCATCTGGGCGACACGGAGTTCAATGCGCCGGAAATGAACGGCAATCTGCTGGTTCTCGGCGGGCTGAACGCCAATCTGCCGTCCGGCAAAATCGACCGCCTGTATGTGCTGTCGGACGAGGACGTGCGGCTGAACATCGGCGCGGCGGCAGAGGTTCAGGAACTGATTCTGGGCGCGTCGGGGAATGTGTCGCTGAACGGCGAGGGTAATGTCCGCTCCACCATCGTGGTGGACAAGCCGATGAATCTCGATATCGGGATTGCGACGAACCTCGTGAACTTGACGGATGACCCGCTGCCGACGGGCGATATTGTGCTGAATCCGGGCAAGAACGCGCTTGTGCCGGGGCAGCAGCTGCATATGGGCAGCGAGCTGAAGGTGGAGAAGAAAATCAGCCTGACCGTGCGCTTCCGCCTTGTTGACCAGAGCGCCAAGGACATGCAGCTGGAAACGGCGGATTGGGACGGCGCGCTGCTGACCGAAACGACGGTGCAGTACACGGGCGACAGCTGCCCGATGGGCGCGGTCAACATGATGGACAGCATCGAGGCGGCGTTTGCGGAGAAGTATCCGGATTTGCAGGAGCAGTATGTGCTGCTGCCGGAAATGCGCAGCGCAGACCCGTGGAGCAAGGTCTACCGCCTGAATGGCGGCGAATCCTGCTTTGCCGTGGCGGAAAATTATGTCTATCTTTCCCGCGAGGGCGATGTTGTGTTCCCGCTGACGGATGACAGCACGCTGGTAGCGGAATTCCCGGTGTACGTCTACCGCTATGGCGAGCAGGACGGGCGCATCACCTACCGCGTTCGCATCAGCGGCGCGCGCCCGGATTACTTCACGCCGAGCCTGACCCTGCGCAGCGGCGCCGTGGCGAGCTTCACCTTCGATAAGGAGCGCGGCGAGTGGGTGACGCAGTTCAAGCGCAGCGACTTCGGCGCGGACGAGCGTGCCCTCATTCACCTGACGGGACTGCGCGGCGAGAAGACGGACGCATTCCTGCCCGTAACGGGGCGCGAAGAAAAGCGCATCGTTACGCTGACGTGGACGGCGGACACGCAGCGCGTGACCATCGACGCGCAGAACGTCCTCTGGGGCAGCGACATGCCGGCGGAGGGCAACGACCTGCTGTGCCGCGCGGGTGAGCAGGTGACGGTGCAAATCGCGCCCGCAGCGGGCTATCGCGGCATCCACGTTTTCCTGAGCGACCCGGCTGTTTCCCTGAGTATCAGCGAGGGGAACGACGCGGTTTCCTTCCTCATGCCCTACGCGCCGCTGACCTTGACGCTGACGGCGGACAAGCTTTATACCGTCACGATGGACACGGCAGGCGGCGATCCGATCCGCCCCATCCAGTACACGGTGGAATCGGAAGCGTTCCAGCTGCCGACCCCGGTTCGCACGGGCTACATCTTCCTCGGCTGGACGGGTGAGGGCATCACCGAACCGCAGAAAACCATTGAAATCCCGCAGGGAAGCACGGGCGACCGCACTTACACCGCGAACTGGCAGGTGATTGAATACACCATCACACTGGACACGAACGGCGGCCCAGTCGTGTCTCCGATAAAATACACCGTGGAGGATCTCTTCACCCTGCCTTACATTCTCCGTCCGGGCTACGAATTTGCCGGCTGGACCCTCGATGGCAGCGGTATGCTCCCTTTCACGCCGCTCATTATTTATCCTGGCACAACCGGCGACCTCCATTACAAGGCGGAGTGGCGTTTGGCGGAGTACACCATCACCATGGATTTGGACGGCGGCAGCGGTCAAGAAAAGGTGGTTTACACCATAACGGATGAGGATTTCGAGCTGCCAACCCCGACCCGCAACGGCTACGAGTTTGTCGGCTGGACGGGCGAGGGCATCACGACGCCGCAGACAAGCGTCAAAATTCCGAAGGGTTCGACGGGAAACAAGGCGTATACCGCAAACTGGAAGGTGATCAGATACACCATCACACTGGTCACGAACGGCGGCCCAGTCATAGCTTCGATACCCTACACCGTGGAGGATTCCGTCACCCTGCCCATCCCTCCCGAGCGTCCGGGCTACGAATTTGCCGGCTGGGTCCTCGATGGCAGCGGTCAGTTCCCTTCAACGCCGATGATTATCCCCGCAGGCTCAACCGGCGACCGCCTTTACAAGGCGGAGTGGCGTGTGGCGACGTACACCATTACCTACGTGAGCCACGGCAAAGCATATAATTGGGTTCAATACACCATCAACAACCAAGTTTATTTCGGGACACCGGAAGAAGACCCGTCCTACTACCTCCCGGGCTATACCTTTGTAGGTTGGAAAATCGACGGCGTAGAAGGAACGCCGCGCTCCTACATGCTGCCCAAGGGCTCGTATGGCAATCGAACGGCGACCATGCTTTGGGAGCCAATTCCGTAAGCGTAAACAAGGAGAACAAGGAGGGGCTGCGCATTGGACTACCTCAGCGTAAAGGAAATAGCGGAGCTGTGGGGCGTTTCCATCCGCATGGTGAATTACTACCTGAATACCGGGCGGATTCAGGGGGCAATCCGGAAATCGGGCGGGTGGCTGATTCCGGCGAATACGCCGCATCCGGCGGATTTGCGCAAGAGCGGGCAGCGCGGGCAGGAAAAAATCCCCCCGCGGATGGCAAAGTGCTATATGCCGCTGATTTCCCGCCCGTGCGACAACGGCTTCCAAAATCTCCTGCTGACCATGAACGACGAGGAGGAACGCGACATCGCCCGCGCCCTGCACCACTATTTCCGCGATGAGCACGAGGAAGCCCGCGAAATCAGCGAGAAATACCTGACGAGCAAGTGCCCCGAAATCCGCCTGTCCGCGCTGATTACCAACACGATGGCGATGCTGCAGACGGGGGATGCCGCCAAGTGCCGCCGGAATCTCGAAATGATTCAGCGGGACGGGCAGCGCGCAAACGACGATTCGTGGCGGCTGTACAGCAGCATTACCGACGCGCTCATCAGCGTGTTCTTCCACTCCGAGAAGCTCGACTTGACCCCTATCCGCCCCGCTATCGGTATTCTTCCGCCCGGAATGCAGTATTTCGCCATGTACGCCATCGCCCATGCGCTCTATATCCGGCGTGAATACGAACACGCGATGGGCATTGCCGAATCCGCCCTGCTGATGGCGGGCACGCGCTACCCAATTGACAGCATCTACCTCAACATCGTCCTGTGCATGATTTGCATGAGCCTGAAGCAGGATGAACGCGCGGAGCAGAAGTTCGATGCCGCGTGGAGCATCGCCAGCCGCGAGGGGTACATCCACCCGTTTGTGGAGCATCACGGCATTTTGCAGGGGCAGGTGGAGCGCGCGCTGCGCAAGCAGGAGCCGGAAACGTACAACAAGATTGTGCAGTCGGTCTACCGCTTCAGCCGCGGGTGGATGAAAATTCACAACCCCGTGTCGACGCTGCAGGTGACCGACGCGCTCACACCCTACGAGTTTTCGATTGCCATGCTTGCCGCGAAGGGTCGCAGCAACAAGGAAATCGCCGCGCTGATGGGCGTTTCCGTCAACACGGTGAAGTCGTACATGGAGAGCATCTTTGAGAAGCTGCAAATCTCCAGCCGGAATGAAATCGACGCGTATGTGAATCGGTAATATCAACAAAAGCACGCACTCCGAATGTCGACATGCAAGTATTGCGGCTTAGACAACCCGAAGGAAGCGCGCTACTGCCAACACTGCGGTGGATACAGGTGAATAAAAATCAGCCGCGACGAGCATATTCACTCGTCGCGGCTGTGTTTATCTATGCGCTTCCTTATTCTGATACATCCGCGCGTCCGCCCGCGCCAAGGAATCCGCCAAATCATCCGTCGACGGATTAAAATGCGAACAGCCCACCGATACCATCGGCAGAACCGGATTCTCCGCCCGCGCCGCATCCATCAGGTGCTGGAAAATCTCCGTCATGGTGTTGTATTGCGCGTTCCGCCGCGTCAGTATCACGCAAAACTCGTCGCCGCCGATGCGGAAGCACGTCCCGTAATTCCCATACGCGCGGCGGATGCAGCCGGCAATCGTCCGCAGGCAGGCGTCGCCCATCAAGTGCCCATGGTAGTCGTTGACGTCCTTGAAGCGGTCAACGTCGAACATCAGGATGGTAGCAGGCACGCGCAGGCGCGCCAGATAATGCTCGTAGCCCAAGCGGTTGACCAGCTGCGTCAGCCCGTCGGTTTGCAGCACCATGTCGCTGGAGAATTTCGACATCATCAGCGCGCCGCAGCTGATGGTAATCCAGTCGATTTTGACCGTCGGCAGGAACAGCTGCACCATCAGCCCTAACAGCACGAACAGCGTCGCGAGCATCAGCTGTGTGCCGCCGGTGTACTGATAGGCGCGGCAGGCGAACCAAATCTGCACGAGGAAGAACACCATGCTGCCCCCGTAGGCGAGCATGTAGAGCACGTAGAGCAACCCGTGGTGATAGAAATTCTGCCCATCGACATAGAATATCAGCCCTGTGAACGCCGAGAGCAGCACCAGCAGCGCGTGGAAGCCCGCAAGGCACAGCAGCCTGTGTACCACTTTCCGCGGGCAGGGATGGATGACGCAGCCCGCGAACAGCCCGATTAGCGGCGCAAGCGAAAGTTCGATGGTCTTGACGGCGATATGCAGCGGAATCAGCGCGGGCGGCGTGCCATCCATCTGCACGCCCGACCACTCACACAGCGCGCAAATGGCGATGGTGGCGTACAGACCGCCGCAGAGCAGATTTCGGATCTTGGATTGGCTGATGTCGCCGCGCAGGGAGAAGAGCATAATCGCCATGGCGAAGACGCTGAGAGCTATATTTGCCGTGTATAATTCATTCATGCTGATTGTGGAGGCGGTTGACAAGCAATCGCGGCAGATAAGTTTGAAAAGGGCAAATTCCCCCTTCTTATAATAATGATACCACGAAAAAAAGAGGATGAAAAGTGGGTTACATGGGGAAAATTGCAAATGTGGCAGATTTCAACAAATGCGGGGAAATGGTTACATGGCGCGTCTCCCATCCCCACGAAAAAAGGGACTGACCGAAGCCAGTCCCTTTGATGATTATTCGTATTCACAAACGCTTGCCCAGCGGATGAGCAGGTCGCGCTCTTCGGGCTTGCCCTTGAGGGACTGGCTCGCGGCGACGATCGGAATCCACTGCTGGACGTACTGCTTGGCGGTGTCGCTCTTCTTGCAGAAGAGGGAGAGGTACTTTTCCGCCAGCGCTTCCTTGCCTTCGAGGACGAAGAGCAGGTAGGTGCGGGCAACATCAGCGGACGCGTTGCCCTGCGTGGCGTGCGACCAGTCGAGGATGTACCACTGTCCGTCGGGCTTCAAGATAATGTTGGACGGGTTGAAGTCGCCGTGGCAGACCTTCTTGTGGACGTGCATACTTGCCAAGCGGGTGTGCAGCTCGTAGCGGGTGGTCGCGTCGAGGTCGGTGGCGGAAATCTTGCGCTGCATCTTCTCGGTCAGGCTGTTGAGCATCGGGCAGGTGCAGGCGTGAACCTTCATCTGAATGTCAACAAACAGGTTCAGGTACTCGTCTTCCTTTTCCGGATGCGCCGCCATCAGCGCCGCCAACGTGTCGCCTTCAACGAACTCCGTCGTAATCGCCCATTGACCGTTCACCGTGTCAACAGCAAGGAGCTTCGGAATCGGCAGGCCCGTCTCTTCCACGCGCGCCGTGTTCAGCGCTTCGTTCAGAATGTCCGCCTTGCTGTACCCTTCGGCAAACACCTTGATGGCCTTGGCGCCGTCGCGGTAAATCTTCTTATTCTCCCGCTCGGCAATCACATGCGTCAAATCCATAGGGAAACCTCCTTCTATATGGTTCATGTTTATTGGGGGGGGAAGAGGCGCAAGGGCGCTGCCCTTGACCTGCCAAAGGGTCTTCGCCCCTCTGGACTCCCTTTTCGCGATTGAGTTGAGCACGTTATCATGCTTGCCCGAGCGCTGATTGGGGCGCCCCGCAAAGTCCGATATTTGTCCTAAATATCTATTCGCCGCCCAAATGCGACATTCCTGCAAGCGGACAAAATTTTTTGTGCTCAAAAATGCCCGGCCCAGCAGAAGCATTCCTGCCAAGCCGGGGAGAATGGCGCATTACTCGCCGTAGTACGCCTTCAGATACATTTCCTTGATTTCGCTGATGAGCGGGTAGCGCGGGTTCGCGCCGGTGCACTGGTCGTCGAACGCCTGCTCGGACATTTCATCCAGCGTCGCGAGGAACTTCTCTTCGTCCACACCGTAGTCGCGGATCGTATTCTTGATGCCGACGCGCTCCTTCAGGGCATGGATGTTGCGAATCAGGTTCTCCACCGTCTCGTCGTCATTCGCACCCTTGAAGCCGAGGTACTCGCCGAATTCGGCGTAGCGGCGCTTCGTGTGCGGATAGGCGTACTGCGGGAAGGTGCCCATCTTCGTGGGAACTTCGGCGCTGTTGTAGCGGATGACCAGCTCAATCAGCAGCGCGTTGGCGATGCCGTGCGGCAGGTGATGGAACGCGCCCAGCTTGTGCGCCATAGAGTGGCAGACGCCGAGGAACGCGTTCGCGAACGCCATGCCAGCCATCGTGGCGGCGTTGCCCATCTTTTCGCGGGCAACCGGCTCGTTCTGACCGTTGTCGTAGCACGCGGGCAGATACTCGAAAATCAGCTGAGCCGCCTGCTTCGCCAGACCGTCGGTGAAGTCCGTCGCCATCATGGAGGCGTAGGCTTCCAGTGCGTGGGTCAGCGCGTCGATACCGGAGGCGGAGGTCAAACCCTTCGGCGCGGACATCATCATGTCTGCGTCCACAATCGCCATCTTCGGCAGCAGCTCGTAGTCCGCCAGCGGGTACTTCACGCCGGTGTCCTGATCGGTAATGACGGCAAACGGGGTGACTTCGGAGCCCGTGCCAGCAGAGGTCGGGATGGCGATGAAGTATGCCTTTTCGCCCATCTTCGGGAAGGTGTACACGCGCTTGCGGATATCCATGAAGCGCATTGCCATGTCGAGGAAGTCCACTTCCGGATGCTCGTACATCACCCACATGATCTTGCCCGCGTCCATGGCGGAGCCGCCACCAATGGCGAGGATCAGGTCGGGCTTGAAGGCTGCCATCTGCGCCGCGCCCTCTCTGGCACAGGCAAGGGTGGGATCGGGAGCTACGTTGTAGAAGGTGGTGTGGGTGATCCCCATAGCGTCCAGCTTCTCCTCCACCGGCTTCGTGTAGCCGTTCTGGTACAGGAACGCGTCGGTGACGATGAATGCCTTCTTGTAATTTTTCAGCTCGGCCAAAGCTACCGGCAGGCAACCCTTCTTGAAATAAACCTTTTCAGGCGCACGGAACCAGAGCATGTTCTCCCTCCTAATTGCCACAGTCTTGATGTTCAGCAGGTGCTTGATGCCCACGTTCTCGGAAACGGAGTTGCCGCCCCAGGAGCCGCAGCCCAGCGTCAGGGAGGGAGCCAGCTTGAAGTTGTACAGGTCGCCGATGCCGCCGTGGGAGGACGGAGTATTCACCAGAATGCGGCAGGCTTTCATTTTCTCCGCAAAGGCGTCCAGCTTCTCCTTCCCGCTCACCGTGTCCAGATAGACGGAAGCTGTGTGGCCGTAGCCGCCATCCTTGACAAGGGTGTCCGCCTTGTTCATGGCGTCGGTGAAGTCGGACGCCCGGTACATGGCAAGCACGGGGGACAGCTTCTCGTGGGCAAAGGCTTCGGAGAGATCGGTGGAGGTCACTTCGCCGATGAGGATTTTGGCGTTCTCGGGGACATCGACGCCCGCCAGCGCCGCGATGGTATGGGCGGACTGACCCACGATCTTGGCGTTCAATGCGCCGTTAATCAGGATGGTTGCGCGAACCTTGTCGATTTCCTCCCCGTTCAGGACGTAGCAGCCGCGCTTGATGAATTCCGCCTTGACCCGGTCGTAGATACTGTCCAGCACCACCACGCTCTGCTCGGAAGCGCAGATCATGCCGTTGTCGAAGGTCTTGGAATGGATGACGGAAGAAACCGCCAGCAGAATGTCGGCGCTGTCGTCAATGACGGCGGGGGTGTTGCCGGGGCCGACGCCCAGAGCGGGCTTGCCGGAGGAGTAGGCAGCCTTCACCATGCCGGGGCCGCCGGTTGCGAGGATCAGGTCGGCCTCCCGCATCACCTGATTGGTCAGCTCCAGAGAGGGCTTGTCTATCCACGCGATGATGCCTTCCGGCGCACCGGCGGCGACCGCCGCCTCCAGCACCACCCGTGCGGCAGCGATGGTGCAGCCCTTCGCCCGGGGGTGGGGGCTGATGATGATGCCGTTGCGGGTCTTCAGGGAAATCAGGGTCTTGAAAATGGCGGTAGAAGTGGGGTTCGTGGTGGGAATGACCGCCGCGATGACGCCGATAGGCTCGGCAATGCGCTGAATGCCGTAGGCCGTGTCTTCCTCAATGACACCGCAGGTCTTGGAATCCTTGTAGGCGTTGTAAATATATTCAGCGGCATAGTGGTTCTTGATGACCTTATCCTCCACTACGCCCATACCGGTTTCGGCTACGGCCTGCTTGGCCAGAGGAATGCGCATCTGATTGGCTGCGGTAGCGGCGGCCAGAAAAATTTTATCCACCTGCTCCTGCGTATAAGTGGCAAATTTCTCCTGTGCCGCGCGGCACTTTGCCAATGCTTCGGTCAGTTCCTGAGCGGTGGTTACAGGTGCATATGTTTTATCCATGAAAATCGACCTTTCCGAACATTAATTATCAGTATTTTGTTACCGATATATTACTATCGATATAATAGCACATATCTCTGAAAAGTCAATCCCCATTATGAAATTTATTCGTAGGCAGAAATAGCCGGGCCTTCGGAGCATATCGCTCTGAAAGCCCGGCTGCATTCTTCACTTATCACGTGCCAAGATAGGCCGCCTTCACCGCTTCATTTGCCAGCAGCTCCTCGCCGCTGCCGTGGAGGGTGATACGCCCGGTCTCCATGACGTAGCCGAGATTGGCGGTTTTCAGCGCCATGTTGGCGTTCTGCTCAATGAGCAGAACCGTCACGCCCTGCTTGTTGATCTCCTTGATGATCTCAAAGATGCCCTTGACGATGATGGGCGCAAGTCCCAGAGACGGCTCGTCCATCATGATGACCTTGGGGCGGCTCATCAGCGCACGGCCGACCGCCAGCATCTGCTGCTCGCCGCCGGACAGCGTGCCGCCCGCCTGCCACGAACGCTCTTTCAGCCGGGGAAACAGGTCAAACACCCAGTTTAAGTCCTCCGTCAGATCGTCCTTGCGCAGGTAAGCGCCGATTTTCAGGTTTTCCAGCACCGTCATGTCCGGGAAGATACGCCGTCCCTCGGGTACCAGCGTGATGCCCTTGGACACGATCAGGCTGGAATCCATGCCGGTGATGTCCTCGTCCAGAAAGGAGATTTTTCCCGCGGAGGGCTTCACCAGCCCCGCGATGGCGCGGAGGGTAGAGCTTTTGCCAGCGCCGTTGGCGCCGATCAGGGTCACGATCTCCCCTTCCGGCACGTCCAGACTGATGCCCCTCACCGCTTCGATTCCGCCGTAATGCACCTGCAAGTCCCGAATTTCCAGAATGTTACGCATCCTCCGTCACCCCCAAATACGCCTCGATCACGCGCTTGTTCTGCTGCACTTCCTTCGGCACGCCCCGGGCAATCTCACTGCCGAAGTCAATGACATAAATGTAGTCCGAAATCTTCATGACCAGATCCATGTGATGCTCAATGAGGAAAACCGTCAGATGGTGTCTGTCCCGGATTTCCTTGATGTACTCCGCCAGTTCCTGCGTCTCCTGCGGGTTCATGCCCGCCGCCGGTTCGTCCAGCAGCAGCAGCTTGGGGTCCGTCGCCAGAGCACGGGCGATTTCCAGACGGCGCTGCA
>ERZ779922.2067-NODE-2067-length-12513-cov-2.707979_pt1 | contig 12513 bp, 8 predicted proteins | sample MGYA00511544_ERZ779922 | MGnify/ENA primary metagenome ERZ779922 (study PRJEB29588, sample SAMEA2154516) | human gut metagenome | biome: human gut; feature: human-associated habitat; material: faeces | place: Denmark | collected 2008/2010 ... | reverse complement strand
TCAGGTGCATTCTCTCCCTCGTAAACATAACCGCAAACTGTACATACCCATTTCTTCATAATCAATATTCAGGGCATATTCATTTCGACATGCAAAAGCATCACCTTTCGGCGGATTTATCAAAGTAGGAGGCATGCCGGGGATGGTGTACAGGCTTTCTTTTCCATTTGCAAATGCAGGCAGTGATCTCATCAGTCCCCATGTGTATGGATGTCTGGGATCATAATACACTTCCTCTGCTATACCGATCTCTACGATCTTGCCTGCATACATGACTGCCACTCTGTCTGCCACACGTGCAACCACTCCCAGATCATGGGATACCAGTATGGTAGCTGTTCCAAGCTTCATCTGTATTTCCCGCAGAAGATCCAGAATCTGTGCCTGTATGGTCACATCCAGTGCAGTAGTTGGTTCATCTGCAAACAAAATATCCGGATCTGCAGCCAGAGCGATGGCCATGACACATCTCTGACGCATTCCTCCGGAGAACTGCCAGGGATACTGATGATATCTTTCCTTGGGATGGGAGATACCTACCAGTTCCATAAGTTCCAGAACCTTCTTATTTACCTGTTCCTTCGTGTAATTCTTATTGTGGATCACCACTGCTTCCCCAATCTGTTTTCCAATTTTAATAGTTGGATTCAGGGATGTCATAGGATCCTGAAAGATCATGGAAATTTTCTCACCGCGGATCTGGGTACGCATTTCCTCCTCCGACAGCGTCAGCAGATCGCGGCCCTCGAAGAGGATCTGTCCCTGATTGATGCAGCCGGTGCGCTCCGGCAACAGCCGAAGGATAGCAAGCGCCGTAGTGGTTTTGCCGGCGCCGGTTTCGCCCACCAGACCCAGCGTCTCACCTTTATTCAGTGTCAGAGAAATGCCGTTCACCGCATGAACCGGATTCTTTCCGGATTTATACAGGACTTCCAGATCTTTGATCTCAAGCAATTTATCCGCCATATCCAGTCCTCCTCATCAGTCCTTCAGTCTCGGATCCATCGCATCACGCAGTCCGTCACCCAGAAGATTGAACGAAAGCGCTGTCAGCACGATAACGATACCGGGAATAATGCAGGTATAGGGTGCGCTGCGCAGAAACTCACGGGCTTCGGAGATCATGGCGCCCCACTCCGGGTTAGGCGGCTGAATGCCCATTCCCAGATAGCTGAGGCTGGAAGCCGTCAGCATAATGCCGGCAATGCCCTGAGTAGAAACAACGATGATCGGACCAAGGCAGTTAGGAATGATCTCCTTGACAATGATCTGCAAATCGCTCATACCGCAGGCGCGAGCCGCTTCTACATACTCTGCGTCCACGATGCTCAGCACCGTAGAGCGCACGAGCCGACAGTTGCCCGGTACGCAAGCTACCGTCATTGCAACGATCAGACTGACAGCGCTGGCGCCCATGGCCGCCACCACGCAAAGCGCCAGCAGCGTTTCGGGGATTGCCATAAACATATCCGTCAAGCGCATGATAATGCTGTCAGTTGCCTTTCCGAAATAGGCCGCCACCGCGCCCAGCAGACCGCCGATGACCATGCTGGCCACCATGGTCACAATACCGATAAGCAGCGATACACGAGAGCCGAACACCATACGGATGAAAATATCACGACCGTAAAGATCCGTTCCAAACCAGTGCTCCCACGAAGGAGGACAGTTGCGAAGCTCGATGTTCTGGGTTGTTATCGCAGATTTATCGAACAGCACATCGGCAAAAATGGCCAGCAGGATAATGATTCCCAGCAGCACCAAACTAACCACTGCGCTCTTGTCTCGTACCAGACGGAGCCAAATATCTGCAGCGCGGCTGTGGCGACGTGTGCCCGACACGGCAATGTCGTCCAACTTTTTCTTTTTTTCTGTAGCAAAGGATTTCATGTAGGTCTCCTCCCTCCACCGTTACTTGGCATACTTTGCCTTGATGCGCGGGTCAATAAATGCATAGACCAGATCGACGATCAGCATGATGAGCGCAAAGAACACCGCCAACAGAAGAACACTGGCCAGTACGCTGGGCGTGTCCTTCGCCTTGATGGACAGCACGATCAGTGAGCCCAGTCCCGGCAGGTTAAACACACTTTCCGCAATGACCGAGCCGCCCAGAATGGCGCCGAAGGCGGAACCGATCGTGGTAATCACCGGCAGCAATGCGTTTTTCAAGGCATGGCCATAAATGACCTTCTTTTCCGGCACACCCTTGGAGCGAGCCGTACGAACGTAATCCTGACGAATCTCCTCCAGCATGGTGGAGCGGGTCATACGAAGTACCTTTGAACCGTAGGGAACTCCGACGGTGATGGTGGGCAGGATATAACTCTGCCACGTTAGAGCACCGCCCGCCGGCAGCCACCCCAGATATAGGGCAAACACCAGTATCAGCAGCATCGCCAGCCAGAATGTTGGCATCGCCACTAGGACTGTAGAGGCCACGCGCAGGAAGCTGTCTGCCGGTGAATACTGCTTTACTGCCGAGAGTACCCCTAGCGGCAGACCCATCACAGTAGCCAGCAGCATTCCCAGAAAGGCCACTTTGATACTGACCGGTAATCTCATGAAAATGTCATCAAACACCGGCTTTCCCGTTCTGTAGGAATTGCCGAAGTCCAGTTTGAGAAACGCATCCTTCACATAGTCAAAGAATCTTACCCAAAACGGCTGGTTTAATCCCAATTCCTCTCGCAGCTGTTCCCTCGCCTCAATGGAGGATTCCGGGCCAAGGATACGTACTGCAGGGTCACCCGGCGTAAAATCCATAATTGTGAAGATGATAAGCGTTACTCCCAGCAAAATTGGTATCAGAACCAAAAGACGTTTGACGATGTATTTTGCCATCTGCTGTTCCCCCTTTAAGGTTGTCTCCTGCGTATGTGCTGCATTATAATTATGCAACTCTGTCTTTGAATTTCGTCTTCATTGTTGTATACACTATGCCCATAGATGTCAACTACCTTTTTATTTTTGCACAATTCGACCAAACAATTCCTTCATCCTTTGTCATAAATATACAACTCCTTCTTGCGCATCGTAGCGGCTGTATGCGCCACATGGGGCACAACCTGACTGGGCTCTTGTAAAACAATATATTGATGAGGGCATTACGGGCACATCAGCAGAAAAAAAACCGCAATTCATAAAAATGATCCGAGATACCAAGGGGATGAATAAATCATCCCCCCGGTCTTGTTTACACTTTGCCCATTGAATAACTTACTTTGCTGTCGTAATATAGCAATTGAAGATGCCTGTTTATTCTGCGATTTAGTAGCCACTACACAGGCCGCCATCCGCGAACAGCGCCAATAAAAAGTTGACGCTTGTAGCGTAGGCAAAACAACTGATATAAATACGGTCACACAGTCCCTTTGGATTGTGTGACCGTTATTTTTGCCATGCTTTTGCATGGCAAAAATAAGAAATGTGCCATTTCCTCGCCCCTGTGGGGCAACCGGAAATGATGCACAAAAACTTCATGCGTCGGCATTTGCGCATTTCCGTGGTGCGATGCTCAGGCATGAAGTTTTTTGCCCATTTTCAGCTGAACACACCGCAAATCAAGCCGCTGGTTTCTCTACGAAATCAGCGGCTTTTTTCGTGCTCAAAAAAATTTTGAAATTTTTTCGCTCAGGGGGTTAAAAACTGATTGACTGTATGCCGTCCCTCGGTATGATAACGCTCAATGCTCTGACTGCGGCAGGCAGTGTGATTATTCCCGTGCAGGCACAGTATCTTCCCGCAAAAGGTATAACGCAGCTTTTATCGACGATTGCCAAGGTGAAGAAGCACACCAATCGGAATCTGACAATCGACGGTATTCTGCTCACGCTTGTAGACGGTAGAACCAATCTTGCCAAAAGTACGGTACGGTGAATTTTCGCAGCACCACCTCACCCAGCGCAACAAAGAGAAAACCGCGTAACCACAAGGGTTCCACCGTTTCCGAAAACTTATTGACCTGAGATACAAGAGCCGCCCCGGGGCACCTTCCTTACGGAGGGTGCCCCAAAGGCGGTCTTTTTCTGTGTTTATCGCTTAGTTATCATTATGGGCAAAACATACTGCGGTGCGGCACAAGTGGAGAACGGTTTTCCTTTCTGGGCCGCCGCAGCAGAAAAACACGCCCTTGCCAATCGATGGTACTGTATTGCTTTATGATCTGTTGTACTTTTTCTTTCGGCTTACAACCGTTGTGCCGATAACAGCACCGCCGCTGATGAACAGAAGTGCGCTCCACAAAATGAGATTGCTGCTGTCACCGGTTTTTGGCGAGGTAGTATTTCCGGACTTGTCGGGCTGGTCGCTCGGCTTCACCGCAGAACCCGTTGCGGGAATTTCAACGGCGGCCTTCTTATAGCCACAGACGGTGCATTCCTCGTGTTTGGAGCCTCTCGTGGTTGCGGTGGCTTCCTTATCGATCACCCACTTGAAGCTATGCGCCGCCGTGTCCTTCCTGTCACCGCAGGGGCATTCATGCCAATGGTTATCTGCGTCTGACTTCCAGTCCGCTCCATAGCTATGGGTATGCGGAATACTCTTGTATGTTACAATAACGGTCTTGTCGGCGTCCATGATAACTTCCAGCGTATTGGAGAGAACCTCTGCTTTAACACCATTCACCGTAACAGTGTCAATTTCATAGCCGCTATCGGGAGTAAAAACAACTGTTTCATGCGATCCGGCCGCCAGCCCTGCTTTGCTTGCAGAAATCGTTCCATGCCCGCCATTCACCTGTGTTGTCAGACTATAGGTCGTCTCAATCTTCTGCGTTTTCGCCACATTAGAGGGAATGATATAGTCGTGCTGTCCAACAGTGATTCTCAGCTTTGCAGAGGCAAGCAGGAAGTCACCCACCTTGAACTCGGAGCGGGGCAGAGTATATATCACTTGGATGCTTTCCCCATTGAAACTGCCGGGATTTCCTGTAAGGCGGACATCCTGATCAATAGTAAGGACATATTCAGCTTCACCGCCCGATTGTTCAATAATGCTTTCCATGCTTTCAGACATATCATATGTTACAGTATATGTCACGGGATAGTCTGCACCAGTTTTATTTCTCTCGATGGTTTCAGGCCCATTTATGACCAGTGTGCCGTGGTTCTGCGAGGGTTGAACGATGGCTACGGCATAGCCGTTTCCGGACACATCCGGAAGCGTGATGTCTATATCATCTCCATCTCCTGTGTCCGTCTTTTGAGCTTCATAAACCTGCACCTCCGAAGCATCGAGAACCTTTCCGGCTTCATCCACCGGCAAGGACAGCACATAAACCGGCAGATCGTTCACTGTCAGGCCGCCTATCGTCAGTTCAGCTGCGCCATCACGCTGAACCCAGAGGGTCGTCAACGGGTCATTCCAGCCCATGCTCTTTGAAGCATCGGTTAGAGCGGTCACATTTGCAGCACTGGTGTTCCCCAGCCTGATGTCAAGGCTGCTGTCATCCGGGGTTACGGTCTTACTGCCAGTCTGGAAATAAACTGCCTTATCTCCAACAGCTGCCTCACGGGAGATATAGAGGTAACGATCGCACTTTCCATAGTCTTTACCGGTGACAGCCAGATCATTTGATATGCCGCCTGTGATCTGATATTCGTCACCGACGGTGACCTGCATGAGATTGTTGTTGATGGTACCGGCATTCAGCTCGATCTTCGGCACCGTGCCGCCATAATCACTGGCATCAAAGCAGACACCGCCGCCAAAGGCTGTTGTGGCGTTGTTCTCGATTGCGCCGCCATTCATAATGAACTGGCCGCCTCTGCGGACAAATACGCCGCCGCCGATCCGGTCAGCTTCGCCTTTTGCACTGTTTGTACCGGAAATGTTGCCGGAGATCGTACCGCCGTTCATTGTGAAGACGCCTTTGGATATCATGGCTCCGCCGCCTGTTTGCTCGGCTTTGTTGTTGCAGATCTCAGCGCCTTCATACATGGTTGCATCGTGGTTTCCGCCATTATTGGACAGCACCACACCGCCGCCACGATTCGCACAAATATTACCGTTGATTTTCCCGTAAATGTCTAAGTGCTCATCCGTTCCATTGATATAAACCGCGCCATAGTATGCGTGATTGTTGAGGATCCTTCCGTTTTCTCCAATTGTCACCGCTGTGCCGCCGTCGGTTTGCAGGATATGGTTGCCTGTGGCATACACATTGCTGATTTCACCGTCAATCACGACGGTGCAGTTTTTTGCATAGATGACATTGCCGTTCAGCTTGGGGCAATCCGTGATTTTGGAGCCGTTTTCCATTTTGAAGGATTTGGCACCACCCGCACAGTAGATCATGCTGCCGCTGGAGATTTTCTCAATCAGTGCGGTGGAGGTCAGCGTTCCCTCTGCGTTATTGCGCAGATGAATTACGATGCCGTTATTCGTCTGCCACATTGCACTCTTGTTTGCGGCAATGCTGCTGATGGCGCCGCCGATCTCAACCTTCCCGCCGTCTGCATAAACTCCACGACTGTCCATATTCCGGATCTTCGAGCCTTCCTCCATCACGAGTGTACCGCCCTGAAGCCAGATCGCACCTGCCGGACCGACTGAGCCTGCCCCAGAGCCTTTTGTTCTCGTATAACCAGTCAGGGTATCCTCTATCACACTGCCGCTTTCCATGACGATTTTTGCCTGGTCGGTGGCGCGCACAGCGGACATACCGCCAAAGTTGCGCAGCACAGCATCCTTACCCAGCGTCACGGTGCAGGGCACAGTGGCGTTGGAGGCAATGATAGCGTCCTGCACATAAGCCGTATTACCCTCGTTGCCGTCACCGCTGACAGCCTGTGCGAATACAGTACCCTCGTGCATCCCTGCATCGTCCAGAACGATGTCGGAAAGAGTCAGGCCGACAGAACTCGCCGATGAAGACTGGACCTCGATCATGGCGGGATTATACCAGCTGCGGGCTGTGTCACTTTGCTGCTTAAAATCAGCGCTGCGTGTAATAGTGTAAGGACCGCCTTCTCCACTGGTGATTTTAAGACTCTTATCGTAAAAACGAGCACACTGATCCATGGTCAGATCGCTCATGACATAGATCGTTGTACCATCAGCCGCAGCATCCACCGCCTTAGCCAGCGTGGCGAAGGGGAGGTCTTTTGTGCCGGTATTCTGTTCGTCGTTACCGGTGCTGCTGACATAGATCTCCGCAGCATCATTCTGTGCTGCCGGATCCGCTGCCTTCGGCGCATTTTTCTGTTCTCCATATTCGGACAACAGCTCCTCGTTGACGGTTTGTTCCTCCCATGCGGAAGTCGGAGCCTCTTCCACCGACTCAGGGGTATTACCCAACTCCATCGGAAAAGCGGCAGTAGGCAGTAACCCCATCACCAACGTAGCGCAGAGTAAGACACTTAACAACAATTTTCGCATAAAACATTCCCCTTTGGGGCACCCTCCGTAAGGAAGGTGCCCCAAGGTGGCTCTTGTATCTCAGTTTAATAAGTTCTTAGAAACGGTGTAACCCTTGCGGTTATGCCGTTTTCTCTTTGTTACGCTCAGCGAGGTGGTGCTGGAAGGCTTCTTCCATCTCCTCCGGGGTCAGCTCGTGGAGAATGCCCACGCCGCTGTAATAGATGTCCAAAAGCTGCACTCGCTTGCCGTCAAGGTATCTGGGTGCATACACCACGATTTTATCCACAAACTCGTGGATCAGCTCCGGCGTCAACACTTTCAGCTCCGTGATCTGCTTGACCTTCTGAATGAAGCGCTGCAAGCTCTCGGTCTTGTCCGTCTCAGTTTCCAAGAAAGACTGCAGCTCCGGGACAGCGGCTTTCAGCGTTTTCTGCTCCTCCTCATAGGACAGGGACAGGGTGGCGTAGCGCTCGTCAGATAGCTTTCCGCTGGCGTTGTCCTCGTAGATCTTCTGGATCAGGGTATCGATCTCCGCAATACGCTTCTTCGCCCTGGATAGCTCCCGGTGCTTGGCTGCCAACTGCTTTTTCTTGTCCTCCGTGTAGCAGTCCATCTGTTTGCGGGCAAATTCTTTCTCAAACGCCTGCACATTCAGCAGGATGCGCTGCATACTCTCCAAGACGATTTGCTCCACCACTTTCTCACGGATATAGTGGGCAGAGCAGACTTCGGAGTTCTTGCGATAGGAGGAGCAGAAGAAATACGCCTGTTCTCGTTTGTAGTTATTGGTGACGCTGTAATACAACTTTTCTCCGCAATCGGCGCAGTACAATAGCCCGGAAAACGGACTGACAATGCCGCTTTTGGTGGGTCTGCGGCGGTGCTTGCGAAGCTCCTGTACCAAGGCGAACACCTCACGGTCGATGATGGCGGGATGGGTATTCTTGAAAATCTGCCATTCCTCCGGCGGTCGCTCAATTTTCTTCTTGTTCTTGAAGGACTTGGTAGTACTGCGGAAATTCACCGTATCGCCGCAGTATTCCTGTTTAGATAAGATGTTTGCAACTGTATCCGAACACCAGTTGTATGGAACAGCGGGCAGATTACTGCAATTTCTGCCGATATTGCTCCAGTGCTCCGTGGGTGTGGGGACTTTTGCCGCCTTCAGGTGTTTTGCAATCTGTGTCGGTCCAAGGCCGTCCACACACCAAGCAAAGATCTGCCGTACGATTTTTGCTGCTTCCTCATCCACGATCCAGCCGTTTTTGCTCTCTGGATCTTTCAGATACCCGTAGGGCGGATTTGTGGTCAGCGGTGCACCGGACATTCCTTTGCTCTTGAATACATTACGCACCTTTTGGCTGGTGTTCTTGGCGTGCCATTCGTTGAATAAGTCCTGCATCGGAACAAGGTCACTGATTCCCTTGGCGGTGTCGATGTTGTCCATAATGGCAATATAGCGAACGCCAAGACTGTCAAAACCTTCTTCCAACAGCTGACCGACAATCAGACGATTACGCCCCAAACGGGAATGATCCTTTACAATCAAGGTACCGATGCGTCCTTTTTCCGCCAGCTCCATAATTTCCGTGAACGCCGGTCTTGCAAAATTCGTGCCCGACCAACCGTCGTCAATAAACACACGGGTATTTTTGAAGCCATTTTCCTGTGCGTATTTCTCTAAAATAGCCTGCTGATTTTTGATTGACCCTGACAGGCCGTCCTGCTCATCATCACGGGACAGGCGGCAGTACAGGGCTGTGATTTTATCCGGTTGTTTTGTCATAGTTCTCCTTTCCACAGCCGGATATAATTGAATTTGTAGGTGTGCTTATTCTACCATACCCGGCTGTAAACTTCAACGCTTTAATGCGATGATTTCAAATCTGTTTTCAGCTTTTTGTATCGTTCAAAACGATACGCTGTACCTTGTCGGTGATATTTTCTCTTGCGTCCTCTTTGAAAAAGGCTCTTACGGCATATACCGTGCGGTCAATTTCTCTGATGAAATTCAGCGGCTGTACATAGGCGCTCCGCCGAAACCACGCAATGCGCTCCTGCTTCGGCATCGCTGCAAGATGGTCTGTAATACGGTCAATATGCGCATAGATTTCATTATTTCTGTCCTTCATCGTGTGTCACGCTCCCTTCTCTGCGGTTTCTTTTGCTGCTGTGCTTCTTTGGCACGGATTTCATTGGCAAAGTATAAATCCGTCTTTTCCTGTATTTGAGCAGAACGGGCTTCAATACCCTGATTCAGCTTCAGTTGCTTTCGCAGTGCGGTAATTTGCTCGGTCACACCTGCCTTTTCCTGCCGCAGCGTTTCCTTTTCGGCGGGAGTAGCACGGCGAATCTTGTTTTGCAGCTTGGTGCGGCGAGTAATGAGGGTGTCCATATCCCGCTGGATTTTCTCCCTGTCTGTATACAGATCGTCAATGGTTTCAATGCCGTATTTGCCCATATACCGCACCTGCTGGGACAGCTCGTCCAGCTTCCGCAAGTCCTCTTTCAGGTATGGACTGGTGGGTTTGTAGTCGGTGTGCTTCGGTAAGTACCCCAGCAGATAGCAGTAGTGCAGATACAGCTTGTAGACGTGGCTGGTCTTGTGGAACGGACAAAACCAATTCGAAAGTGCCTGCGGCATTTGGGGCGGATAGCTGATATATGCTCTGCGATTGCCGAAGGTGGCATACCTGCCCATAGAGCGGCGTATGTTCTCCGACGTCCACCGTTCATCCAGTGTATCCAGCTTTGTGAAATGCTCATACTGGGGCAAGCGTATCTTCCAGTGCTTGCCCGTAAAGTCGGTGATATACCCCTTGCGCCGCAGGTAGTCCTCCATATAGTAGGGAGTACGACTGAAGTCTATTGCCTCCCTCACATCGGCACGGTAGACATTGTAGCGGGTAGGCTTGCCGTCTTTCTCATCCAGCCACACGAGACGGGAGGGCGCCTTGCGGGGCTTTTCAATGACTGATAAGCCATATTCCCGGCACAGCCGGTCGGAGATTTCCACCATTCGCTTTCGCTCGGCTTTGGAATAGTTATACTTGCCGCCATCCCGAAAAGAAACGGAATTAAAGCAGAAGTGACAGTGGATATGCTCCTTGTCGAGGTGGGTGGTGACGATGAGCTCAAAGCGGTCGCCCCACATCTCCTTTGCCAGCTTTACGCCAATCTCGTGGGCAAGCTGCGGCGTGACCTCCTCCGGCTTGAAGCTCTGATAGCCGTGCCAAGCGATGTAGCCGTCGGTTTTTCCGTAGCGCTTTTTAGTTAAAATCATCTGCCGCAGAGCGGTTTCCCTCAGGCAGTTGAGGGCGGTGACATACTCGCCCTTCTGCGTGGCCTCCGGGCGTTGCACATAGGAAAATACATTGTACAGGTCTTGCAGCCCCGGCGTTTTGGCCTTCGTCTTTTCGGGATTCTCTACATAGTCGATCAGGTCTTTCAGGCGACCTTCAATGTGCCAAAGAGAAGTCGTTGCCATTAGATCACCTCCTGTAAGTCCAGCACCAACTGTTCGATTTCGGTGCAGATTCCAAAGGCGGACGGCTCGTATTTGCCGCATTCCCGCAGAGCGGAATGGATTTGATACAGCTCGCTCATCATCTGCCAGAACACCTCCGGTGGCTTCGGCTTTGGGCGGATACCACAGCAAAGCTGGCGGACATATTCGCTTTGAGACAGACCGCACAGGGCACTGTCGTGTTCCAGCTTTTGGTTTTCTTCTTCGGTCAGGCGTACTCTGATACGCACTTTTTCATTGCTTTCTCTATTCAAAATTATCATCTCCTTCGCTAATTTTTCAGGATCATAGGGCGGAACGCCCTGCGTGAAGTCCGCAGGCCGCAAGGCTGCGGATTTGGATTGTGGGGTCACAATCCGATGCTCGCTATCCCTGCGGACAATAGTTTTATTTTTGCCGTTTTCTCCGAATGTCGTTTTTCTATCCCTGCTCCGGAATCTCACCGCAGCGTTGCCTTGCTCACTCTCTATCGGAGAGGTTTTCGCAAGGTCATATCCTAGTCGGACGGTCATTCAATTGTCAGGTCAGCTCTTTGCCCTCACGCTAATCAATTGGGAATTTATTTTCGATTTGAACGAAGTAAATTTTGTAAACTTTCCGCAAATGACAAAAAGAGCCGGTACACAGCACATCAAATCAGTGGGAGATAATCTCTCACTATATCTTTGATGAAACTATGTACCGACTCTGAAATTCAGAAACCTTCAATGTCTGCTTTTTCCGCTCCGCTGGCAGACTCAGCAACAGGAGCGGCACAGCTGCAATCCCTTTCGGCAGCCGCCTTGAGTTTCATTCAGATATTCAATTGTGGCTCTCTAATGAGAGTGTATAGATCATACCATGCAGAACGCTTGTCGCCAATGGGCTTTTCATGCTTTTTCGCTTTGAGGGACAGGAATAGCTTACATGCGTTCTTGCAGAAAAGTACATATCCATACTGTTAATCTCCTTTGGAGGATTCGCTGCAAAACGTTTTAAAATGTTTTGCAAAATGTTTATATAGCACAATTCCTAAAAAAATTTGCAGTGGGAACAAACCGAATATATTCCTATAATCCATTCATGCCCACCCAATGAACTGCCGGCGCTGTCTCGTATAGTCCGCTGAAGACTGCAAGTCCTCCGATATAAATAGCATCCCATCCCAACATTGATTTCCTGTAGTTCCCCAATGATCCTTGAAAATTCCTGTTTTTCGTGATACTATCCAAATATATTACCTGAATATTGTTTATATTTCGGAGGGATACGCGATGGTATATTTGTCAAAATCCAAATATTGTGGTCTGTGGCAATGCCCGAAAATTGCCTGGCTGAGAAAATACAAACCAGAGGCCTCTCGGTTGGATGGCAGTGTACTCGCCCGCATGGAGGCCGGCAACGAAGTGGTGGCTCTGGCGAGAAGCCTATATGGGGATTTTGTGGACATTACCGCCTACACCGGCGAAAATCCGGATCTCAAAAAAATGATGGAGAACACCCGCCGTGAAATGGAGAAGGGAACGCCTGTCATCTGCGAAGCGTCCTTCGAATACAACGGTCTTTACTGTGCGGTGGATATTCTGCGCAAAGACGGTGATGGATGGGCGATTTATGAAGTGAAAAGTTCCTCCAAGCACGGCGGG
>ERZ779922.2048-NODE-2048-length-12597-cov-4.671982_pt1 | contig 12597 bp, 11 predicted proteins | sample MGYA00511544_ERZ779922 | MGnify/ENA primary metagenome ERZ779922 (study PRJEB29588, sample SAMEA2154516) | human gut metagenome | biome: human gut; feature: human-associated habitat; material: faeces | place: Denmark | collected 2008/2010 ... | reverse complement strand
CCAGCCTGTACCGCATATCCGCCAGCTGTCGCTGCAAAGAACCGACTTCCTGCCGCAGCGTTTCCAGCGGGTCAGGCTCCTGCACGGCATTCCGACGGTGCAGTTCTTCCAGATAGACATAGGCCTTTTTAACCGCCTGCGGATAAGCCGCCGCTCCGATAACGGCCAAAATAACGACCAGCCAGACAAACAGTTTCAGTTTGGAAACCCCGGCCTTCGGCATTTTTTCCGCGGCAGGTTTCTCTTTCGTCCCGGAATCCTCGGTTTTGACCATTTCTCAATCCTTTTGCTGATAATTCTTGGCAATTTTTCATTTATAGTTTATTACTATGCCTATAATGTATTAAGAATTTGCAAAAACTGCAACAGATTTTAGGATATTCGGATGATAGTTTTAGGAATAGAAAGCAGCTGTGACGAAACCGCCGCCGCCATTGTCAGCGACAAGCGCGAAATTCTGGGCGAAAGTCTGCTTTCTCAGGAAGAACATAAGGCTTTCGGAGGCGTGGTTCCCGAAATTGCCGCCCGTTCGCATCTCGACCATATCGACGACGTGATCGAACCGCGCAACACGCGTTTCCGCATTATCCGCGCTTTGCAGTCGCTCGCAACCAAACGTTTGCAGAATCCGGCCAAGAAGCACTCTAATATTCCTTTATAAATCGACGAATTATGACACAGATAGATTGGTCGGGTATCCTTACGATCACATGCGTCGGGTTCTGCCTGGTGATTGTCATGCTCCTTCTGCTGGTCTTTGTAATGAAGGGCTTCGGTTCTTTCTTTACGCATCAGCGCAAGAAGCAGTCACCGTCGCAGACGGAATTGGACGAGGAGACCGTAGCCGCCATTATGACGGCGCTGAAGCTCTTCGGCAGCGCCCGTCACGACCGGGAAACCGAGATGCTTACGATTTTGAGCATCAAGCGGGCTTACTCGCCCTGGAACTCGAAAATTCACGGATTAACTCAAATGCCAGATTACAGAAAATAAGTTATGAAAGACTATTCATTGAAAATAAACGGAAATCAATACGACATTTCGATTGAGGACGTGAACGAAGAATCGACGATGGCCAACGTCACCGTCAATGGTGTCGCTTACGAGGTGGAAATCGTCGGCGAGCAGGCCAGCAAGATGAAGAAACCGCAGGTCGTTCCCGCTCCGAAAGCTGCAGGGCTGTCGGTGACTCCGACTACGGCTGCGCCTTCCGCTCCCAAAGCTGCACAGGCTGCTGCCGGCGGTCCCGGTTTGCAGGTGAAATCTCCGCTGCCCGGTACGATCCTCTCGGTCAATGTGAAGGAGGGCGACCGCGTCGCTCCCCGTCAAACTCTTTTCGTGCTCGAGGCGATGAAGATGGAGAACAACATCGATGCCGAACGCGGCGGTGTTGTCAAATCCATCCACGTCCAGAAGGGCGCTACCGTGATGGAAGGTGATCTGTTAATCGTTATCGAATAAGTGATATGATGTTAACAGCTGGATCCATTTCATTGTCCGACAGTCTGGTCGATTTTTTCAATCAGACCGGATTCGCAGGGGCGACCTGGGGGAATATAGCGATGATTCTCGTCGCTTTCCTGCTCCTGTACCTCGCCATCAAACACAAGTTCGAACCGCTGCTGCTCTTCACGATCGCTTTCGGTATGCTGCTGACCAACCTGCCGGGAGCGAATATGTTCCATTCCGAACTGTTCGCCGGCGGACATATCCACTGGGGAAGCTTCATTCAGGATGCCGGATTGCTCGATTATCTTTATCTGGGTGTGAAGCTCGGTATCTACCCGTGTCTGATCTTCATCGGTGTCGGTGCCATGACCGATTTCGGCCCGCTGATCGCCAACCCGAAGAGTTTCATGCTCGGTGCTGCTGCGCAGTTGGGTATTTTCGTGACCTTCCTGGGGGCTTACGCGTTGGGCTTCACTCCTGCTCAGGCCGGTAGTATCGGTATCATCGGCGGTGCCGACGGTCCGACTGCGATCTTCCTGACCGCCCGCCTCGCGCCCGAATTGCTGGGTCCGATCGCCGTGGCCGCTTACTCTTATATGGCCCTCGTGCCGGTGATTCAGCCGCCCATCATGCGTCTGCTGACCACCAAGAAAGAGCGTGAAATCAAGATGTCGCAGCTGCGCCCGGTTTCCAAAACCGAGAAGATCCTCTTCCCGATCATCATTGCCGTAATCATCTCGCTGCTCCTGCCGAGCGCCGCTCCGCTGATCGGCTGTCTTATGCTGGGTAACCTGATGAAAGAGTGCGGTGTGGTTGATCGTTTGAGCAAGACCGTGCAGAACGAGCTGATGAATATCGTGGTGATTTTCCTCGGTATTACCGTCGGTGCTACGGCTACCGCCGAAGCGTTCATCAATGTCCAGACCTTGAGTATTCTGGTGCTGGGTGTGCTTGCGTTCGCTCTCGGTACGGCCGGAGGTTTGCTGCTTGCCAAGTTTATGAACCTCTTCCTCCCGGAGGGCAAGAAGATGAACCCGCTGATCGGCTCCGCCGGTGTTTCTGCGGTTCCTATGGCAGCCCGCGTATCGCAAACCGTCGGCCAGGAGGCCAATCCGAGCAACTTCCTGCTCATGCACGCCATGGGTCCGAACGTAGCCGGTGTCGTCGGCTCTGCGGTTGCCGCAGGTATTCTGCTGTCGTTCCTGGGATAGTCCGGGGTTTCTATAGATTGAAGAGGGCCGTTTTGCAGACGGTCCTCTTCTTTTTCCTGGGAAAGAAGGTTGCTGACGCCTATATCGGCTGCGGTGTGCCTATTGGTAATTATATTTTTTAAGAAACCCTTATTCGACGATCGCAGCACGAATCCGACGGTCGCTTATTCGCTGTCGGTGGTCGCGTTTATAATTCGCCCCCTTCCTTGCTCCTTTTCTTCGGAAAGGACTTGGTCCGTTACGCATCCAAAAAGCTCCGCTAACAGCTATGATTCCATGCTTGAAATTTGATCGTGCGGCTTTTGGTATTGTAATGGATTCCGGGATCAGACCGGGGCGGTTCCGGTTGCGTTGTTCCGTCCGGCTCCTGTTTCTTGCGATGAAACGAATAAATAATTGATATTCGAGTGTTTTCTGTCGCCTAACTTTTTGAGTCGTCTTAAAATTCCGCCTCGGGAAAATGCAAATAAATTTGCTTTTGCATCCGGCTTTTCCTATCTTTGTAGAAGATAGGATTCGGTTCGGCAATTTTCGAGAACAAGTTCTCACAATTGCTCTTACCTCTCGCTATCTTTGACATAGTCTTAGATAGGATGCGCCTCGGAAAACCGTGAACAAGGTCCCGTTGTCTCTCGGCTTTCACTATTTTTGTTTATGTAGAAACCAACAGACAGATGCTATGAAAAAATTTCTGTTTTATGCCGTGAGCCTGTTGCTGGTGTTACCCGCGATGGCTCAAACTCCGGCCGATGCCCCGGGTACGACGACTTCGACACCTCCGGCCGAGGGACTGGTCATTGCGGATGGCCAGGTCGCACGTTTGAAAAAAGCCCCGTCGTTTAAGAACAAAGGGTTCGAAAAGTATTGGAAATGGGTGCTTTCGCGCGTACAGTATCCTGCCGATATGGAAGAGCAGAAGGTCGAAGGAGTGGTGCAAGTCCGGATTATCGTCGAAACCGACGGATCCGTGACTGTGGACGAAGTGCTTGCTTCGCCCCATGAGAAGCTGACCGAAGCGGTTACGCGGGTGGTCGAGAATTCTCCGAAGTGGACTCCGGGCATCATGACCGACAAGGAGTCCGGTCTGGATTATCCCGTGCGGGTTTCTTACGTTCTGCCCGTGGAGTTCAAGGTGCGTCCGCAAAAACTGGTCGATCCGACCATCGGACGTTATAACGGACAGAAGAATTTCAAACCTTACGGTAGTTGATACGCTTTCTGCGTCGGCCCGGTATCTTGTTGCAGGTGCGCTGCCGACTGGTCGATTTTCTGCGGTGACCGCCGGGGATGCGTAAAAAAACCGTGCTTGGCTTCGGACGAAAGAAGCCGGGCGCGGTTTTTTGTTGTAAAAAGTGTAAATGGCTTTTTTAGAATATATTGACGTTATTTGTTCGGGTGTTTTGCTTTTTGCGGATTTTCTTCGTATCTTTGCGCACCCGTATAGTGCGGGAGGTTGGATAAATAAGTATTAATTAAACGTAAACAAAGTGGATTCATTAAGCTACAAAACTATCTCGGCGAACGCCGCTACGGTTGACAAGCAATGGGTTGTCATCGACGCGACCGACGAGGTATTGGGACGTCTTGCATCGCAGGTTGCGAAGATCCTCCGCGGCAAGAACAAGCCTAGCTACACCCCCCACGTCGATTGCGGTGATTATGTTATCGTCATCAACGCGGACAAAGTGAAGCTCACAGGCAAGAAGATGACCGACAAGGTCTACACACGACACACCGGTTTCCCGGGAGGTCAGCGTTTCGCTACGCCGGCCGATTACCTGGCGAAGAAACCGACGTTTCTCATCGAGAAGGCTGTCAAAGGCATGCTCCCCAAAACGCGCCTTGGCGAAGCCATTATGAAGAATCTGAAGGTGTATGCCGGCGCCGAGCATCCGCACGCCGCTCAGAACCCGAAGGCAATTAAGTTAAACGAGATTAAGTAAGAATTATGGAAGTTGTAAATACCGTAGGTCGTCGTAAGGCTGCTGTGGCTCGCGTATTCGTGAAGCCGGGTAAAGGGGAGATTACGATCAACCGCAAATCGCTGGAAGTCTATTTTCCGCTCGACATCCTCCAGTTCCAGGTGAAGCAGCCGCTGTTGGCTACCAACACCGCAGAGAACTACGATATCACCATCAATCTGGACGGTGGCGGTATCAAGGGGCAGGCTGAGGCGGCTCGTCTGGGTATCGCACGTGCATTGTGCGAGATCGACGCCGAGTTCCGTCCGGTTCTGAAGAAGAACGGATTCCTGACGCGCGATCCTCGCGAAGTTGAGCGTAAGAAACCCGGTCAGCCCGGAGCACGTCGTAAGTTCCAGTTCAGCAAGCGTTAATCGTACGACCGAATTTCGGCAAGCACGATTCAGGTTACAAACCGGCAAGACTACCTATATTTATTATTATATCGGCTATTACTTACAGGTTGCCTGATCGCGGAAAACTCTCCGGATTGACCGCAGTTCACTACCGGGAGAGTTGAAGAAAAGAGAATTAAAATTAAACCATTGAATTAAAATGTCACGTACAGATTTTAATACATTATTGGAAGCCGGCGCTCATTTCGGACACTTGAAGCGTAAGTGGAATCCCAAAATGGCTCCTTACATTTTCATGGAGAAGAACGGCATCCACATCATCGACCTGCACAAGACCGTGCTGAAGCTCGATGAGGCGGCAAACGCACTCAAGCAGATCGCCAAGAGCGGTCGCCGCGTGCTGTTCGTCGCCACCAAGAAACAAGCCAAGGAAATCGTTGCCGAAAAGGTGGCAGCCGTCGGAATGCCCTACGTTACCGAGCGCTGGGCCGGCGGTATGCTGACAAACTTCCCCACCATACGCAAGGCCGTCAAGAAGATGGCCACCATCGACAAGATGACGAACGACGGTACGTTCGACAACTTCTCGAAGCGTGAGAAACTCCAGATCGCCCGTCAGCGTGCGAAACTCGAGAAGAACCTCGGTTCGATCGCCGACCTGACGCGTCTCCCGGCCGCACTGTTCGTTGTGGACGTGCAGAAGGAGGCCAACGCCGTGAAGGAGGCCAAGCGCCTGAGCATCCCCGTATTTGCCATGGTAGATACTTGTTGTGATCCGACCGACATTGATTACGTTATACCTGCAAATGACGATGCCGCGAAGTCGATCGCCGTGGTCGTAGAGGCCATGTGCGCCGCCATCGCCGAGGGAACGGAGGAGCGCAAGCTCGAGAAGGAGAAGGAGGCCCAGGAGGCTGAGGCCGAAGGTGCCGTGAAGAAGGAGGGCAAGCCCCGCATCAAGAAGGCCGTGAAGGCCTCCGTCGATGCCGAGGAGGCTGCCGTTGCCGAGGTTGTTGCCGCTGTCGAGACTCCGTTCGAGGAGCCGGGAGCCGTAGCTGCCGAGCAGGCCGAATAACCAACTGCCGGACAACGCGTCGGGATCCCGTCGGGGGTTCCGGCGCGATTCCGGTAAACCAACCGAGTAAATAACGAAAAAAACGATACAAGACTATGGAAATCAAAGCTGCTGATGTGATGAAGCTCCGCAAGATGACCGGCGCCGGCATGATGGACTGCAAGAAGGCCCTCATGGAGGCTGAAGGTGATTATGCGCGTGCTCAGGACATTATCCGCGAGAAGGGTAAGCTCGTGGTTGCCAAGCGTGCCGACCGTACCGCCACTGAGGGTGTGGTCGTTACGAAGATCGTCGGCCAGAAGGCTTACATCCTCTGCCTTGCCTGCGAGACCGACTTCGTAGCCCAGAACGCCGAGTATACGGCTTCGGCCAACGCCATGCTCGATGTCGCCGTGAAGAACGACGCTGCCGACCGCGATGCGCTGATGGCCACGAAGAACGACGAGGGCCGCACGGTCGAGGAGATGGTGACCGAGAAGTCGGGCCAGACGGGTGAGAAGATCGAGCTGGCCTACTACGCCCGCATCGAGGCTCCCTACTGCGCCGCTTACGTTCACTTCAACAAGAAGCTCGGCACGGTGCTCGGCTTCAACAAGGAGGTTCCCGCCGAGGTTGCCCACACGGTAGCCATGCAGGCTACGGCCATGGCTCCGGTTTCGATCTCGGAGGCTGACTGCCCCGCCGAGGTGATCGAGCACGAGCGCAAGATCGCCGTGGAGGCCATGAAGCAGGATCCGAAGAACGCCAACAAGCCCGAGGCCATTCTGGAGAAGATCGCCGAGGGCAAGATGCGCAAGTTCTTCGAGGAGAACACGCTGCTCAACCAGGCTGTGGTAGGCGAGAAGGAGACGATCGCCGAGTTCATCCACAAGGCCGACAAGGAGGCAACGGTTATCGCCTACAAGCGTTTCGCTCTGGGCGAGTAGTTTCCGCCGGGTCGCAGGATCCGGAATACGTTCCAGACAGCGGGCGTCCGATTCGATCGGACGCCCGTTCTCTTTTTCTGCCGTATGCCTGTTCGGCCGCCGGCTGCTCTGCGCAAGGGACCGGCCGGAACTTGCGGTGTGCGGCCGACCACGTGTTGCGAATGTCCCGCGCAGCCTGTCGGGGCGGAGGAAAGGTCCTCGGCATGCGGTTCAGCGGGCAGACCCCGGCGGCAGATCCGGCGGCGGAGATGCGGCGCAGAAGGCGCGGAGCTTCGGATCATCTGTCGGGGAGGCTGCCGAAGATCGTCCGGCAGGCAAGACGCGCTGCCTCCGCGTCGGGTCGGCAGGCGAGATGGTAGACAGGCACCTGCGCGATGAGTTGCGAGAGTATCCTGCAGAGCGTTGCCAGCAGCCTCTCATCGCGGGCGAAGGAGGGCGGCGCCGAGGGGAGCAGGGCTCCGGCGGCTTCGAGCGGGCGGAGCGGGCGGATGATATTCCGGGGTCCCTGCTCAAGCCGGACGATCGCGGCGATCGGCAGCCGCAGCGGCCGGTAACAGGGGCTTTTCCCGCTCCAGGGCGATCCGTAGACCAGCGGTGCGCCGGCCGGTTGGAGCCGGATGAAGGGGCTGTCGTCGTTGAGCAGTTCGGTTGCGGCCATGTGCCGGCACCACAGCCGGGCATGCGTGCTTTTCCCGGTCCCCGAATCCCCGAGGAAGAGCACGCCCTGCCCGCGATGGCTGATCGCTGCGGCGTGCAGCGACACGACCCCGTGTCCAAGGCCCGCCGCGTTGCAGAGCAGCCACAGCCCGAAGCGCAGTTGCGACGGCTGCCGGTCGGGGCGACAGTCGGTGCAGGCTTCACTGCCTCCGTCCGGCAGCCGGAAGCGGACGGAATCCCCCTGTGGGCCGTACAGCTCCAGCTGAATCCCTCCGCTCCAGCGGATGAAGCGGCATTCGGTCGTCGTGTCGATGCACGGGAAACGGTCCTGACAGCATCCCACCGGCACGTCGGCGATATGCCGGGCGGTGTGCAGCAGCAGTGCCGGAGTCCCGTTTTCGGGCTCGGCAAAGGGCGAGAAGGCAGGGTGAAGGGGGCCGGGAAGGCACTCCCCGGGGATGCGGATGCGGAGGTCGGCAATGCGGTAGTCCATCGGGTCGTCGGTCTGCATCGGAGGCCCGGCCCGGGACGAGGCTGCAGCGTACTGTGGCCCGCCCGTTACTGCGATCCGCCTGATACGAGCCGGCCGTATCTCCGCCGGGGCTCCGGAGCTTCGGCCGGTCTGCCTGAGCGGTGAATTACCCCTCGACCCGTTCGATGCGGCCGAGTTTCACGTACCACAGATATCCCTCGACGGGGTCGTAGCCCATTTCGGCGAGCAGGCGGAGGTATTCGGCCACCTGCCGGCGGTGGCGGTCGGCGTCGAGCGCTCCGAATTTGTAGTCTACCACCACAACCCGCGTGCCACGGATCATCACCCGGTCGGGACGCCGTGTCGAGGCGCTTCCCGGAACGATGATCTCCTGCTCGTTGCGGATGCGCTGCCACGAGCCGTTGAACCATTCGCGCACCTCGGGGAGCTCGAATGCCCGATCGATTCGCTGCCGCAGCCGTGCGGCGTCCTCTTCGGAGAGGATGCCGTCGGCCTGCATGTGCGCCACGGCCTCGCGGACCTGCGCGGCGTCATCGGCCTGCTCGAAGGCGCGGTGCATCAGGATGCCCAGGTTGCGCGGGGCGAGTTCCGGCTCGCCGCCCTCCTCGAAGTAGCGCTGCGAGGGGAGCCGCAGCTTCAGTGCCGGGCGCGCCGTGGGGTACTCTTCGAGTACGACGTGTTCCGCATCGGACTCCTTGCGTCCTCCGGCCACGGGGCCCTCGAACGAGCCGAAGAGGTAGTGGTCGCCCCGCTCGTCCGTGAGGCAGCGCCCTTCGGTCTCTCCGATGAAGACCTGTCCCTCGCTGCCCGGGCGGAGGCTGCCGAGCAGCAGCGCCCCGACCGTGTGCCCCGTCTTCCGGGGAATGAATACGTGCAGCGACTCGGCGGCGCGCGTCAGGGCCACGTAGAGCAGATTGACGTTGTCCACATGGGCATAGACCAGCTCGCGGTAGTATTCGGCCGAGAAGCCCGATTCGGCCATCGAACGCTTGTAGCGGACCGGGAAGCGGCCGATGGCCTCGGCCTCCCCGTCGCCGCGGGCCTCGGCCCAGACGATGTTCTGCACGCCGCCCGACTTCGGGTCGAGCTGCCACGAGCAGTAGGGGATGATCACGGCCCGCTTCTCGAGCCCCTTGGCCTTGTGGATCGTGGTGATCTCGACCGTCGAAGCGCTCTGCTCGACGCTCAGCGAGCGGTTCTGTCCCTGTTCGTCCCACCAGCGCAGGAACAGGGCGATGTCGGCGATCTTCGACGAGCAGAAGGCGATCACCTGCTCGTGCAGCGCCTGCAGGTAGGCGATCTGGCTGCGGTCGCTGCGCAGGTCGAACCGCATGACGATGCGCTCGAAAGCCTCCTCGGGCGATTCGAGGCGGATCGAGTGGAAGAACTCCCGTTCGTCGTCCGACAGCGGGGCGTCGAACGGCCGGCCGAGGTAGTGGTTGCAGACGGCGCGGCTCAGGCGGTCATCGGTGTTGAGCGCCAGACGGAGCGCTGCGGCCACGAATGAACTGATCGGGGCGCTGCCTACGATGAGCGCCTCCTGCGTCATGACATCGAAACGGTAGCGCGCCTCGGTGTTGCGCTGCTTGAAGTCGAGTAGCGCTGCGGCAACCTTCGCGCCGTCCGTGGCGCTCCGCACGAGGATCATGATGTCCGACGGGCGGAATCCGCGGTCGATCAGCGCACAGATGCGTTCGACGACGGGCGGTTCGCAATCGAACGTCTCGATCGAGACATAGCCTCCGTGTTCCGCCTTGCGGCGGGGCAGCTGCGCCTGGTCGCGGTAGGCGTCGGCCAGCGTGTCGTGCAGGCGGGCGGCCTCCGCACGGTCGATGTCGCCCCGTTCGGCCGCCTCGCCGAGCAGCCGGTTGAGCTCCCGGTTGTCCGTCGCGACGATGCTGTCGATCGCCGCGTTGTTGAAGGCCACGACCGTCGGCAGGCTGCGCCAGTTCTCACGGAGCACCTCCACCCGGGTGTTTTCCCTGCCGAGGTCGCCGGCGGCCCGCTCGTGCAGCAGCCGCCAGTCGCCGCCGCGCCAGCGGTAGATCGACTGTTTGATGTCGCCCACGATGAGTACCGACTCCTCTTCGGACTGCGCCATGGCGTTCTGCAGCAGCGGGAGGAAGTTTTCCCACTCGCGGGCCGAGGTGTCCTGGAACTCGTCGATCATGAAGCGCTCGAAGCGGTTGCCCACCTTTTCGTAGATGAACGGCGCATCGTTGCGCCCGATGAACTCCGAGAGCAGGTATTTTGTTTCCGAAAGCAGCAGCGTGTTCTGCTCGGCACAGAGCCGCTGCACACGGGCGTAGAGGTCCGACAGCAGGGCGAAGCTGCGGTAGTTCTCGCGCAGCAGGTCGCACGTGTTCCAGTGGCGGACGTTGCGGTCGTAGAGGTCGCAGAGCCGCTGCAGCAGGGGACGCAGTTGCGGCACGAGCCGCTCGGCCGGCGATCCCTTGGCACACCACCCCTCGGGCGATGCCGCCCGCTTGCGGAGCGTGTCGGTCGGTGCCTTCACCTCGCCGCCGGCCACCGCGAAGAAATACCCGGCGAAACTGCGGCTCTTGCCCGTGAAGTCCGCCGGGCCGACGCCCGCATCGGCCATGATCCGTACGGCCTCGGCCGCACGCTCCCGCATCTGCTGCTTGGTCGCCGCGGCGCGCGCCGTCGCTTCGCCGACGATGCGGCCCAGCTCCTCGCGCGAGCGGGCGAGGGATAGAGCCTCCTTGTTCTTCTCCTTGAACAGTTCGCCGCCGAGCGTCAGGATGCCGTCGCGGACGTCCCACTTCTTGCCCTCGTCGATGCGCTCCTGCACGAAGTCCGTGAGCCAGCGCTGCAGGTTGCGGTCGGTGGTTATCTGCTCGATGAGCGTGTCTGCGCTCTTGGTCAGCACCGAGGCGGTCTCGATCTCGACGTTGTAATTGAGGTCGATGCCCAGCTCCTTGATGAAGGCGCGCAGGATGCGCTGGAAAAAGGTGTCGATGGTCAGCACCGTGAAGCGCGAGTAGTCGTGCAGGATTTTCGAACGCACCTCCGCGGCCCGCCTGCGCACCGTGGCGGCGTCCATGTCCAGTTCGCGGCAGAGGTTTTCGAGGTAGGAGCTTTCGCCGCCCGAAGCCAGCAGGTGTATCTCCTTGAGGATGCGCGACTTCATCTCCTCGGTGGCCTTGTTGGTGAAGGTCACGGCGAGGATGTGGCGGTAGATGGAGGGCTGTTCGACCACGTCGCGCACGTATTTGTATGCCAACTGGTAGGTCTTGCCCGATCCGGCGCTCGCGTTCAGAATTTTCGCTCTCACTGTCCGAAATGTCGTTTTAGGTAGTAAAAGTACAAAACAAATCCCGAACGGCAAACCGGGGTTCGCAATAATTTCGTAAATTAGCGACGTATTAAAACCGAAAAGTATGAAGAAGATGATTCTGAGCGCGGTGATGCTGGTTTTGGCCGCATCGGGTTATGCGCAGGAAACGGGCGCTGCGGGCGCCGGAGAGCGCAACGAGTGGCTGCCCACCTTCGAGGCGGTTGCGGTCGATGCCGATCTGGACGTCAAATTCGTCCGGGTTCCCGACACCGAGGCCCCGAAAATCGTATACGACACCAAAGGCTCCTACACCACCAAGTTCCGCGCCGAGGTCAAGGACAAGACCCTGCGCATCAGCGAGAAGCCCGATTCGCGCCGTCCCGAACGCACCGAGGTGACGGTCTATTACAACGCGCTGCGGGCCGTTTCGCTGTCAGGCGCGGCCGCGACGTTCGAGGGGACGCTCGACGCCGCGGTGCTCGACGTGACGGTCAACCGCAAGGCTTCGCTGACGGCGAAGCTGGAGGTCAAGGACCTCAAGGTGGAGCAGACGGGATACAGCACGGCGAACCTTTCGGGTTCGGTGCGTTACCTGACGTTGTATGTATCGACGGGCAAGGTGGCCGCATCCGATCTGGAGGTGATGTCGGCCGAGGTCAATGCCCAGAGCAAGGCCGAGGTGTCGTTGTGGATCACCGACCGTTTCGTGGGCAAGACGACGACCAATGCGCGGATCAGCTACAAGGGCGATCCTAAGATCGTACGCGGCGGCGCGAAGTTCATGGGCGGCGAAATCAACCGCGTGGAGTAGCGGATGAAGGGTTTTCGCATATCGGTCCGCCGGAGCGCTCCTGCGGCGGGGCCTGCCGGCTTCTCCGGGCGGGGTGGAACGGGTATTCCTGCGGCGGACGGCGGAGCTGTCTGGCTTTGCCGGTGTAACCGGCGCATCTGCCGGGATACGGAGACGATTCGGCGGGGGCCGGTGGGGATGCCATTGTTTTACGGGACTGAAAACACTGTAGGGCGGCTATGAAAGGATTTCTGGAAGAGGTCGCCGGGGACTTGTATGCCCGATACGGCGAGGGACTGTCCGAGAGGGCCGTGCTCTTTCCGTCGCGGCGTGCGCGGCTGTTTTTCGTCGATGCCCTGACCGGAATCGCCGGGCGGCCCA
>ERZ779922.2042-NODE-2042-length-12654-cov-6.497420_pt1 | contig 12654 bp, 8 predicted proteins | sample MGYA00511544_ERZ779922 | MGnify/ENA primary metagenome ERZ779922 (study PRJEB29588, sample SAMEA2154516) | human gut metagenome | biome: human gut; feature: human-associated habitat; material: faeces | place: Denmark | collected 2008/2010 ... | reverse complement strand
CACCACGTTTTCTTACGGCACTTTCGGTTCCAAAAGTGCCTACCCGTGAACCGTGTTTTGTCTTTCAAATCAAGCACTCTAGCGCACTATCTTCTCCACGCCCCTGTGTTCCAGGATGCGCTCATAATCCTCAATATAATCAACCTCCGCCCAGAAATGCCCGCTGACGTCCTCGACATAGACCGGCTGCTGCCCGGTCATGCTGTAAACAACATTTTCCCACCAGACGCCGTGCTCCTGGCGGTCGATCATCTCCTCCATCCGGCAGATAAATTCCGGCATAAATGCCGCTGAAAACCGTCCGATTCCGATGTACTCGCCCGTCACATCATTCCCGGTCAGCTCTTTTCCATATTTTTTCAAAATTCCATCTTCATAGAAGAACTTATAATCCGCTGTCTCCCGGCGGCTCTCGTCCGCAAACATCACCGGGCTCCTGCCCTGCGCGAGGATCCGGTCAAGCAATTTTTCCTCCAGGTATACGTCACCGTTCATGATCAGCAGATCGTCCCCTGTCAGGAACTCCTTCGCAAACCATGCAGACGCGATGCTGTTTGTCACATCGTAAAACGGGTTGTAGAAAAAGGAAACTCCCTTGTCTGCCAAGACCTCGCGGATCACCTGCGCCTCATAGCCCAGCACGATGCCGATATCCTGGATGCCGCGGGAATGAAGCAGGTCAATCGTGTACTCGATCAGGCACTGCCCGCCGCCGATATCCACCGTACATTTTGGTTTTCCCGACAGATAACGCGAGATCCGGGTTCCCCGTCCCGCTGCCAGAATCAATACTTTCACAGAAGTCCCCTCCTTTGCATATCTTTCCACGCCGCAATCAGGCTGTCATTGTCTTCCGGCGTCAATGCACCGATATGACCGACTCGGAACACCGTGTCGGCAAGCGCGCCGCCGTTCGGGCAGATCCAGATGCCGTATTCATCCTTCAAAATCTCAAAAATCCGATGCGCTGAGACCGCTTCCCCCTCTTTGTCCACGCCCGTCGGGTGAAGCGGCGTCAATGCCGCCGAGAGAGAATTGGAAACAATCTCAAACGGAAGATCTTTTATTTTGCTTCGGAAATCCTCCGCCTGATGACGGATCCGCGCCTGTTCTGCCGCAAGCCCTTTTTCCTCGATCATCGTCAGCCGTTTATGAAGCTGTAAAAGCACTCCGACCGCTGGTGTAAACGGCGTCTGCCCCCGCTCGCCATTTTTCAGGTAGTCGCGCAGATCAAAATACATCGAGCGGACCGCCGTCTCCTGCACTCTCGCGATCGCACGCGCCCCCAGCACCAGAATCGAGAGTCCCGGCGGAAGTGCCAGCGCTTTCTGCGAGCCGGTCAGCACCAGATCAACGCCCCATTTTCCCATCCAAAATGGATCGGCAAGAAACGAGCTGACCGCGTCAACCGCCAGAATCAGCTGGTTCCGTCTGCAAAAGTCAGAAATCAGCTCCATATCATAGAGAACGCCCGTGGAAGTCTCATGGACATTGACTAAAAATCCGGTAAATCCTTTTCCCTCATACGGTGCCAGGTCTTCTGCCCGAAGCGCCCGTCCGCTCTCCAGCTGGATCTCCTCATGAGGGACTTCATGGATCTCACAAATTTTCGCAAACCGCGCGCCAAAACTGCCGCCGTTTACGACCAGCACGCGGTCGCGCTCCGTAAAAAGGTTCATGACTGCCGCTTCCATCGCCGCCGTGCCCGAACCTGTCAGAAAAACCGCCCGCGCATCCTCAGGCGCCCCCGTGAACTGCTTCATCAGGCGCTCATTTTCCTTCATAATTGCAGAAAATTCCGGTGTGCGGAAATATGGTACTTCTTCCGCCCCGATCGCCCGGATTTCCTCGTCCATCTGAACCGGTCCTACCGCAAAATTAATCATACATTTCCTCCAAATCTATCTAATGTACTCTCGAAATCTTTCTGTGCTCGATTTTGTGAGATGATTTTTTGTCAGTTGTGCCCAAATTTCTGAGGCGTACGCGGTGCGTACGTTGATGAAATTCGGGTGCGGCTGGCGGAAAATCAGCCACAAAGGCAGGTACAAGAAAGACTCCGAGAGGACATTAATAAATCCGTGAACGCGCCGCCGGCGCATTCTCAATATGTATAGCAAAAAGGTGCCGCAAAACATCTCCTCTTTTGCGGCACCTCTCATTCCACCTAGTATCTTTCCACTCAGTATCTATTTCCAGTTTATTATGTTTATTACTTACTGCTCTAACTGCTTCTTATAGATCTCAATTACTTTCTTCATCATTTCCGGACCTGGTGCGCCGATGGTCATACGCTTTTCAACGCAGGTCTTCATGCTGATGGCTTCGTATACATCTTCCTCAAATACAGGACTGATCTTCTTGTATTCCTCTAATGGAAGATCATCTAAAGCAATGCCCTTGTCGATGCAAAGCAGTACCAGCTGTCCTACGATACCATGGGCATCACGGAATGGTACGCCATGGTTTACCAGATAATCAGCTGCATCCGTTGCATTGGTAAAGCCATTCTTTGCGCTGGCTTCCATTACATCCTTGCGGAACTTCATGGAAGAGATCATACCGGTAAATAAGGACAGGCAGCCCTTCACTGTATCAATAGCGTCAAAGGTCAGTTCCTTATCTTCCTGCATATCCTTATCATATGCCAGAGGAAGTCCCTTCATGGTAGTAAGCATGGAAACCAGGGCGCCGTAAACGCGGCCGCTCTTTCCACGGATCAGCTCTGCAATATCCGGGTTCTTCTTCTGAGGCATAATACTGCTTCCGGTGCTGTAGGAGTCATCGATCTCTACAAAACGATATTCATTGGTGTTCCAGATAATGATCTCCTCGCTGAAACGGCTTAAATGCATGGCAATAGTAGATAATGCACTTAACAGCTCGATCAGATAGTCGCGGTCAGAAACGGAGTCCATGGAGTTTAAGGTAGGACCGTCAAAATCCAGAAGTTTTGCAGTGTATTCTCTGTCCAGCGGATAAGTAGTTCCAGCCAGAGCGCCGGAGCCTAACGGGCAGTAATTCATTCTCTTGCGGATGTCCTGTAAACGAGAACGGTCTCTGGAGAACATTTCAAAATATGCGCCCATGTGATGAGCCAGTGTTACAGGCTGTGCCTTCTGTAAATGGGTAAAACCAGGCATAAATGTCTCGGTGTTTGCTTCCATGATCACCAGAAGTTCTTTTAAAAGATCCTTTACAAGAACGTCCATCTCATCAATCTCGTCTCTTGTATACAGCTTCATATCCAGAACTACCTGATCGTTACGGCTGCGTCCTGTATGCAGGCGCTTTCCTGCTTCGCCGATACGCTCTGTTAAGGTTCCTTCTACGAAAGAGTGGATATCTTCGTATTCGGAGTCAGCCGGGATCACCAGCTTACCGCTGTCAAGATCTTCTCTAATGCCTTCCAGACCTGCCACAATGGCATCTCTGTCTGCTTCTGTAAGAATTCCCTGTTTCGCTAACATCTTTACATGTGCGATGCTGCCTCTGATGTCCTGACGATAAAATTTCTGATCAAATGAAAGTGATTCATTAAAATTCTGTACCAGCTGGTCTGTTTCTTTTGTGAAACGTCCGCCCCAAAGCTTCATAATTGATGTCTCCTTTTGTCCTTTAATTTATAATCTGCATGTCCTTTCGGAACATTTCTGCATGTATGATACCAGATTGCTACGTGCTTTGCACTCTCGCAATCTTTAAAACATTCGTAATCCGCTCATTTTTCTTTGAAAAATGGCTACTTACTCATGTTTTACGTGCCCCAAGTTCCAAAATCCTCCTGCAAGCAAGCTTGCGTTGGATTTTAGACCTTTTGACACTTGGTATCATTATACCTTATAAATTCACATTTTGCGGCTATTTTTTATATTTTTGTCTTTTTTTTCTTATTTTTATTATTTACAGTAGTAATGATCGCTGCTCCTGCAAACACTACAAGGCTCACACCTGTAATAATAGCACCTGTTTTTAAACCTTCCGGCTCATAGGTAAAGGAAATTTCATGGTCTCCTTCTGCCAGGTCTGCTGCAATAAATGTATCAAAAACAGATCTTGTTTCCGTTTCCACACCATCCACAAAAAGCTTCCAGCCCTTGTCATATGGAATACTTGTAAACATGGTCTTATATCCATCAGAATGAATGGTTCCGGAAAGTTCTGTATCCGTCCATTTAGTCAGGTTGATGGGATTTTCATTCATTTTATCATAAAATTCTTTAAAGGCTTCCGGATCAAACCGCCATACTTCTCCCTGAAGGGAAGGATTTCCCTCATCCTCTGAGCGAAGTTCTACATCCGTTCCCTTTACAAGATATCCCAGTTCCAGGAAATAACCTCTGTCTACATTGTCAAAGGACCTGCTCTTTTCTCCCATGGTTGCTGTGACCTTTTCCACTTTCTTGTTGGTCACATACACATAATAATCACCGGAAGTTTCCACTGTAAAGGTAAGTTTCTTGCCTTCTGTAACACTTTCATTGGACACCAGCACATCTTTGGTCCCCAGCACATTGCAAAGGTCATTCTGTACTACCGCAGGATTGCCTGAGTCTAACAGCCAGTTATTCTCCACATCTGCGGGAAGCATAAATGCTACCGGCAGCGTATTCTGATTTTCATAAAGCCACATAGAGCCTTTTCTGCTGATCTGATCCTTTAAACCAGTTACCGGCTGCTGATCCGGATAAATGCCATATCGGATAGAAAACAGGCTGTCTACCAGGGGAGTACTTCCTTTAATACTGTAAGCATTGGTGGAACTTTCGCAGCCCAGCTTTCTCACAAAATCAGTTAAAGAAGCATTTGCTACCGATGAAAACAGGGACGCAGATGGAAAATTCATCCACGCACCATCATTTTTCGTCTTGCTGTCTCCCTTTTCCACTCTGTAGAAAGTATCACATTTAATGCTTTCCGCTAACCTTCTGGTATCCTGATTGTCCTTTACATACGCAGTCCTGCTGGTAGTTGGAAGGCTGCTGACACCAAGGTTTAACGCAGTTTCCACTGCTACTAAAAGCAGGGTCAGCATCATGATCACATCTTCATTCCAGTTTTTCCGCTTATACAGATAAATAAGCCCCATATACAGTGCCAGGAAAATGATGGCTGCATAAAACACAGAAAAATGAAATTGTGCAGAGTTATCCACAAGTTTCTCTGCCATGAGCACAAAGATAATGGCACCCCAGAACGCCCACACCACCTGTTTCCAGGAAGTTTCTTTCAATTCCAGGCAGACCTGATAACACATAGTCAGCACCAAGGCGATATAGATAAAGGACTGTCTGCATGGAAGGCTGTTTGGATAATGGAACCCATGCCAGATGAAATTTAACACATTGATGGAAAAGCTGGCATAAAACATTAACAGCAGGCCGCAGTAAACTGCCTTTTCCCGCACTGTGATCTTCTTTGCCCCCAGATAAAGAAGAAGGAACATAAGCACTGCCACACCGCAGTAAATATTGGGCCAGTGGTCCAGGCCGATCTCTGTTCCCACATTTCCAATGTGACGGGCGATCATATCAAAAATGGAGAAATAACAGCTGATGGTCTTTGGAAAATCAAAGTCGCCGGAAGCAGTCGCCTGCAAAGCATAGATCTCAGGCAAAAGCACAACGGCTGCCAGTCCTCCTGCAAGAAGAGAATAAAAGCCAAAGCGCACTCCTGTTGCCACCAGGTCTTTTATCTTCTTTGGCGGGTATAAGATCACCTGCACGATCACATACATGACCATGAAAATACAGATCATGATAGAGATATAGTAGTTGGACAGAATAGAAAGACCCAGAGTCACACAGTAAAACAGGCCCTTTTTCTCCTGCACCAGCTGCTCTAACCCATAAAGGATCAGCGGCAGCAGGAAAATGCAGTCCAGCCACATGATATTCCAGCTGTAAGCTGCCATATAACCGCTTAAAGCATAGAAAATGCCGAAAACACCGGCTACAAAATGCTTCTTCTCAAAATGATGATCCAGATACCAGGTAAACGTCACTCCGCAGAGACCTGTTTTTACCATAATAAGGATGGTCATAAATTCAATGATGAATTTCTTCGGACATAAGATGATCAGCCAGTTCACCGGACTTGCCAGATAATAAGCATAAAGAGCCGAGAAATTCACTCCCATACCAATATCCCAGCTGTATAGCAAGCTTCCTCCCTGTTTTAGCTTGTACTGAAACTCAGAAAAGAAGGGCGCGTACTGGTGATACATGTCCGTTCTTAAAAAGCACTCTTCACCAAAAGGGAAGATGCCTCTCTGGGCAAACAGGATGATCAGGACAGCTACCGGCACGAAAAAGGCTGCGATCAGGCCATCACTTGGACGCAGGAAATGGAAGTAACCATTTTCTATATCATCCTCCAGATCCAGTTCTTCTTCTGAAACTGCCGTCTGCTCCTTCGCTGCGCTTTCAGGGCTGTCTTCTTTTTCTTCTTTCTCTTCCTTCTCTGTTTCTATTTGCATTTCTTCCTGTAATGGATCATTTTCCTGTAAATTTTCCTGCAAAGATACTGTTTCCTCCCTGCCTGTATTTTTCACCGGAACCGGTCTCTGGACTATTTCAAGGACCTCATCCAGTTCTTTTTCTACCTGTTCTATTTCTTCACGACTCACTGCATTCACCTTTCTTTATAGCCGCTTTTATATATTATTTCCAGTTATTTCTTTTTAAAGATCCAAAGTTTGCTGAATACATAATTTGCGACCATATTGATAACAGAAGCTGTCAATTTACAGAACATCTCATAAACAAACCCTCTGTCTCCCCCCAGTTTTACCATCACAACCATTAAGACCCAGGTAGCCACTCCCGAAATAGCCCTTGCCGCAAAAAAGGCACCGCCTTCTTTTAATAAGTACGCCGGCCCCATGTTAAAATTCCGGAATACGATGATCTTATTTACAATATAAGCAAATAAGACTGCTGCCACCCAGGAAAGAGCCTGGGACACCCCTACACCCATGGACATTTTCCGAAATGCTGTATAGGAAACAAAATCCACTGCTGTAGTCAGCACACCACATACCAGATAACTGATGGTTTCATAGTTTACGCATTTTTTCCATAATTTTCCAAACACGATTTTTCTCCTGTTTCTGATCTTACCATTTTTTCTCTGACCAGTTTTTTCTATTATATGGTAGCCGTTCTTAATTGTAAAGTTAATTAGCGTTTAATCTGTTCACCAAACTATAAATGTTTTGAAAAGAATGGTTATCTACGTTATAATGTTCACATAGAAAATAACCAGAATATCTGGAGGAATTATATGAATCTTTCCTATTTAAAGTATGCCGTAGAAGTAGAAAAAACCGGCTCTATTACAAAAGCAGCCCAGAACTATTATATGAACCAGCCCCATTTAAGCAAGATCATCCGTGAACTGGAGCGTGATCTTGGATGTCCCATCTTTGACCGTACCAGCAGGGGAATGATCCCTACTGTCCGTGGAGAAGAATTCCTGCGCTACGCAAAAGGGATCATGGAACAGGAAGCCCAGTTAGACAAGCTCTGCTCCAGAAATAAGGAATGTCCCCGTGAAATTCGTCTTTGCGGTCCCCGCGCTTCTTATATATCCAGCACTTTAAAGAATTTTTTAAAAGAAGATGACCGGCTTTTTACAACCAATGTGCGCTATAAAGAAACGAACTCCAAGGACGTGGTCCGTCTGGTCTCTTCCAAAGAATTTGACTTAGGCATTGTCCGCTGTCAGGTACTTTACGAACCATTTTTCCTTAAAATGATACAGGATGAGCATTTGGACAGCAAGGTCTTATGGCAGTTCTCTCCCAAGGTACTTATGTCCCCCTCGCATCCTCTTGCAGGAAAGGAGCCTTTAGACCACCTTGATTTTTCCCAGTCCGTAGAACTGCTTCAGGGAGATATCCAGTATCCTTCTTTTACCCCGGAAAATACTGACTGTGTCCTTCCGGACAGTGATCCCCGCCATACCATTTATATTTATGACCGGGGCAGCCAGTATGAATTTCTCCGCCATCTTCCAGGTGCCTATATGTGGACTTCTCCTGTTCCGTACAGCACCCTTACAGAAGCAAAACTGATCCAGAGAGAATGTACCCGCCCGGATAATGTATTCAAGGACCTTTTAGTCTGTCGCAGCAACTACCGCCTGTCCAAAGCAGAAACAGAACTGACCCAGTGGCTGGGCCGCACTATCAGCCAGCTGTCTGACTAACTGGCTGCTCTGTTTTGTAAGACCATTTTTATCAGGTCTTAAAATATCGTCTTGAAAATAACAATATTCTCAGTAACAGAGCTGGCCATTTTTTCGTTTATTTTTCTGTTACTGAGTATTTTTTTCTTTCTGCTTTATATTTTTATTCACATTTCACAATTTTCTTCTCATTAACCAGTGATATACTTACAGGAATACTATTATTCCATTTTTGCATCTAGTCAAGCTTTTATCAATGTGCTACTATATAGCTGTTAAAGAAATAACGAACAGATACATATAGTCAATCACACAACTATATTTTTAGGAGGTCATAATTATGAGATTCACATTACCAAGAGATTTATACCATGGAAAAGATGCACTGGAGTCCTTAAAGACACTGCCTGGCAAGAAAGCCATTGTTGTTGTAGGCGGCGGCTCCATGAAGCGTTTCGGTTTCCTGGATAAAGTAGAAGCTTACTTAAAAGAAGCAGGAATGGAAGTTCAGTTATTTGAAGGCGTTGAGCCAGATCCTTCTGTAGAGACCGTTATGAAGGGTGCAAAAGCTATGCAGGAATTCAAACCTGACTGGATCGTAGCTGTAGGTGGTGGTTCACCAATCGATGCTGCAAAGGCTATGTGGGTATTCTATGAGTATCCTGATACCAAGTTTGAAGACCTGATCACACCATTCAGCTTCCCAACACTGCGTACAAAAGCTAAATTCTGTGCTATCTCCTCTACCTCCGGTACAGCTACCGAAGTTACTGCATTCTCTGTAATCACAGATTATGCTAAGGGAATCAAATATCCTCTGGCTGACTTCAACATCACACCAGATGTTGCTATCGTTGACCCGGCTTTAGCAGCTACTATGCCTAAGAAGCTGACCGCACATACTGGTATGGATGCTATGACTCATGCGATCGAGGCTTATGTTTCCACACTGCATTGCGAATACACCGATCCATTAGCACTCCATGCAATCGAAATGATCAACGAATATCTGGTTGCTTCCTACAATGGCGATCTGGATGCCCGTGCTAAAATGCATGACGCACAGTGCTTAGCTGGTATGGCATTCTCTAACGCATTATTAGGTATCGTTCACTCTATGGCACACAAGACCGGTGCTGCTTACTCCGGCGGACATATCGTTCATGGATGTGCTAACGCAATGTACCTGCCAAAGGTTATTAAATACAACGCAAAAGAACCTGAAGCAGCTGCAAGATACGCTAAGATTGCTAAATTCATCAACCTGCCGGGAAATACTGATGAAGAACTGGTAGATGCTCTGATCGCAAGGATCCGCGAGATGAACAAGGATCTGGATATTCCTACCTGCATCAAGTACTATGAAGGCGGAATCATCGATGAGAAAGAATTCATGGAGAAACTGCCTAATGTTGCAGAACTGGCAGTAGGCGATGCCTGCACCGGCTCCAACCCAAGAAGCATCAACCCAGATCAGATGGCTAAGCTGCTTAAGTGCTGCTACTATGATGAGGAAGTTGATTTCTAATTCATAAGGGATCTGAAAAATTCAGAATTCAATAAAAACTTTTTAAGGGCTGCAGAAAATGATCTGCAGCCCTTATTAATTGCCATGCACTAAAAAACTGCCCGGTCACATTTCTGTCACCAGGCAGTTTATACGTTTTTATGACTCACAAACCCGCACCTAACGGTGCTCTACTGTCTGCTACGCAGACGGTTTGCTCATGAATGGATCATTCCATCCCTTTTAACAGCTTCTCAACACTTGAAAGCTTTACGCACAGTGCAAACAGCTCTGTAGCCACGATCAGATCACCCAGAGGTGGATAGGTTGGTGCGATACGGATATTACTGTCATGTGGATCTTTGCCGTATGGATAGGTTGCTCCGGCAGAGGTCATAACAACTCCGGCTTTCTTGCATTTTGCTACGATATCTTTTGCACAGCCTTCCATGGAGTCAAAGGCGATGAAGTAGCCACCCTTTGGTTTGGTCCACTCACCGATGCCAAGACCGCCAAGTTCTCTTTCCAGGATCTCTTCTACTGCTTCAAATTTTGGACGGATGATATCGGCATGTTTTCTCATATGCTCTACCATTCCGTGAATATCCTTGAAGAAACGTACATGACGCAGCTGGTTTACTTTGTCATGGCCGATGGTCTGGTGCTTTAACTGAGCCTTGATGTCTTCCAGGTTGTTGTGGGAAGTAGCAATGGCTGCAATACCGGAACCTGGGAAACTGATCTTGGAAGTAGATGCAAATTTGTAAACCAGGTCTGGATTTCCGGCTCTCTTGCACTCTGCAAGGATCTCGATCAGATGATCCTGGTCATGGTCATACAGGTGATGGATGCCGTATGCATTATCCCAGAAAATACGGAAATCAGGTGCAGCCGGTTCCAGTCTTGCAAAACGGCGTACTGTTTCATCAGAGTAGGAATATCCCTGTGGGTTGGAATACTTCGGAACGCACCAGATACCTTTGATGGCAGGATCAGTGGAAACCAGTTCCTCTACCATATCCATATCAGGACCTTCTGGAGTCATAGGAACATTGATCATCTCAATGCCAAAATACTCGGTAATTCCAAAGTGGCGGTCATAGCCAGGAACCGGGCAGAGGAATTTGATCTTATCCTGCTTGCACCATGGAGTATTTCCCATAATTCCGTGGGTCATGGCTCTTGAAACCGTATCATACATAACGTTTAAGCTGGAGTTTCCATAAATGATAATGGTAGAAGGATTAACCTCCATCATATCTGCCAGAAGTTCTTTTGCTTCATCAATACCGGTAAGTACTCCGTAGTTACGGCAGTCTGTACCATCTTCACAGGTCAGGTCATCATCACTGCTGAGCACGTCCATCATACCCATGGACAGATCCAGCTGATCTGCACTTGGCTTACCTCTGGACATATCCAGTCTCAGATCCTTTGTCTGAAAATCGTGATATTTTGCCTTCAGGTCTTTGCGAAGGGCTACCAGTTCTTCTTTGGTCATCTCTGCATACGGCTTCATAATTTCCTCCTCTATATGTGTTCTTAAGACAGACATATGTCAGTGCTATAAAAACATTTTCTTTCATTGCTATAAAATATACACCAAAGTATTTATTCCGTCAACACAAAATTTCCTTATGAAGCTAAAACTTTGACTTATGGTTAGATGAAACTATACATATTTTTACTTATAACCTGACAAATTCCCCGGTAAACCGGGGAATTTAACTGTATAAATCTCTTTTACTTTGCCAGCAGTTCCTTCAACAGTTTATTTACCATTCCAGGGTCTGCCTTGCCCTTCATAGCCTTCATAGTCTGTCCTACCAAAAAGCCCATGGCTTTTTCTTTTCCGCCCTTATAATCGGCCACAGACTGCGGATTTGCCGCCAGAATGCCTTCAATGGTGGTCTTTAAGGCGCTTTCATCATTTACTACCTTCAAGCCCTTTTCTTCTACATAAACGGCAGGATCTACATTGTGCTCAAAGATCTCTTCAAATACGGTCTTTGCTACTGTACGGTTGATCTCGCCTGCTGCTACCATCTGGATCAGCTTTGCCAGGTTTGCAGGTGAAAAGCCCATATCATCCGGATCCATTTCATGTTCCTTCAGTAAACGCATGGCTTCTACCATCAGCCAGTTAGATGCATCTTTTGGCTTTCCGCAAAGCTTTACGGTCTCCTCAAATACATCTGCCATATGCTTGGAGTTTGTAAGGATCTCCGCATCATACTGAGGCAGGTCGAATTCGCTGATATAACGGGCCATTTTCTCGGTACGAAGCTCTGGCTGTGCCGCCTTGATCCGGGCGATCCACTCATCACTGATCACAACGGGTGTCAGGTCCGGATCCGGGAAGTAACGGTAATCCTGTGCATCTTCCTTGGAACGCATAGCCTTGGAACTTTCCTTGTTGTCATCCCAACGTCTTGTTTCCTGGATGACCTTCTTGCCATCTTCGATCAGCTCGATCTGGCGTCTTGTTTCTCCTTCAATGGCATGTGCAATAGCCTTAAAGGAGTTAATGTTCTTCATCTCCGTTCTAGTGCCGAATTCCGGTGCGCCCACTTCACGGACGGATAAGTTTACATCAGCTCGCATGGAACCTTCTTGAAGTTTGCAGTCAGAAGCTCCCAGATACTGGATGATCAGACGAAGCTTTTCCAGATATGCGATTACTTCCTCTGCGCTTCTCATATCCGGCTCAGAAACGATCTCGATCAGCGGAACACCGCTTCGGTTGTAGTCAACTAAAGAGCAGTCTTCCCACTCGTCATGGACCAGCTTGCCGGCATCCTCTTCCATATGGATCTCATGGATACCGATCTTTTTCTTTACACCAGACTCAGTTTCGATCTCTACCCAGCCATCGTGGCAGATAGGCAGGTACAGCTGTGAGATCTGGTAGTTCTGTGGGTTATCAGGATAAAAATAGTTTTTACGGTCAAATTTGC
>ERZ779922.2038-NODE-2038-length-12671-cov-3.125555_pt1 | contig 12671 bp, 6 predicted proteins | sample MGYA00511544_ERZ779922 | MGnify/ENA primary metagenome ERZ779922 (study PRJEB29588, sample SAMEA2154516) | human gut metagenome | biome: human gut; feature: human-associated habitat; material: faeces | place: Denmark | collected 2008/2010 ... | reverse complement strand
AGATGGTGCAGCTTCCAAGCGTAGGTGGCGTCGAAGCCGGCCTCGTGCAGCCAAGGCTCCTCCCCCTCGGCGAGGAAGTAGAGTCTGCGGGAATATTCAGACCTGAACTTCGAGAACACATCGGTCCAGAAATCCTGCGGCACCTGATAGGCCACGTCGCAGCGGAAGCCGTCGATCCCTCTGTCAAGCCAGAAACGCATGCTCTTCTCCATCTCGGCCCGCATCTCCTTGGACTCGTAGTTGAGCTTGGCGATGTCCGTCCAGTCATATTCGACAATCGTGTTGCCCTCCGCGTCGCGGACGTACCAGTCGGCAGGTTTCCCCGTCACCCACGGATGATCCGGAGAGGTGTGGTTGGCCACCCAGTCGATGATGACCTTGAGGCCAAGGTCGTGGGCCGCGCCGACAAAGTCGTCGAAATCCTCCAGGGTGCCGAACTCCGGGTTGATGTCGCAATAGTCCTTGATGGCATAGTAGGAGCCGAGAGTTCCCTTGCGGCCTTTCTCGCCGATCGGATAGACAGGCATCAGCCAGACAACATCCACCCCAAGTTCCTTAAGTTCAGGAAGTTTCCTCTGAGCTGCGGCGAAGGTGCCTTCGGCGGTCGCCTGACGGGTGTTCAGTTCATAGACCACGGCGTCGCGGGTCCAGTCACGCTCAACGGCAGCCTCTCCGGGATCGCGCCCGCAGGAGAGCACCAGAAGAGAGGCAAGCAGAATGAATAGTGTGCGTCTCATATAATGTCAAATTAACTATTGCAGAAAAACGACTGATGAATATGCTCCCAGAGTCAACCTGGAGCCATTTACCTTCACGGTTCCGTTCGTGGCGACGGCGTTGTCCAGCTTGTCGGACGTAAAGTTGACGGAGGCGTTGCCAGCGGAGAAATTATGGACAACCAAGACCTTCTGGCCATCATAGGCACGGTACCATGCGGAGACGGAAGCCACAGAAGATGCAGCCGGACAGTAGTCGAACGAACCCTTGGCCAAGGCCTTGTACTGATCCCTCAGCACACCGAAACGGCGGTAAACATTGAGGATGGAACCGTCGTCCTTCGCCTGGCTCTCGACAGAGATTCCGGAGGAGAGCATCGTCCTGTCCACCTTGCCGCTCAACTTGCCGTCGGCGAGCGACGAACCGTCGGAGTTCCACATGATCGGTGTGCGGACATATTCATCGCCGCTGGACTTGGACCCCCAGTAGCCGAGTTCCTCGCCCTGGTAGATGTAAGGCTGGCCGCCCGCCGTAAGGAGAACCACGCCGGCGAGTTTCATCTTGGCCACACTTTTTCCGAGATCGTTCCCGGCCCTGTCCTCGTCGTGGTTGGAGAGTTTAGTGGCCTCGATGTAGTCGGAGCGGTAGCCCGCGTAGAGTTTCTGATAGCTCTGTATCGTGCCGACGAAGGAACTTCCGTCACCGTTGTTGATGCAGTCCTTCAGCCTCCACCAGAAACTGAACTCAAAGAGGGCCGGAATGCCTTTGTAGTATGGCGCGACCTCGGAGGCGTCACTGAACTGCTCGCCCACCATGTAGAAGTCACCCTTGCCGCCGGCGGACTTGTAGGTGGAGTTGCAGCGGTCGTAGAACTTCTTCAGGAATGTCGGGTTCTCGTCCGAATCGGCGTTGTGGTAGATGTGCTTGACAGCGTCCAGACGGAAGCCGTCCACTCCCATCCTGATCCACTTGTCAGCGGACTCGCAGACGGACTTGAAAGCTGCGGACTGCTCGCAGGTGGCCGCGGGGCCGTAGTTCAGGTCGGCGAACCAGTCTGTCCCGAAATGCGAGTGGTACATCGTCGTGGTCATTCCAGGCAGAATGATGTCCTGAGCGTTGGTGTTCGAAAGCGCGAGCGGAACGCCATAGGAAAGCTGGTTCTTTCCGGACGGAGCGCCGTACTTGTGGGAGTCCCATTGGGTCCGGCTGGTTCTCACAAGCACGCCCCATGATGATTCAAACTCCAGTGACAGAGTGCATTCCCTAGCCCCGCTCTTGTAGAACTGCACCATGTTGTCATCGCCGTAGTACAGCCATATCCCCGAGTTTTGACTTCCGGTGTTGGACACCTCGTCAACCTTGTCCATCCTCAATGTCGAAGGCTTGCCGGCGTTGTCCAGGGCAAGGGTAAACTTCACCTTGAGTTTGCCGTCAACGCCTGTCACGGCGGAGAACCACTGGCCGGAGTCGTAGCCGCGCGCGCCCTCGGTGGCGATCATCGGAATCTTGCCGTCGCGGATGTCGGCCTGCGGGTTGTCGGAGAAGATATAATAGTCGCGGTGCTGACTGCCCGCGCTTTTTTTCGCGTCAAGGAACCACGGATGATCCTTGGATGTGTGGTTCAGCACATAGTCAAGATAGATCTTGATCCCCTTGGCGTGTGCCGCGTCCAGAAGGGATTTGAAGTCGGCCTCGGTGCCATAGTCGGGATTGACTCCGGAATAGTCCAGGACATCGTAGCCGTGATAGGATGAAGCCGGGTGGATCGGAGAAAGCCAGATGGCCTGGACTCCCATCTCCTTAAGATAGTCAAGTCTGGATTGGATTCCCTTGAAGTCGCCGCAGCCGTCGCCGTCACTGTCGGCGAATGAATATACCAGCATCTGGTAGGATATTCCCGATTCGCCGGTGCGTTCCGGAGTCTCCGGCCCCGGAGTCGGAGTCGGATCGGGAGTCGTGCCTTTCTTGTCGCACCCCGCAAGGAGCGCGGCGGCCAGGACAAGGCCTACAAGCCTCAAGAGAAAAGAAGATCGTCTCATAATCTACGAATATAATAAAAAAATCAGACGCACCCTTGGCATATTCCTCCATCGGGTGCGTCTGAGATAGTCAGGATTTATTTGATTGAACCCGTCCCTGCGTTGAGATCAAGAGTCACCTCCTGTCCCTTCGTGCAGTTCACGCGCTTCTGGTCGTCCCCGTTGCCGCGATAGACGATCTTGCCGTCGAGGACGATGAACTCGCGGGTCCACCAATCCGAGTTGGCGATAGAGGACTCGGCATACATACGGATCTCACCGTCCCCTACAAGAGTGGCTTTGAGAACCTTGCCGTCAGCCTTGAACAGGGCTGCCTCCATGCCGGCGTCCCAGCCGCCGAAGCAGTCGCCCATTCCGTAGATCCTCGCAGGCTCGACGTGAACCATCTCGCGCTTGAGGTCAACATGAACCATGTAGAAGCCATCAGCTTCAACAGTGCAGTTGCCGCCATCCACGACATAGCCGTCGTTGGTCTTGAGGCCGTGGAAATCCTTGCCCCAATCCCTTATAGGAGAGTACTTGAAGCCCTTCTTGGCAGAGAAGTAGCGGACGGTCCAGAACTGGCCTTCCTGCTTGCTGACAGGCGTCATCTCGACCACGCCGTCACTCTTCCAGTCCCAGTCTCCGAACTCATCGCCGATCATGTAGAGGCTCTCAGGGAAAGCCACGGCGCTGATGGTGACGGCGAGGGTCTTGGAGTTGAACACGACCTTGTAGTCCCCGGCGGCGGGAACAGTGATGTTGTCGCCCGGCTGCACAGCCGTGAACTCGACGCCGACCTCCGGCGTGAAGCCTTTGGCGACACCGTAGGTGTTGGTTTCCTCCCAGGAGTAGTCATAACGGATCTTGAACCCTCCGGTGATGTTCACTACCGGGCTGGTCCAGACATCACCGTCCTGAGTCATCACGAAGTCCTTGCTCCAAGAGCTTCCGCCGATCTCGCCGATGAGGGAGAAAGCGGTCTTGTGCTCTTCGATGAGTATGGTCTGGGCGGCATAGTCGTAGGTGATGTCGTAGACTCCCTCTGCCCCCACCTGGATGTTCTTGTCACCGGCGGCGAACGCCTTGCCAAGCTCAGGCTTGAACACGCCGTAGGCATTGGCCGGATCGATGGTGCTTGTGGAGTTCTCCTCCGGTCCTCCTACCGTCACAGCCCAATCGTGGTCGGCGCGGATCTTGAACTCGTCGCTTGCGGTGAGTCTCACGCTACGGGCGATCCAGATGTCACCCTCGGTGTTGGTCATGTCAACGTCCGCCGACCAGCTGTCCCCGTTGATGGTACCGATGAGTGACCACGCGCCAGGCTTGCCTGGCTCAGGCTCGTCACCACCTGCGCTCGGCTCGGTCTTGCCGAACATCTTCTCGTTCAGCTCGACGGTACCCTTGTTAAGGTCAAGATAGACACGGTACTTTCCGGTACCCACCTTGATGTTGTCACCGCCCGACTTCGCGTCGGCGCCCCAGTTGTACACCCAGTCCTCGTCGGCGCGGAACTTGATCTCCTGGTCGCCGGTGACCTCAAGGTCAACCCAGAAGCGGAGATAGTCCTTGTTGAACGTCATCTCCACGTCAGGAGCGGCCCAGTTGTTGATCGTACCCACAATACCGATCTTGTCAGCGCCCCACTCCTTGGTCAGGACGAGGGCTTTCTTGTCAAGGGTGAACTTGTAGAAACGCTTGGCGTAGCACATGATGTTGTCGTTGGATCCATTGAGAAGTGTCACAGAGGCAGCCTCGGACGCATCGTCAGGATTAGCCGTTCCCCAGTTGCCAGTGGCTTCGTCCCAGGAAGCCGCACCGGTGAACTTGATGCCGCTCGCAGCCTTGTCCTCAAAGTCAACAACACCTGTGAATATGTTGCCGTCCTTGCTGTAATTGTAGAGGAGCTGCGCCTTGTCGTGGCTCCATCCGCTGTAGTCGCCCATCACCCAGACGTGATCATAGATATCCTTGTCAAGGATCAGCTGGCTGTAAGGAACGAATGTGGCGGACAACACGCCGGAACGGGCCAGCGAGGACTCCACAGCCATGTTCTTGTTGTTCGCTAGCCATGAGTCAAGCCTGAGGTAGACCGTGAACTCCGCGCCAGGCTCGCCGCCCAGATTCAGGATCACCGAGTTGAGGGCGGACTGCTTGACGGTCACGGTCGTGCCGCCGATGGTGGCGGCGAGTTTCTCCTGCTTCCCGAAATCCTGAGAATCAGAGGCGTAGAGAGCGTATAGCACGCCGGCATCGACATTGTACTTCGGCTGTGTGAACTCGAAGGTCAGGTCAGCGCCGTCGGACGAGAGCGTGGTTCCGGCCAGGGTTCCCAGAGTCGGGGCCACGGAGGATGATGGATCGAAGACCAGCTTGTCCTCATCCGTTGAGCAGGAAGCCGCAAGGATTCCCGCAAATGCGATTATCGTGTAAAATAACTTTTTCATAATCTGTTAATAACCAGGATTCTGCTTAAGATTACCGTTAGCGTTGAGGTCGCTGGACATGATCGGATACAGGTTGAAACGATCGTCAACAGCCTTTCCGGCCTGCACGCCTCCCTTGAATTCCCAAAGGTACTTGTCGGAAGTGAAGAGTCCGAACCTGATCAGATCCTGACGGCGGAAGCCCTCGTAGTAAAGCTCGCGGCCACGCTCGTCGATGATGTTGTCAAGAGTGAGGGCGATGCTGCCCACACCCGCTCTCGCGCGTACAGCGTCAAGGTACTGCTGTCCCTTGGTCTTGTCGGCAGCTCCCCTGGCGGCGCACTCGGCGTACATCAGATAGGCGTCGGCACCGCGGAAGACAGGCCAGTCAGTGTCCACGAAGCCATCGGCCTGAGCCTTGCCGCCATCGTGGTTCACATTCAGGAATTTCATTGACTTCCAACCGTTAGACCAGCTGTCGGACTCACGGCGCAAGGCATCGACGTACTGATCGAACTCCTCGCCCCTGTAGAATGTGGCGCGAAGGTCAGCGTCCTCGAACTTGCTGGTGAAAGCCCCTGTCAGGGAAAGACCGCTCCAACCTGAGGAGATACCGATCGCAGCGGCGTCCATCTTGCCACCCGTGCAGCCGAAGACGAGATAGTTAGTGGCTCCGTAGGACTGAACAAGGATTCCGTCCTGCTCCACGGCGAAGATGATCTCGTCACCGTTGTAGGTCGTGTTGGCTGTCCAAAGGTGGTTGTCGGCCATGAATAGCTCCTGCCAGGCGCTGTACTTACCGGCGCTCTTGGTGTGGAGAGGATATTCACTGATAATCTTCTCACAGACAGCGGCAGCCTTGTCGTACATAGCTGTACCCTTCCAAACCTCGGCGTTGAGGTAGAGTTTGGCGAGAATCATCTGCACCATACCCTTGTCGCAGCGGCCATATTCATTCTTACCCGGCTCGGCGAGGTCGCTGCCGCCAAGAAGGTCGTTGCACTCGCTCTCCATCCAGTCGAAGAGGTCGGCGCGGGAGATCTGCTCGGCTCCGGTTGAACCCACAGACTGATGCTCTGTCGCGAAAGGCACGTTGCCGAACAAGTCGATGGCGTGATAGTAGCTGAAGAGCCTGAGGGCTCTCGCCTCGGCGATGTAGGCGTTCTTCAGGGAGTAACCGCTGATGTCGCTGGCGTTGGAGCGGCGTATGAACTCGTTGCAGAGACTGATCTGGAAGAAGATACGGTAGTACATCGAAAGGATAAACTCATTGGATGCGTTCCAATTGAGATTGTGAATGTCAAAGAGGCCGCCATCGTTCCAGCAGCAAGTCGCCACATCCGTGGAGAGTTCCTCCATATTGAAAAGCGCTCTCATGTACTGGCCATAGCCGCCGTCCACACCTTCGATGTCCGGATCGCTGCTCGGCCCGGAGGATGCGGAGCAGGAAAGTCCCTGATAGCACTTGGCGAGAAGGGCTGTGAAAGCCTCCTGGCTGTTGAGCACGTCCTCAGGAAGCTCGATGTTAGGATCGATAGGCTTCACGTCAAGGTCACCTACACAGGACGTGGCCGCTGAGGCGAGCATTGTCGCGGCGAGGGCGACCGCTGTAAATCTGATAATATTTTTCATTGTCTATGTCGCATTAGAAGTTGAACTTGACACCAAGGATGTAGGTACGAGGCCTCGGATACATGTTGTTGTCGATACCGGAGAAGATCTCAGGGTCGATTCCACCGTACTTGGTGAAGCAGGCCACGTTCTGAACGGTCGCGAAGACGTTGAACGACATCGGAGTCTTCTGGCCGAAGTTGAACGAGCGGCTGAGGGTGATGTTGTCGATCTTCAGGAAGGATGCGTTCTCGACGTAAAGATTGGACCAATACTGGGGGTATGACGAGAAGTTGTGCTCCTTCGCCGTGGAATAACGGTTGTTCACGAAGTTGTTGGCCCAGAGGTCGGTCAGGAGGTCGCCGTTGGAGGCGATGTTGTTGTAGACATAGTTGCCGACATTTGAATGGGCGCTCATTGCGAGGGTCCACTGCTTGTACGCCACCTGCGTGTTGAAGCCGAATGTCCAGTCCGGAGCGGCATTGTGGAAGCAGTACTTGTCGTTGTCGTCGATCTTTCCGTCCTTGTTCAGGTCGGCATAGAGGCCTTCGATCGGCTTGCCGTCCGTGTCATAGACCTGCTTGTAGACGAAGAACGAGTTAGGGGCGTGGCCGGTCTGATGGATCTGGACCATGTTGCCTGTACCGCCGGCGATGCCGCCGGTAGTGATTCCGAAGTAGTCGGCGCGCTCGTCGTCGGTGGTAAGCCTGGAGATCTTGGTCTCATTGAAGGTCGCGTTGAATCCAAGGGTCCAGCTCCAGTCCCTTGTATGGACAGGAATGGCGTTGAACTCGAACTCGAATCCTTTGTTGGTAAGGTCTCCGATGTTGGCGTTCAAGTAGTTGGACAGGTTGGCGCCGGCGGCCACAGGAGTGCGGTTCAGGAGATCCTTGGTGTCACGCTTGTAGAGATCCACGCTACCGAAGATCCTGTCGCCGAGGAAGCCGTAGTCAAGACCGATGTTGTAGGTCGTGGTGGTCTCCCACTTGAGGTCGGCGTTGTAGCCAAGCGGCGTTATCGGAGTGATCAACTTGTTGCCGAAGTAGTACATCGACTGGTTCGTGTTGTACTTGTAGGACGACAGTGTCGGGTAGTCTCCGGACTGGAGATCCTGCTGGCCAGTCTGTCCCCAGCTGAGCCTGAGCTTCAGGGCTGAGACCACACCGCTGTCCGCGATGAACCTCTCCTTGCCAAAGTTGTAGCTTACCGCCACCGAAGGGAAGAGACCCCACTTGTTGTTGGCGAAACGGGAGGTGCCGTCGTCACGCAGGGTGGCGGTCACGAGAAGGCGGTCGTTGAACGAATAGTTCACACGTCCGAAGAAAGACACGAGGAAGTACTCGGTTCTGAAGGTGTTAGGACTGCTCAGATAGTAGTCGGAAGCGGTAGGAAGGGTGCCGTCAGCCTTGTACTTCTCGTTGAAAGTCGAATTGTAGAAGTGCTGCCAGGAGTAACCTGCCATCGCGTTGAAGGTGTGCTTGCCGAGAGTCTTGTCGTACTGGGCATAGAACTCAAGGGTCTGGTCACGCCTTATCTGGGAATAGTTGTTGTGATAACCGGAACCGGACTCCTGGGTGTTGTGGAATGACATTTCCGTGCCGGGAGCGACATCAACCGTACCGTCTGACTTGGACCAGTCCAGACCAAGGTTGAGGTTGAGGCTCAGATCCTCGAATCCATGGACCTTGTAGTTGAGTTGGGCGTTGCCGATGAAACGCTTGGCGTTGGACTTGTCAAGCTTGTCGTTCAGAAGGGCGACAGGGTTCATCTGGGCCTGTGCGTTGCAGTTATCGATGGTCTGCGTGCCCTTGCCGTAGTTCCACCACCAGTAGCCGTTCAGGCCGTTCGCGTCGTAGACAGGCTGGGTAGGATCCATGCGGACAGCGCCGCCGATGGCGTCCTGATTGGCGAACCTGTTGTTCATGTTCATCAGCTTGCCGTTGAGATTGACAAGAAGATGGTCGTCAAAGAAGCTCGGGTTGAGATTGACAGAGATGGTCTCACGCTCAAGGTTGGAGGTCTTGAGGGTACCGTCCTGGTTGTGGTAGCCGATGGACACGCGGTAAGGCATACGGAAGATGTCGCTCTTCCCTACCCTGCCGGACACTGCCACGTTGCCGTCAATGGTTTTACCCAGCTGGTAGATTTCCTTCTGCCAGTCGGTGTTCTCCTTGCCGAGGGCGGCGTAGGCCGAACCTCCGTCACCGAAGTACGATTTCATAAGGTCACGCATCTCATCGCCTGTCAGCACATCCACGTACTTGGCGTTCTGGCTGACGCTTCCGGTGAAGTCCGCGCTCACGTGGATGCCTTCGGAACCCTTGGAACCCTTCTTGGTGGTGATCATGATGACACCGTTGGAGGCTCTCGATGTCGTTAGGGTTGATGGAGGAAAGCGCGTCGGAGACTCCGCTGATGCCTGTCTCGGAAAGAGGCAGACCGTCAACCACGACGAGAGGGTTGTTGTTGGCCTTCAGAGAGGAACCGCCACGGATTCTGATGGTGCTGGCGGAACCCGGAGCGCCGTCACCCATCGTGACGACAACGCCGGCGGACTTGCCCTGGAGCAGATCCGATGGTGATGTCACCATACCCTTGTTGAGCTGGTCGGCCTTCACGGAGGAGATCGAGCCAGTCATGTCGCTCTTCTTGACGGTACCGTAGCCGATCACGACCACATCGTCGAGGAACTCGGTGTCGGTGGCAAGAATAATCTTGGCCGGAACCTCGGAAGCCTTGAAAGACTGTGTCTTGTAGCCGATGCAGCTGATTTCGACAGTGGCATCCGGGCCGGAAACGTTAAGGATGTAGTCTCCGTCGAGACCGGTCGCGATACCGTTCTGCGTACCCTGTTCCATGACAGTGGCACCGATGACCGGACCGGCGGCGTCAACTACAACTCCCTTCACCTGATACCCGCTCTGAGCGGATACGGTAGTGCCGACCAGGCAAAGAAGCAAGGTCGCCACGGCAGCTATAATCCTTTTCATCTGGAATGTTTGAATTGTTTGAATATTCATTTATATGATTATTAAGGTTATTATTGTTTCCTTTCCTTTATGAGACGGACGCTCAGCGCGCCAAGCACAAGCAGGACACCCGCAGTGACGAGCATGCTCGCCTGGACTCCGCCCAGAAGTCTCAGCACCACTCCGCCGAGCGCCGCGGCGACGATCTGCGGAAGGCAGATGGTGCAGTTGAACAGGCCGAGATAGCTGCCCAGATGCTCCCCGTCGAGAGCGTTGGTCAGAAGCGTGAACGGAAGCGCGAGCATCGCGGCCCAGGCGGTTCCGATCAGCAGGTACGACACGCAGAGCAGGTACTGGTTGTGGATGAACGCAACGGAGATGAAGCCGACGGCTCCGATCAGAAGGCTCACCACATAGGCCAGTTTCAAGGAGCGGAACTTAGGAAGTACAATCGCCCACAGGATTGATCCGACAGCCTGCACGGCGAAGACTACCCCGACCCAGTTGCCAGCGGCCTGATAGCCCTCGGAGGCCGTGTCGGTGGCGTTCCAGCAGTTGGCGGCGATGGCTCCGTTGGAATAGGTCCACATGTACATGAACGCCGCCCAGCAGAAGAACTGCACGAGTCCCACGGTCCAGAATGTCTTGGGAGCATGGAGCAGCAGTCTGATGAGTCCCGGATTGTCCTTCTCCTCCTCAGCCTGACGCTTTGGATCGATGGAATGGAACTCGGCATATTCCTGAGGATTCATCTCCTTGACATTCAGGAAAGTGTATAGCACGCAGAGGATAAGGATCGCGGCGCCGCACCAGAAGCTCCAGATCACGGACGGCGGCACCTGCCCCTTTGGGGCGATGTTGGCGATGCCGATCCAGGTGAAGAAAATCGGGAAAAGGTAGCCCACCAGGCTGCCGGCGTTGCAAAGAAGCGACTGGATCGAGTAGGCCTGAGCCTTCTGCTCCTCGCCGACCATGTCCCCGACCATCATCTTGAACGGCTGCATCGCGACATTGATGGAAGTGTCAAGGAATATGAGCGAGAACAGTCCGAACCACATGGCGCCGTTGAGTCCGAGGATCAGCCTTGAGGAGAAACTCAGGCTGCCGGCGTTCGGCAGGAAGATCATCACGAGAACCGAAATCAAGGCTCCGATCAGCAGATAAGGCTTTCTGCGTCCCATCCTGCACCAGGTTCTGTCGGACCACTTGCCGATCAGCGGCTGGACGATCATGCCCATCAGAGGCGGGAGGATCCAGAAGAAGCTCAGCTGGTGCGGATCCGCTCCCAAGGTGGCGAAGATCCTGCTGATGTTCGCGCTCTGGAGGGCATAGGCGATCTGCACCCCGAAAAAGCCGAAGCTGAGGTTCCACATCTCCCAAAACGTAAGTTTGCTCTTGGATTGCATTTTACGGTACTAATTTCAGTGTCAATTTCGGCGTAAATATAGTTGATTAGCACCGATTTGTAATTATTGAAACGATGAATGGAAAGAAAAAGCGGATGAATTGCTGGCTTTTAATGACGAAATGAAAGATATTTTTCTTAAATTGCAGTACTCAAGTTTCGCATTTGCGAAACACCACTCTTCTTCACTGCTTGCAGTGAAAGCAAGTCCCTCCCCCGAGGGGAGGGATTTAGGGAGAGGGTAACGTGAAAAGATGTGGGTGGGCAATCACCTCCGAACGTGAGATAATGTATTTGACAGCAGGTGATTGCCTACTTGCGAAAGTTGAGTTGCAGTACTTTGGCGATTGTGAATAGTTAACGGTCACCCAACCATCATTAACGGCATGAAACTAAGGACATCATCCATAATCCACGCTTTCGCGCTGCTCCACGTGGCCACGGCGGTGCTGTGCAGGTTACTGAACCTCGGGGACGAACTGGCCCTGACCACGCTCACGATCGTCCTCACGGTCATCCTCTGCCTGAGGTACCGGCAGAGCGTGGAGTTCTCCTCCATCGTCATCATCATCGCCAACATTCTCGGCTACCTCCTCGGCAACGGGATCGCCGCGCTCGCAGGGACGTTCATCAACCACCCCCTGCTTTCCCCCGCGATCGCCACATTCACGACCACCGAACTGATGGGCTGGGGACTGGTCTTCTTCATGAGACGCTACGCCGACAGGTACGGAAAAGAGTCCAAGGCAAGAAGCTTCGAGATCACATGGCTCTCCGTCGCCGTGGCCATCATCTTGATTGTCAGGATCATAATCTACATATTCAGTTCCACCCTCTTTGAAGGGGGATCCGTGGTGAACGCGGTCGCCGCATTTGCCGACAACACCTTCATCCTTCTGGTGATGGTCTGCCTGACGATCCTCTTCGTGGAGCAGACCAAGAATATGTCGGACCGGAAATCCTCGGCCGGACACATCCTCGCAACGGCGGTCTTCCTGATAGCGCTTTCCGCTGTCGCCGCGGCCCTTGTCGGCTCCGGACTGCCGTTCGAATTCCGCCGCCCGTCCTCCGCTAAGAGTTTCCTGGAGCTCGCCCTGGTGGCGTTCATAGCGGAAGTGATGATCTATTCCGTGATCTACATGATTGAATATGCCATCACGGCCCGCCGCAACGCCGAGAAGGAAAAGAATCGCGCCGACCTCGCCAAGTTCCAGTACCTCAACCTCAAGCAGCAGGTCAACCCGCATTTCCTCTTCAATTCGCTGAACATTCTGGATGCCCTCGTGCTGGACGGAAGGGACAGGGAGGCGAGCGAGTATATTCATAAGCTGGCGGGAATCTACCGCTACATGCTCCGCAACGAGGAGGAGGGCACGGTGACGCTCCGGGACGAGATGACCTATGTGGAGATGTACCGCGACCTGCTGAAGGTCAGGTTCCAGGAGGGGTTCGACGTGGAGGTCGGCATCCGGCCCGAAGACTTGTCAAGGCACGTGGTTCCGTGCTCGGTTCAGCTCCTTATTGA
>ERZ779922.2033-NODE-2033-length-12693-cov-3.206520_pt1 | contig 12693 bp, 4 predicted proteins | sample MGYA00511544_ERZ779922 | MGnify/ENA primary metagenome ERZ779922 (study PRJEB29588, sample SAMEA2154516) | human gut metagenome | biome: human gut; feature: human-associated habitat; material: faeces | place: Denmark | collected 2008/2010 ... | reverse complement strand
TTTCGACATCACCAACGTCTTTATCGACAATCTGTACAAGACCATCGGCTGTGATAAGGCCGCGGCTGAGGAGTTCGTCTCCTGGTGCGCCAAGTTCGCCGCCGACAACAATATGGAGATCACCATGACCATCTCCGAAGACCCTGCGAACGCCTCCGAGGCTGTAAAGCAGTATCTGTAATTGGGGTACATCCGCCCCGCCGCTTGTAAAGCGGCGGGGCATTTCTTTGCGTTCAGGGCATATTGATCGGCAGAATTACTCCGGATACTTGCGTAATCGGCAAAACTCTGCTACACTATATTGTAAACGATTTTTGATTTGGAGAGAATTATGACTGCAGCTACTTTACAGGAAAACAAAATGGGCGTCATGCCCGTCGGGAAGCTGATCGCCAACATGGCGCTGCCCATGGTCATATCCATGCTGGTGCAGGCGCTTTACAACGTGGTGGACAGCATCTACGTTTCTCAGGTGTCGGAGAGCGCGGTGACGGCGCTGTCTCTGGCCTTCCCCATCCAGAACCTGCTGATCGGCTTCGCCGTGGGCATCGGCGTGGGCGTCAACTCCCTGCTTTCCAAGAGTCTGGGTGAGAAAAATCAGGAGGCCGCCAACCGCGCCGCCGGAAACGGCATCGTGCTGATGGCCATTGCCATGGTTCTGTTCGTGCTGTTCGGTCTGTTGGGCGTGCGCCCCTATTTTGCCATTCAGTCCGACAACCCGGAGACCGTGGAGGGCGGCATTGTCTACACCAGCATCTGCTGCGTGTTCAGCGTCGGCTGCTTCGCATCCATTCTGGGCGAGCGGCTGCTGCAATCCACCGGCCGGACGGTGCATACCATGATCACCCAGTCCATCGGCGCGATCATCAACATCATTCTCGACCCCATTCTCATCCACGGATGGTTCGGCCTGCCCGCCATGGGCATTGCCGGCGCGGCCATTGCCACGGTGATCGGCCAGTGGGTGTCCGGCATCATGGTCATCATTTTCAACCTGAAATTCAACCCGGAGGTACAGCTGCACAAGAAGTATCTTCCGCTGGAGGGCAAGACCGTGGCCGCCATTCTGACGGTGGGCATTCCCTCCATCGTTATGAACGGCATTGGCTCCGTGATGAATTTCGGCATCAACCAGATTTTGCAGGGCTTCGCCGAGACGGCGACCGGCGTGTTCGGCGTTTACTTCAAGCTCCAGAGCTTCTTCTTCATGCCCCTGTTCGGCCTGAACAATGCCACCATTTCCATCATCGCCTACAACTACGGCGCCCGCAAGCCCCAGCGGATCACCAAGACGCTGAAAATCTCCTGCACCGCGGCGCTGTGTATCATGACGGCGGGTCTGTTGGTGTTCCAGTTCTTCCCGGATCTGCTGCTGGGACTGTTCAACCCCTCTCAGGCGTTTCTGGAGATCGGCCGGGTCGCTCTGCGCACCATCAGCTGGAGCTTCCCCATTGCGGCCATCTGCATTGCGCTGGGCGCCAGCTTTCAGGCGCTGGGCAACGGCATTTATTCCACCATCGTCTCCCTGTGCCGTCAGCTGGTGGTACTGCTCCCGGTGGCCTATCTGCTGAGCCTGACAGGGGAGGTGCAGAGGGTCTGGCTGGCCTTCCCCATCGCGGAAATCGTCAGCGGCACGGTGACGTTTATCTGCTTCACCAGAATCTACCGCCAGAAGATAAAGCCGCTGTTTGAGCAGGCATGATGGGTCGCCTGCGAAATACGGCACCTGAAGTCTGATAGAACAGGCCGGCCACCTTTTCCGGCAAATGATTTCCTGACTCATTTCCGCCATGATGCGGGCGCGGTATTATCGCTCCATAGATCACATCCATCATACCTTCACCCCCGTCGGGGACTGCCAAAGTCTGACAGTTTCCGGCGGGGGTTCCTGTTTTTCGCCCTCTCAAGGCAAAAATATATCCGTCTGTTTTGCGTTTCTGCGGAAAGGAAACAGCAAAAATCACTCCGTATCATACTTTGGCATGATTTACATTTTCTGGCGGTTATGTATAATAAAGATAAAATGGTGTTGGAATGCGTATGGCACGGGGTATGTCCCTTTGCCGGCGAAAAGGAGGGAGAACGTGACCGGGAATATTATCGTGAAGCCGTCTGTCCGGCAGCGGTTTGACAGCTTTATGGAGCGCGGGCGCGTCCTCTTTTTCAGCGCGCCCTGCGGCTTCGGGAAAAGCACGCTGTCCGATGCCCTGCTCTCCGGACGGGATGTGCTGCGGCTGAACGCGGGCGCGGCGGATTTTGCCCTTCCCGCCCTTTCGGATGGGTGGGAAATCCTGCTCATTGACGATTTTCAGATGATACCGGCGGAGGATGGCGGGCAGGCGCTGTGCGAGCTGATCCGCTCCGACCCGGGCAAACGCTTCCTGCTTCTCTCCCGGGGCGCACCGCCCGGATATCTGACGGCGTTCCAGTATTCCGGCCTGATGACCACGCTGGAGGCCGACGACCTGCTCTTTGACCGGGAGGATATCTGCAAATACTTTTCCGGCTGCGGCGTCGCCGTGACGGACAGCGAGATCGGCGGCATTCTGAGAGAATCCGTCGGCTACCCTCTGGGCGTCGCCGTCACCGCCCGGTGCATGTCCGGCGGGAGGCCCTTCGGCCCGGAGGTCGTGGCGCGGGCATTCCGGGAGGTGTTCTCCTATTTTGAGGCTGCGATCTACCGGCGGTTCGACCTTCCCGTGCGGCGGTTTCTGCTGGAGCTGGCGCCCTTTGAACGGTTCAATCTGGAAATGGCGCGGATGGTCAGCGGCGACCCCCACGCGGGCGACCGGCTGGACTGGCTCCTGAGCCACACCACCATGCTCCGCTATGACGACGTGCAGCATTTCCGCTTCTGGCCGCAGTTCCGCAGCTTCCTTCTGTGGGAGATGGAGCGGGAATACAGCGAGGAAAAGCGCCGGGCGCTTTTCAGCCGGGGCGCGCTCTACTACGAGCTGAAAGAGGATTACGCCCACGCGCTGGAATGCTACACCCGATGCGGCGACCACGCCAAGGTCTCCGAGCTTCTCATCCGCAACGCGGAGCTGCACCCCGGCATGGGGCATTACAGCGAAATGGAAAAATACTACCGCAGTCTCCCGGAAGCGGAGATCGCAGCTTCCCCCGCGCTGATGCAGGGCATGAGTATGCTGTGCGCTCTGGCCATGGATTACGAAGGCTCTGAGCGCTGGTATCACGAATTGCAGGAATTCGGAAAGCGGTGCGGCAGGGACGGCGCCGCAGGCAAGCAGACCCGCAGCCGTCTGGCGTGGCTGGACATCTCCCTGCCTCAGCGGGGCGTGGAAGGGCTGACGGAGACCATTCCCGCGGTGTTCCGGCTGATGACCAGCAAGGAGGTCTCCCTCCCGTCCTTCTCCGTCACCAGCGCCCTGCCCAGCGTCATGAACGGCGGCAAGGACTTTTCCGTCTGGAGCAAACGGGACGACCTGCTTTACCAGACGCTCCGCGCCCCGGTGGAGGCCGTGCTGGGGCGGGACGGCGTTGGCCTTGCGGACTGCGCCATCGCCGAAAGCAAATTTGAAAAGGGCGAGAACATCACCGGCCGGATGCTGACCATCATCCCCCGCGTCAGCGAGATACGCCAGCGCGGCACGCCGGACATGGAATTCGCCATCAACGGTCTGCTGGCCCGAAGCCTTCTTGCGGCAGGGCAGAGCGAGGACGCTTATCGCACCATCGAATCCCTCCGGGAAAAATTCGCCGAGGAAGGGCGGGAGCGGTTCCTGCCCAATATGGACGCCTTGCTCGTCCGAATTTCCCTCCATACCGGCGATCTGGACTACGCCGACACATGGTATCGGGAAAAAGCGCCCAGAGACCCCATGCGGGTAAACGTCATGAAGCGCTACCAGTATCTCACGCAGGCCATGGTGGAGCTGGCGGACGGGAAGCCGGGGGCGTCGATGCTGACCCTCTCCCCGCTGGAAGATTACGTCCGCAGCTGCGGGCGGCACATCGACGGCATCCATCTGAACATCCTCGCCGCCATCGCCCTGTACCGAAGCAGGGACGAAGCATGGCGGCAGCGCCTGATTGGCGCATTGAACGCCGCGGCGGAATACCACTTCATCCGAACCGTCAGCGTCTACGGCGCGGCGGTGCTGCCATTGCTTGAAAAGCTTGACTGGAGCGGCAGCGCCCGGTGGAAAAAGCAGCTGATGGACGACGTGCGCTTGCAGGCGGCGTATTACCCCCGCTTTCTGGAACCGCGCCTCGCGCCGGGGGAAGCCCTGACGCCCACGGAGCTGCAAATTCTGCACCTGATCTGCGCCGACAAGAGCAACGCGGAGATCGGGCAGATCATGGACATCAAGCTGCCCACGGTAAAGACCCATGTAAGCCACATTCTGGATAAGCTGGACGTCCGGCGGCGAAGCGAGGCGAAAACCGCCGCGAAGCGTCTGCGGCTTATCCCGGAAGAACGGTAAACCCCCCGCCCGGATTTTACCGGGCTGACGATAGAAAACCGCACTTTTTCACACAGGAGGATCCTATGAAAAAACGAATTTTAAGTCTGTTTTTGGCGCTCACGCTCTGCCTGACGCTCCTGCCGACATCGGCTTTTGCCGAGGGTGGGGACGTGAGCATTTCTGACGGTGTCATCGGCGGCGAGACCGGTGGCGAGGGCGGTGGAGTCCTTGTACCACCCGGCGGTTCGACCGGCGAAGGTGGTGGGATCTATACGCCCCCAAGTGGTCCGGCAGAAGGGGGCGGCGGCACGTATATCCCCGGAGAAGACACGCGGACGGAGATCTGGTGCGTGAGCAAGCCCGATTCCATTGGCCGCAGCTATGACGGCACGACGGACGGTGGCACGATTCCAATCGACTTGACGTTTACAGACGGCACAAATGAAATCAAACTCAAAGAAGGAACGGGCTTTACCGCCAAGAAGACGTTCGATTCCGCGGACGCGGGATGGCATACCGTCACTGTGGAAATCGCGCTGATCGGCGAAGCCGCGGTAAAGTACAAGCTCAAGGCGGGCGAAGAAAAATTTGAGATCGGCGGCAACATCAACAAGGCCTATCCCGATTTGACCGTATCTCTTTCCAAGACGACCTGCACGGTGGGCGAAAAGCTTCTTCCGCTTCTGTCTGTCGAGGGTGCTCCGGAAGACGCCGAGGTGACATATTACTATGCGCCGATCAATTCTGGATATTTGGAGTTTGAAGGCAGTGAGGCAGTTCCCAAGATCGACGAGAACACTGCAATCAGCGAACCCGGCACATATTATGTCTATGCCAAGACCGGCGAGACCAAGAACTACAAAGAGGAAAGGTCAGCAACCGTGGAACTCACGGTCAACGAGCCTGTCGTTGAGGCCGCTTCGGTGACAAGAGCGGACGGAACGGACGGCGGCACATACGAATCCCTCCCGGCGGCGCTGAATGCGGCACGGGACGGCGACACCGTCAGGCTGCTGGCCAACCATGTGACGGATGCAGACGCCCTCAATGCGCTCGGTGAAGATTTTACGTTCGAACAGTATGCTTCCATCGTACCCGTTGTCACCAAAACCTTGACGCTCGATCTGAACCACAAGACGGTCGACTACCTCGAGGTTGGATTCTCAGAGACTAACGAGGAAACGCAGAAAAAAGAAACTCTCGCGACAGGCAACCTGACTGTTACAGGCGAGGCCGCTTACGGCAGAATTTCAAATCTCATGTTCATGGCCGGCGCACTGGACATCCGGAGCGGCGAGATCGGCGGTTCAGAATGCGTGGGACTTCTCTGCGACGCGGGCAGTGGCTCTGTGACCGTCAGCAACGGCACGGTGTATGGCCTCACCGTATTGGAGGGTGCTTCCGTCACCGTCAACGGCGGTTCCAATCACGCGGGTGAATGGGTTGTCGATTCCGGCGCTACGCTGAAAATTACGGACGGCACGTTTGGCGATGTGCAGTTCACGCGCAACGGAACCATCGCCATCAGCGGCGGCACGTTCAAAAGCATTAAGAGCGAAATCGCAGAAGAGTTGCAGCCGCTCATGTCCCTGTTGGATACGCAGAAGGTACACGCTTTCTACAAGGGCGACGACGTGCAGGACGGCAATGCAACGGAGCTGGCCGACGTAACCGTCAAGGAACACACTCACACCATGGTGAACAGCAAGTGCGCCTGCGGCTTTTCCTGCACCCACACGAACACCGAGGGCGCGAGCACCATCGGTAAAGACGGCAAGTGCACGGTCTGCGGGACACAGTTCGCGGCTGGCATCGGCGAAACCTATTATACCGATGTGCCGTCCGCGCTGGATGCGGCAACTGACAGTCAGACCGTCAAGCTGTTGGCAAACAAGATGCTGCCTGACGGCATATATGTCAGCAAGACTCTCACGCTGGATTTGGACGGACACAGTCTGAGCGGATACAGCTTGAATGTCGGCGGTCGTACGGCCATGAGCCAGGTTCGCACCGGTAAACTGACGGTCATTGACAGCAGCGGCGGCAACGGTGCGGTGGGAGTGACCGTGCGGGACGGCGGTACACTGGTATTTGATCCGAAGAATGACCATACCACTTTGCTCCAGCTGGAGGTTTGGGGCGGCACAGTCGAGCTGTACGGCGGAAAGATTTCGAGAAGCGGTCTGCGGCTGAATAATAACATCACATTGGGCAATCTGCTTCCCGGGCAAGCGGGACTGGCCTACTATCGTGGTGACACGCAGCTCACGCTGGAGGAAGCCGCTTCCCAGACCTGCGACCTGGTGGTAAAGTTGTGCAGCCACGGCGGCAAGAACGGCTTTGATGGCACCAACTGTCCCTACTGCAACGCGCCCGCGGTGGCGCAGACGGCCTTGCGGAATGGCGAGGGCGGCGGTCTGTGGCGGAGATTTGCCGACTTGCAGACTGCCCTTGATGCGGACAGAGACGGCGGCTCGACCCTCAGTCTGCTGACCGACGTGACCGGCGATTATACCATCAACGGCACCCGGGACACCGGCATAGATCTGAACGGCCATTCAATCCACGGTACGGTAACCGTCAAGGCCGCCACAGGCAATAGCACCACCTTGAGCAACACGAAAAACACGACCACAGCCAGTATCGATACCGTCGTTGCCAACGAGGGAGCAAACCTCGCCGGTTCGGGATTCCCCGCCGTTATCGGCACGCTGAAGCTGGCAGAGGGTGCCACATGGGCAAACATCCTGTATGAACCTAACCGCCTTGGCTACAAGGTGCTCAATGGGGATGGCACTCACAAGTGGCGCGCCCCGGCGGATGTTCCCGCCGGTTCCACGGAGCTGAACAATGTCATCATCAATCGTCTGCCAATCACCTCCAAGACCCTGTCCCTGAAGGTCGATGGGAAGAACCTGACCGGCAGTAACCCGAAGGTGGAGCGCGGCACGACCGTCCGGCTCTGCGCCTACTGCAATACCAGCGGCGCAAGTGTGAACTTCTTCGTCGGAGAACGCGGGAGCGACGGCATGTACAGTTTCTCCAAGCTGACAAGTGAATATAAGAAAATCGGCTCCACATGGTATTACGTCGCGGAGTGCAACTTCAACAAAATCGGTGAGCATGGGATTTATTTCACTGCCAGCAAGGACGGCTATTCGGTATCGAGCGAACTCAGAACGCTGACCGTCACCAAGCTGAATCTCAGCAAAGCCGTAATCACGTTCCCCAACGGCAATGAAAGTGTCTATCAGCCTTATAACACCACCACCGGCGTGCCGCCCTATGTTGTAACGTACAACGGCAGCGAGCTGAAAGCGGGAGTTGATTACACCGTCGTCCGCGGCGATTCCCGTTCCACTGTCGGCACCGCCACTCTGACCATCAAGGCGACAGACGACGGCGACTACACCGGCCAGAAAACCGCCAGATGGACGGTCGCAGCTCACAAAGCAACGATCTCGGTCGGCGACATCATAAAGGTATACGATGGCACAACAGACCTGCCCGCAAACACGTCGATAAAGCTTAAGAGTGCGGATTCCCGCTATGCTCCTTCCGGCGGGCCACTTCCTCTGGTGGCTGGTGAGGATTACCAGATACTCAATGCCAGTTATGATTCCGCCAATGCAAGTGAGGACGAAAAGACCGTCTCCTTCACCATTAAGCTGACGGATAGGAACTATACCTTTGAAGACGGCACGACGCAGAAGGACTTTGTGCTGAACGGCGCGGATGTGTCGCAGACTTTCAAGATCAATCAGGCCACCGTGACCCCGAACGAGATCACGCAGTACGTTTTCAACGATTTGGCAAAGACCTACGAAATCGATTTGAGAACGCTCCTGCCGGAGCTGCCTGTAGGCTGCGAGTACGGCAAGATCCATAATCGGGGCTGCGATTACCACTTTACGGATAGTACTTACCTCGACAGCAGCAACCATATATTCGTGTCAAACGAAGGCATTCTGACTCTGCCCATCGTGGCCGCGCACAGCGCGAATGTGAACGATCAGATCGGCACTTTGACCGTCCCGATTGTAAGCACGAACTATCAGCCGTTCGAGCTGACCATCAAGGTCGTCATTGGCCAGAGGATCCCCCTCGATCAATCGGGCGTCAGCGTCAGCGCGACGGATATCACCTACGGCCAGACGCTGGCAGAGAGCACACTCACGGCCACGGGTTCGATGATCTGCCCCCGCACACAGGCCGTGATTCCGGGTACGTTCGCGTGGAAGGACGGCACCATCAAGCCCAACGCGGGCAGCTATGATGCCGAATGGACGTTCACCCCGGGCGGAAGGCTACGAAGAATACGCCCCCGCGACCGGCACCGTGACCGTCACAGTCGAACCGGCAGAGCTGACGGGAGTTTCCGTGGGGGCATCCAGCACGTATTACACCGGCAAGCCGCAGCACGCATCGACAATCGCGTTTGGGCAAAGTGTAGACGGCACTACCGTGACGTTCACCTACAGCGACAAGGTAGACGGCGACTATACTTCGGACGGACCGACTTTCACCGACGCAGGCACGTACACCGTTTACTACAAAGCGGAAGCAGCAAACCACAAAACGGCTGCCGGTACGTTCACCGTGACCATTGCCCCGCTGCCAATCAGCCTTCTCTCCGTCGAAAGGATCTCCAAGTCCTACGACGGCACCGCAAACGTCACGCTTGCCGCAAGCAGGCTGACGTTCTTCAGCAAGACAGCCAGTCGTTCGGGCATTATACTTCCCGATACGGCGCTCACCTTCTCTGACGCCCAGTTTACCATGAAGCAGGCGGACGGGAGCTACCTGCCCTCGCCGGACGTCGGAAACGGAAAGGCTCTTTCCTTCACCATGACGCTTGCGAACGACAACTATGTGTTTGAGGGCAAGCCGGAAGGCACCAAAACGGTCAGTGACACTTTTGCAACCGACGATACGACCCGTTTCACCATCACCAGGGCCGACGCGCCCGTGCCGACAGACGGTACGCTGACCATCATCAACGGTCTGGAAAGAACCTACGAGGTCGATCTGGCGGCGCTGCTGTCTGCGCTGGAAAGCCCCAAGTCCTACGGCGACATCACCTATGGCGCGCCGACCATCACCGTGGATGCCGGCTACTGCGACGCTGCCACTGCGAAGATCGAAAACGGCAAGCTGATTCTGCCCATTCTGGCAAACCCGGTCAATACGGAGGGCAATGTCGGCTCGGTGACGGTGATTGTCACAACCAGCAACTACGAGGACATCACCCTGACCGTCAACATCTTCGCAAAGAACAAGATCACGCCCGTTCCGGATGGCGAGGCGACCGCAAGCGAGATCACCTACGGTCAGCCGCTGAATGCAAGCACGATCACGGGCAAGATGAAAGACCCCACCACCGGTGAAGAGGTTCCCGGCACCTTCACATGGACGGACGGCACGCTCATGTTCAACGCGGGCAGCCGTAAGGCCGAATGGACGTTCACCCCGGACGCGCCGGAGTACGCGACGGCCACCGGAAAGGTGCGGGTCACGGTCAATCCCAAGTCCATTGTAGGTGCGGTCGTCACGCTGGAAGACACCTTCGTGTATGACGGGACGGAAAAATGTCCCCAGATAATCAGTGTCGTTCTGGACGGCGTAACACTGACAGGCATTGGCGGAGGCACAGATTATGGCTTTTCCTGCAACAGAACGTCGCAGGTCGGCACATACTACGATGATTTTTCTCTCAGCGGTCTGGGTAACTACACCGGCGAGATGAAGTTCACGTGGTCGATCACGCCAAGAGAAGTGACACCCACGATCACCGTCGCGGACGGCACCTATAACGGCGGAAATCCCGTTCAGCCGACCGTTACCCTCACAGACGACCTCGGCAATACCATTGACCCGAAGGAATACGACGTCTCCTACAGCGATAACACAAACGCGGGTACCGGCACTGTTACCATCACCGATAAGGAAGGCGGCAACTATGTCCTCGGTACGGCCAGCACGACCTTCACGATCAACAAGGCCGCCGCGCCCGCGCTGACTGCCTATCAGGTCACCCAGAAGTACAGCCTGAAAACAGAGCAGACCATCACCCTCCCCGACCTCAAGAGTCTGGGAATGCCCGATGACGCACAGGTATCCGACACGAACGCGTTCCACAGCGGGTCCTATTCTCCCGCGGGCAGGATTCAGGACGGTTGGGGCATTGACGTGAACACCGGCGCGATCACCCACGCTCTGGCGGACGGTGCCGCCGCTGGCGACATCATCACCTTCACCCTTCTGGTTCGTTCCAAGAACTACGAGGACGCCACCGTTACGGTCATCCTCACCCTGACGGAGCGGGACGCGCCCATCCTGACCCTGCCGGACATCATCACCGTGGACTACACCGGCGCGGAAATTCCCGTCAGCGCGGTCACCGGCAAGAGCGCCGCCTTTGACGGCAAGGATGTGCCGGGTACATGGAGCTGGAAAGCCGGTCAGGCGATCACCAACGCGACCGACACCGGCAGTAAGACCATTGTCTTTACCCCCGCCGATCTGGTCAATTACCACCCGGTGGAGGGCGAGGTTTATGTCATCATCTCCCGCGTCGCGCCGGACTATACCGCGCCCGCTGCCATTGACGGCCTGACCTACAGTGGCAGCGCGCAGGCGCTGGTCAGGGCAGGCTCCACCGCCCACGGCAAGCTGCTCTACAGCCTGAGCAAAGACGGCACCTACTCCGAGGCCATCCCCACCGGCACGGACGCCGGGGAATACACCGTCTGGTACAAGGTCGCGGGCGACAGCAACCATAAGGATTCCCAGCCCGGGTCCGTCACCGCAACCATCGCTCCCAAGACCGTGACCGCCACCGTGACGGTCAACGGCGGTTCCCTCACCTACACCGGCGACCCGCTGAAGCCCGATGTCATCGTGAAGGACGGCGACACGGTCATCAGCCCGGAGGAATACGACGTTTCCTACAGGGATAACGTGAACGCGGGCACCGCCACCGTGACCGTCAGGAACAAGGCAGGCGGCAACTACACCGTCAGCGGCGGCACCACCTTCGAGATCGGCAAGGCCGCTTCCGAGGTCAGGACCGCCCCCGGGGCGAACGCCGGCCTTGTCTACAACGGCGGTGAACAGACCCTCATCACAGCCGGAATTGCCCTCGGCGGCAGGCTGAAATACCGTCTGGGCGAGACCGGCGAGTTCACAGAAGCGCTTCCCAAGGCCACGGACGCGGGCACCTACACCGTGTACTGCATGGTCGAGGGCGACGGCAACCACCGCGACTCGGAGGTGCAGAGCCTCACCGTCACCATTGATAAGGCAAAGGTCACGGTCAAGGCGTTGGACAAGCGCATCTACACCGATGACAAGGCCCCCGATCTGAGCAAGCCCGTACTGGACAAGGACTACACCGTCAGCGCCATGTTCGGCGAGGATGCGCTGACCGGCGACATAAAGCTCGCCTACGTGGACGCGAATGGCACTGAGATCACCCCCGACACGACGAAGGTCGGCAAGGTCATTATCCGCGCCAGCGGGCTGACCGCCCCCAACGGCAACTACACCGTCGTTTTCGTGGACGGCACGCTGACCATCGACGAGCGCCCGGTCTACACCATCAAGGCCACGGCGGGTATCCATGGCTCCATCACGCCCTCCGGCGACGTTGACGTCCTCCACGGCGGCAGCCAGACCTTCACCATCGCCGCGAACAGAGGCTACGCCATCTCCAACGTCAAGATCGACGGCGTGAGCATCGGCGCGGTGAAGTCCTACACCTTCGAGAACGTCACCGGCAACCACACCATTGAGGTCACCTTCATGAAGGCCAACGGCAACCCCCAGACCGGCGTGATGGTGGACGAAGTCACCGGCGAGTACTATGTGGGATAACGCCCACCGCGTTTCGCGCGTCCGTTGGGCGCGCGAGGAGACAAGCTTATGAAGAAAAATGTCATGAAAATCTGCTGCGCGGTTCTGGCCATTGCGGTCATTGCCGCTCTGCTGATAGCGGTCAGGGGCTGCCACCGGGAGGAACCAATCGTTCCTCCCACCACCGCCCCGGCCACCGAGGCCACCCAGGTCGTCCCCACCGAAGCCGAGACCCAGCCCCCCACGGTTCCCGTGGGGGAGGTCATCCCCACCGTGGATAAGCAGTCGGAGCTGGCCGCGGCCAGAAAGAAAAACCCCGACACCGTGGCGTGGCTGTACATCCCCGGCGCGGAGGTGGACGACCCCGTGATGCAGGCGGAGGACAACGGCCACTACCTGTGGCTGGGGG
>ERZ779922.2027-NODE-2027-length-12747-cov-4.432714_pt1 | contig 12747 bp, 9 predicted proteins | sample MGYA00511544_ERZ779922 | MGnify/ENA primary metagenome ERZ779922 (study PRJEB29588, sample SAMEA2154516) | human gut metagenome | biome: human gut; feature: human-associated habitat; material: faeces | place: Denmark | collected 2008/2010 ... | reverse complement strand
TTTTACAGATACAAAAGTATATTTATACTGTGTGTAATTATACTGTGTACCAGCCATTGCACTCAGATTATGTACTTCCGCCAATGTTTTGTGCCAATTCAGGTAACCGGAAACCATATAGTAGTCTGTTCTTGAAAAAGAATCAGAGTATTTACTCTTTTCCTGAGTAGGTTCTGTCGCCAACAATTTAGTGCCTGCATAATTATACCAATCAATAGATTTCTCTACTTTCTCACGTGTAGCGGTTGAAGTGTTATAGCCCACATTGACAACGGCATCCAGATCCGAATATATCTTCCAGTTCAACGATTCGCTGATATTGATAGCCGAAACCTTCAGTTTATTGTCTCCACCTTCCTCAGCCCACCAGTTCAATGCACGCCACGTTCCCCATCCATAGGGACGTCCGTCGATAGTAGAAGCAGGCAAACCCGGTTGTGGGGAAGACTGGGAAAGAACTTTCCCTATCATACTGGGAGATACTTGATCCTGACGGTTATAACCGATACTAGATGTCAACATCACAGCATCCGATAGCTTAAATTGGTTGTTCAAACGCATATTGTAACGTTGATTGTTATTATTTCCCCATTTCAAGGTACTGTTGTCATACATATATCCCAGTGACAAACGAAACAAGTTTTTCTCTGTACCTCCCGAGACACTGAGGTCATGTTGTGTAGACCATGAATTTCCCCATAAAATATCCTGCCAGTCATTATCCATAAAGACAAAGTCTTCCACATCCTTGAATCCTTCGGGAATCGGGTGTGCACTATGACTCAAATCAATGTACTGGTTCTTATACAATTTGGCTAGTCTGGCATAGCGAATCCAGTTTGAATCAGAATAGCCATCATTAGTCTGAGCAGTAATCACTGCATCCGCCCATTGATCCAACGACATCAATTCCGGTTGAAGCCCTACCACTTTTCCAGTAAAAGAACCATTATACTGGACAACAGTTTTACCCGCTTTTGCCTTCTTCGTTGTAATCAATACAACACCTCCCGCTGCTTTCGATCCATATATAGCAGCCGAAGCATCTTTCAGGAAGTTGATAGATTCAATGTCATCCGGATTCAAATTACGCATACCGTTGATACCGTCACTATATTCCACACCATCTACAATAATGAGTGGATCAGTAGAGTTGGATGAAGACGCTCCACGAAGTTTCATACCCCAACTCTCATCTCCAGGAGCTCCGGAATTACGAGTGATAAGTACTCCGGGCACAGTGCCCTGCATTGCCTGCAACGGGCTTGACATCGTACCTTTATTTTCCAGTTGTTTGGCTCCTACAACGGTTACAGCACCTGTTAAAGATTCCTTTTTCTGAGTACCATATCCTACAACCACCACTTCGTCCAGTACTTCAGTGTCTTCTTTCATTATAATCTTCCGCAATTTAGGATCGGAAGCCGGAAGTTCCATTGATTTAAAACCAATATACGAAATAACAATCACAGCATTCGGAGAACTTACATTTAAAGAGAAATTCCCATCAATATCAGAAATTACCCCATTCGTAGTTCCCTTCTCGAGTATACTTGCACCAATAACAGGTTCTCCCGTCGCATCTACAACCTGACCTTTGACTTGTTTTTGAGACTGTGCTATAGTCCTGCTATCATTAACATTTGCATAAGCCCATGTCCGGGAAGCCGGACACAGCATCAACATCAGTCCTAAAGCAACTATGACCGCCTTATTAGGTTGCGAATTAAAAATTAATCCTCTTCGTTTCATAACATTAAATTTGAGGTTTAAAAATAGTATTAAATTCTTGTTCTCTAAAATTTGTTGAGGCATAAAGATACCTCTCACTCAGTATTGATTCCTTTTCCATAAGCACCAAAGGTTGTTTATTATATGAATAATTTTATATACAGTTTCGGAAGAAGTCACGCATATCACGGCGTCCGAGAAAAAGATGGTTTTCCACTGTACGGCAACTCAATTCTAATTCGGAGGCTATCTCCGGAGAAGATTTATCCTCAAAACGATTTAACGTATAGATCAGCCGTCGCTGTTCGGGCATGGCTGCCAACCGTGTCCGTTCCATCGCCATCAAATCATCAGCAATGATTTTCTCTTCAGTATCATTGGAAGAAGTGACAGTAAAATCATAGAGGTAACTATCTATCTCCTGCTTTTTATAATAACGACGGATATAGTCGGTCACTAAATTGCGTGCGATCGTAAAAAGGAAGTATTTTACTGTATCCGGACGGAGCATCTGTTTGTAATCCATCAGACGCACAAATACATCTTGAGTTAAATCCTCCGCTTCATAACGGTGAGCAATCCGATAGGTAATATAGTTTAAGATTACCTGATGATATTCCTCGTAAGAACGGGTGATAATGTTGTCGGAAGTGTAAGCTGTTGTCTCCATAATACTATCTTTTTCGGTTTTGAACACGATGCAAATATAAAGGCAATTCCGGAGAATGATTTCAAAAAACAAGGGAGATGAATCTCAACGCATCTAGGTAGACTTTATTTTATTTAAGCAAATGAATTACAATCACTTACACACTTTTTAAACGGAGTCTCACTTTATAAAATGAGACTCCGTTTGGGCATAATAAGCAGACCGATGGTTCACATCTCATCAATTTGAGCAAAGTAACCTGGGAAATAAAAAGCCTTTGGTTATTGTCACTTATCACCTTGGCAGGACAAGTGTCTTATAATTAAAGCAGTAAGGGTGATAATAGATGGTGATAATAAGGTGATAATAGAATAGTTCTTGATTTCTATTATCACCTGTTTTTGACAAGCGATCTATTTATTCAATTGATTATCAGGTGTTAGACAGACTATTCAAGGGTAACGTCTACCAATGTTAAAAACACCATTTTTGCCATGAATGTACGTTGTTTACGCCCAATATTGTTCTATGTAAGCTGCATGTATTAAGACAAAGGCTGGGAAGCTTAACATACAAACAAGGCTTGACTAATATATTCAGGTGCTTTCATGTATTCATTTCACGTACGTGAACCGTTCAGCTCATGTACGTAAGCCCGATGAATCACGTACATGAACCGATGGAATCACATACGTGAAACGATCTCTTGTTACTGACCGAATACATTAATCTTACCTGCATAATATCTTAATGAAGGGAGCACATTTACTATTCATCTTTAGCCGTTCCTCCGATACTGCGAATATACTCGTTCGGAGTAACTCCGGTACTTTTCTTGAATGAACGGAAGAAAGAAGCACGTGAACTGAAGCCGCATAGTTCGGCCAATGCTGTCAATGTATAACGGGAGTAATCACTATCCTCTACCATTTTCTTGAACTGGGCAACCCGATACTCATTTATAAAGTCATAGTATGACTGATTAAGATATTGATTGAGCAGATAGGACAAGGAATGGGAAGAAGTATGCAATGCGGCGGCAAGTTCTCCCATTTTCAAGTCGGGATTAATATAAGGTTTTTCTTTCTCCACATAAGCAACAAGCCTGTCATGAAGTTCTTTACATTCGGCTTCGCTCATACGGTTGGCCTTATATTTTTCTTCTGCAGGATGTGGTTCCGCCGTCTTTTCTTCTTCCTCTTCTTCTTCGGATGAGATCTCGTGTACTTCCGTGACCAATGGAGCAGATTTCCGCACATAATATCTCACCAGAACAACGATCAGAATAATCGATATAGCGAGAATCACCCATCCCCACCAAGGAATCATCGGCTGCACAGTCACCTTATAAATGGCCATTGATTGTTCATTGCCCGGAATACGTACACAGAATGTGTATGTCCCGGAAGAAAGCCCATAATACGATACTTCACTCTGTGCTGTCAGCAACTTCCAGTCACTGTCCGCTCCCTCCAGTTTATACTCATATAACAAGGCAGAAGGTAATCCATATGCAAAATCGGTAAAACAAAAAGTAAGATTGTTCTGATTATACTTCAAAGACGATTTATTGATAGAAACTCCATTAGCCAGAATATCCGTAAAGACAATCGGACGGACCTTTCCACGTACCTCATCTACCTGTTTCGGATCTACATAGATCAACCCCTTGGTATTGCCAAACCACAACAGTCCTCTTTCATCTTTATAAGCCGCTCCGTTAGTGAAAGTCGGTCCCGGCACTCCGTCATTGAAGGTGAAGGAGTCATACTCTTCTCCTTCTTCCTTAATACGCAACAATCCATCGTTGCAACCTACCCACAGCCAGCCTTGATTATCTTCTGTTATTGACATCAGCGAGTTATCGGGAAGCGTAGAAAGTACTGATTGATTGCGGAAATGGTCCATCGTTAAGGTAGAAGTAAACAGGCTGCCTTTCTCACGGATAAAGTAAAGGTTATGTTCTGCATCTTCATAAATAGTACGTACTTTATCTTTGTGTACAAATCCTTCCGGAAATACATTGGAACGAAGGCTTTGTGAGGCCGGATCATAGATGCACATACCGGTTTCTGTAGCAATCCATCCTTTTCCGGTAGAGTCAAAACTTACTTCATACACATTTCCTTCGGGCAACTGAGAGTTGGTGCTGGTGAAGTTTTTGATTTGCTTTGTCTGCCCGTTGTAACAGAATAGTCCCTGCGAGGTGCCAATCCAAAGATTTCCCCTGTTATCCGGTTTTACACAGAAGATATGTCCTTTCTGGAAGAGTTCCGTATCACCTTGTGTAAAGTATTTGAGAGATAACGTCTGCGGATTTAATACCATCATACCACCGCCATACGTACCGATATAATATTCACCTTCATAGAAGCAAATGGTAAGGATCAGATCGGACGTAAGAACCGGTTTCACGAAACTTTTCACTATGCCGGTAGCTTCGTTAATATAGAACAATCCGTCACGCGAACCAATCACTTTCTCCGGTCCCCGGTTTACGAACGAACGAATTGATAAATTGGCAGAGTTAAACTGAGGAAGATAAGCGTACGTACGGAACAGTCCGTTTTGATACAGTGAATAATCCAATCCGGCTTGGAAATGTCCTACCCAGACTGCACCCCTGTCATCCACCAGTAGTGAGTAGATAGAATTACTGCGAATCCCTTCTTTATCATTCACATCATGGAAAAAGCGGCGAACCACTTTCCGGTCTTTGTGAGAAAGGAAATGAACCCCATTTCCATCTGTAGCGATGTACACCGTCTCCTTTCCATCACCGGAAATATCAGATATCACATCACATCCCAAAGAAACCGTATGGGCAAATGTCTGTTTCGGGATATCGAAACAGACGACTCCCTGACTCATTGTACCCAGATACAGCGTTTCACCTATGCGGGTCAGACAACGGAAATAATCGGCTTCGGGAACATTCTCTCTGAAATGCCAGGAATTGATCTGACCATCTTTCAGCGAATAAGAAAATAACCCTTGCACTGTTGCCAACCAAAGGACACTCTTATCTTCATTCAGGCAGAGGTCCATGATCCGGTTACAGGCTGCCAGCATATTTTTATCGGTCTGTACCTGAAGCAACTGACCGTCTTTCTGAATAAACAGTCCTCTCTCCGTACCTATATAAAGTACATCTCCATCTGCCAACAAAGCATTGACGGCACAGTCGATCTTCTCGGGAACGATTCTCTGCAATTCACTACCGGAGCGATTCAGCCGCCAGAGTCCGATTCCATTTCCGATCCATAGTTGCTTGTTATCGGTTTCTGTAATACAGTTCACCCGTTTCTTTCTTCCCGAATCTACTCCGCGGAATTCGAAATGCTTCACCTTCACACCGTCAAAACGGTCGAGGCCGTTGTCTGTCCCCAACCAGATGAAACCTTCCGAGTCTTTATAAATAGCATTCACCAACAAACCGGAAAGGCCGTCGGACATAACGACATTACGAAACATATAGGGTTGTGCCTGCAAGTTTTCCCCGCAAACCCAACACATTATTATAAGAACCAAATATTTAATCGTGCTTTTCACCTGCCAACGGGCTTTATCATATTAAACATGTGACAAACATACACAAAAATCTCCAAAAGAGAGCGGTTCCTTATCTAAAAAGTCGCCTCTCCATATTTGCTGATGCTAATAGACAAATACGAAGAGGCGGAAGTATTTACTCAATGCACCCGAATAATTTATTCGTGCCTGTTCATTAAATTAAATCAATCTTGTAAATCCCAATACACTACATAACGCTGGTGATGCAAATCATAAAGCGGACGGATCACATCTCCTTGCTCCGTAGTAAATTTCAAGTCTTTTCCCACACGGTGCAATGTTCGTTCGGGGTGTTTCACGTCTATTTTCAATGATGTACGCAGATCGGCAGGAACATGAAAATTATAAGTATAATAATCGTTGTAAAGAGCAGGATCAGAGAAGGGAGCAGGTGCCTGCATTCCTTCCGTTCCCCGTTCTCCGGCAAGTACTAACGGTCCATACAGCAAAGCTACTTTATTCGGATTATCGGGAGTAGCTTCCAGTTCGATCTGCATGGGATAAGTGGCCGCAATACGGTCACCATCTTTCCATTCACGGGTAATAGCAATATAAGAACCCGGTTTCTGTTTCACTGACACCTTTTTACCATTCACAAGTACCTTCACATTTTTACTCCATGAGGGATATCTCAAATAAATAGTAGTATGCCTTGGCTTTTCTGCACGAAGAGTGAGCCGAGTAGTCTCTTCCTTCGGAAAATCGGTTTCCTGAAGAAGCGTCAGTCCTTTTTCTTTCCAAGTCACTTGGGAAGGAATAAACAGATTCACATAGATGCCTTTATCATTATGGTAATAGATGGCTTCTCCATATTTGGCATGATTCTCAAATCCACTGCCTACACAACACCAGAAAGAATTTTCTTTGGTGCTATACAGTTTATGAGAGCCGGAAAGTAACGGAAGGAAATAAGTTACCATCCCTGTTTCCGGGTCTTGCTGTCCAAGGATATGATTGTATAATGCTCTCTCGTAGTAATCGGCAATAGAAGAATCACCGGTCCAGCAGAAAAGATGGCGACTAAGTTTCAACATATTGTAGGTGCAACATGTTTCACCGGTATAACCAGTCAAGTGTTTAGAGCATTTCTTCGGGTCGAAAAAATGCTCTTTATCACTGCTGCATCCCGGAGCAAAGGTGTGATGGTCAATCATGGTATGCCAGAAAAACTCTGAAAGTTTTTTACTCGTCTCATTCTGTGTCAATTCATAGTTGCGAGCTTCTGCAATTACTTTCGGGATAAATGTATTTGTATGTTTGGTTCCCAAATCATCCCGAAGTTCTTTCAGTGGGTCGATCACGTCATTATGATAGAAATATTCCGCCAACCAACGATAACGCTCGTCGCCTGTGATGGCATATAAATTATAAAATGATTCGTTGATTCCCCCGAACTCATTACGTATCATTAACCGGCGTGTCTCTTCACTAAGCGGTTTCAGTTTGTTATAAGCCCAGTCGCCCATTTTGGTCACCACACTCAAAGCCTGCTGATTATCTGCATATAAGTATTGGTCTATCAGACCGGAATAAAGTTTATGCAAGGTATACCAAGGTGCCCAGACACTCTTTCCCTGAATATTGCGGTTGATCAGTTCTTCGGGATATGCGCTCAAATATCCTCCTTTAAGTGCATTCTGCACTTCGGTCAATCCATTTACAAGGCTATCTCCTTTAAGTTTGAAAATCTCACTTCCGGTAGCAGCGTACATCAATGCGTAAGCTGAAAGCAAATGTCCGGTAGTATGTCCGCGAAGTTCGCAGTCCAGAGATTCCCAGCCACCGAGTTTTTTACAGTCATATAGCCGCCTTCACGACCTGCAAAGACACCGGCATTGGTCCGGAAGCTATGTAACAGACGATTCACATCAAGAGAAGTCATCCATGCCGAATCCCGCAACATATTATCACGAAAACGACTCGCTAAGAGGCGGACATCCTTTAAATCAAAACTCTGTACCCGAATTGGAGCCACTGTCTCTTTTTTCATTTTTCCCTGATGCTGACCGGGGTATACAGACTGGGCGGACATCATAGTCGACACTGCCAACCATGCTATTACAACTAGATTTTTCTTATTCATAATCATTCTTTATATCCTTTTCAATAAGATACGAATAAGCGCTGTTCAACACTCAATACAATGAAATTAATTCTGATTGATCGTTCCGTAAGCTTTCGTTTTATTCCATATTATTGATAAATAAAGAAACTTCGTTCTATCGGCTCTGCTGTCTGTACCTTTCCCGCCAGCCCATATTGCCAGGCAACTACTGTCACCTTCAACGGATATTTACTGCGAGGAGGTATCGGAGTAAATACAAGTTTGTTTCCGTCGATTTCCGCAGGGCCTTCTTTCACATAATAATATACAGGCAGTCCGCAATCGGAAGTAGCCCGAAGAGTGACGGACTCCACCCCTGCCTTCACATCCCCAATGCCAGGGAAAAGTATATACTGTCGTTTCCCCTCCGTGTTACGGTAAGGAATCCGGAAACTAAGTTCCTGCACTGTACTTTTATATTGATTATCACCGTCATGACTCGCCAAGAGGCAGATGTCTCCTGTGCGACGCTTATTATACATTCCCATGCGGTAGAAACGAACAGTAAAAGTAGTATCATTCACCTTCTGTACCGGTCCGCAGATGCGGGTTATTTCGGGAAAGGTCGATGAATGTTCGTCGGAGATGGTTGTATGCAGACTATCCGTAAATACAGCTTTCAGATGAAAAGTAAGTCCATCTTCCTCCGGCAGGAAACGGGCGGCAACTTTCACATGAGACTTCGGGTGATATGCAAGAAGGCTGTTCTCTTGTACAAAACCAAGATATTGCGGTTTTTTCCCTCTTTCCTGACGATAACGTTCTTCTGTCATGTCAGCCATCTCTTTATCGAAATACCAGAAGGCATCATGCGGATCGCCTTTGTATTGTTTGAAGGGAGCTGCTTTAGCACGTCTCTTTTGGTCAGGATGCCAACGCTCGGCAAGCCATCCGTTTTCCGGATTCAATTTCTTCAGCATCACGGGCTTATCTACATCATACGTTTCCGGCAATCGGTACTCCATGGCTTTCTTCAGAAACAATGCAAGGTATACTGCTGTACGGTCTGCAATATCAAAATGTCCGCGCCCAGTATCACAAAGAAACGAGATGCAACTCCGGGGATACATCAGGCGAAACGCCAATGCCGGATTTACACGATCTTCCCACCATTCATATTCTCCTTCGATCATCAAGCCGGGAATGCCGTCAATAGTACGTTTCCCCCACTCCATGTTATCACGGCCATATCCGGTAAGATTAGTACGCGGTGCGTCTCCATGAAAGGATATGACAGCCAATGTCCGTTCGGGATTCCATGCTGCAAAATTCCAAGGATAAGTTGCCATCGCCGAATGTCCGAAAGGAACAATCGGAACGTATTTTAATTCATTGTAACCGCTGATAGCGGCAAAGTCCTCCAACATCTGCTCAAATGCCCTCTGACTTCCGGCAGATACATCCCATTTCTGGTCCCAGCCCGGAGTAATCCAGATCAAGCCCATACCCATTTCGGACATTTTCTCCCGAAACAGAAGATTCTCAAACAGGGTTTCCTCTGTCATATTGTGAGTACCTATCATCACACCTCTTACCTGGGCACAATCGGAAGGTATCCACAGAAATGCCTGTGGATGATCATCAGTTTCGTTAGAAATAATGCCGGGTATTTGTACAGACCACTGCCATTCCGCCGCTATACATTCCGGCCATAACATAAACACTAATATTCCAAATACTAAAAATCGAAGTAGTTTCATGTTCCATTCATTTATCGTTATTTTATGTAATACGTAACGAAACCAAAGTATACTCAACCGAAAAATATAAAAAAACTATTATTATAGGAACTCTTTCATCGACAATTTCACAAAAACGTCGTATCTTTATTCTCAATTAAGAAAGGAGTGATATGGATTTACGTACAGCAAACGTAACTAGATATATTCTTCCCCTGCGGGAAGGCGGATCATTGCCGGCTTTGGCTGAAGCTGACGATGAGTTCAAATATGTCGTAAAATTCAGAGGAGCAGGCCACGGAACCAAAGCCCTTATCGCTGAATTGATCGGAGGAGAAATAGCCCGTACTCTGGGCTTCAGAGTACCGGAGATCATCTTCCTGAATTTAGATGAAGCTTTCGGCCGAACGGAAGCAGATGAAGAGATACAGGATTTACTGCAATGGAGCCGTGGATTGAATATCGGTTTGCATTTCTTGTCCGGAGCGTTGACCTTCGATCCTGTCGTACATCAAGTGGATGGTAAAACCGCCTCACAGATTGTGTGGATGGATGCTTTTCTGACAAATGTGGACCGTACCATCAAGAATACCAATATGCTGATGTGGCATAAAGAATTATGGCTGATCGATCATGGAGCTTCCCTTTACTTCCAACATAGCTGGACCAACTGGCAGAAACAGGCACTCACCCCATTCGTGCAGATAAAAGATCATGTTTTATTGCCATTTGCCGACCAACTGAAAGAAACAGATATGGCATTCAGACAGTTACTAACCTCCGATAAGATATGGGAAATAGTCAATACCGTCCCCGACGACTGGTTGAACTGGACGGAAGGACAGGAAACTCCACAAGACCTGAGAGATATTTATATTCAATTTTTAGAGGAAAGGATCAAGCATTCCGAACTATTTGTAAATGAAGCGCAACATGCAAGAAAGGCACTTATATGAATACGCAACCATTCGTTTCGTTCCCAAAGTAGAACGTGAAGAATTTATCAATGTAGGTATTGTACTGTTCTCCAAACGATGCAAATACCTCAAATCACTTTATACGATAGATGAGAATAAACTGAAACTGTTTTCTTCCGAACTGGATATGAATTGTCTGAAAGAAGGACTGCATGTCTTCGACAGGATTTGTTCGGGTAGTAAGGAAGGGGGAATGATAGCAAGCATGGATGTCCCCGATCGTTTCCGGTGGCTGACCGCTGTAAAAAGCTCATGTATACAAGTATCCCGCCCGCATCCCGGATTTTCCGAGGATTTGGATGCTACCTTGGAGCGTTTGTTCAAAGAATTAGTGCTTTAAATGATCAATCATGGAATTTATCAAGATAACAGAGCAACCATCGCTCTATGATGACCTCGACAAGAAGTCGGTAAAAGAGATTCTGGAAGATATCAATACTGAAGACCATAAAGTAGCGGATGCCGTGCAGAAAGCAATCCCACAAATAGAGAAACTGGTCACATTAATTATTCCCCGAGTAAAAAAAGGTGGGAGAATATTCTATATGGGGGCCGGAACAAGCGGACGTTTAGGTGTACTCGACGCTTCCGAAATACCTCCGACTTTCGGTATGCCTCCCACCGTAGTTATCGGACTAATCGCCGGAGGAGATACCGCCTTGCGCAATCCCGTCGAGAATGCGGAAGATGATATGTCCCGCGGATGGGAAGAGTTATTGCAGCATCATATCAATAGTGAAGATACAGTCATCGGAATTGCAGCATCCGGCACCACTCCTTATGTGATCGGAGCCATGCGCACAGCACGGGAACACGGAATACTGACCGGCTGCATTACCAGTAATCCAAATTCGCCGATGGCTACCGAAGCTGATGTACCGATAGAAGTGATTGTCGGTCCGGAGTATGTGACAGGAAGTTCTCGGATGAAATCGGGTACTGCTCAAAAGATGATTCTGAATATGATCAGCACTACTATCATGATTGAACTGGGACGCGTGCAAGGAAATAAAATGGTCAATATGCAATTGAGTAACCAAAAACTCATTGATCGGGGAACGCGCATGATCATTGAAGAACTCCATCTGGACTACGAAAAGGCTGAGGCACTTCTGTTGCTACACGGTTCGGTTAAGTCTGCGATAGAGGCCTATCGCAGACACAACTCTACTCAGCAAGAGTAAAATGCAGTGCAGCACCACCGGAGGACTTTAACTTCAAAGTTAGCTTATCTCCGGCTTTTATCTTCTTATGAGTACTGCGTACTTTCGTGCGTGTATTCAGCTTGTCATCATCTTCGTACAGGTGAAGCATGTACTTCTTACCCGGTTCCAGAAAATCCGTAGTCAATGTAATTGTGCGGGCTTCCGTATTCGTCATTGCTCCTACAAACCAGTCATTCCCCGAACGACGTGCCTGAACGATATATTCACCAATCTCTCCATCTAACGCGCGGCTGTCATCCCATACACTCGGAATTGCTTTCCAAAATTCCAGTTCTTCTTCTCCCTGGTAGAATTCCGGTCTGTCATACCAAAACATAAATTGCAAAGGACTGTAATACACAGCTGCCATCGCCAACTGATGTGCTTTCGTATTCTTCACCCGATTATTGAAATAGCAAAGCGTATAGTCTCCTGCACCTGCCAGATAGCGGGTGAAAGGAAGAGTCGTATTGTGTGTGGCATCCGGCATTTCTTCATTTCCACGAATACCTTCCTGCGTCATCAGGTTAGGATAAGTACGGCTGAAACCTGTCGGACGATATTCGTCATGAATATCTACCATCAGATTATATTCTCCACATTTACGAACTGCATCATGCAACCAGGTACTCCAACGCTGATTACCTATCTGTACAAAACCGAACTTGATACCTTTCAATCCCCATTTTTTATACAAAGGCAACAGAATATCCAACTGCTGCACTAATGCGCGCTGATTGACATACACCATAAGTCCGATTCCTTTCGATTCGGCATATTTACACAAAGCAGGTATATCAAGGTCTTTATCAGAAGAAACTGTAGTAGC
>ERZ779922.2015-NODE-2015-length-12815-cov-3.347257_pt1 | contig 12815 bp, 8 predicted proteins | sample MGYA00511544_ERZ779922 | MGnify/ENA primary metagenome ERZ779922 (study PRJEB29588, sample SAMEA2154516) | human gut metagenome | biome: human gut; feature: human-associated habitat; material: faeces | place: Denmark | collected 2008/2010 ... | reverse complement strand
GCCCTGCCACTTTCGATGGTGCTCTCGTGGTACGAGCAGAAGGCGGTGTGCATCCTGCTGACGCTGCTGTATCTCGGCATCAAGGACATCCGCCTCGGTCCGACGCTGCCGGCGTTCCTCTCGCCGAACGTGCTCGACTACCTTGTCAAGAACTTTGGCATCGCGCCCATTACGACGCCAGAGGAGGACCTGAAGGCCATTCTGGGGTAAAACTGAAACGTACCGGCGGGCATTTTGCCCGCCGGTATTTTTTGCAGAGAAAGGAACGCAAAAATTAAGCGTGACTTTTGACGCGAGATCTGATAAAATAAAACAATCTTGCGCAACAGCGGGGGAAAGAGAGAAATCAACAGGAGAGATCAATGAAAAAACAGTTTGACCTCAGCGCCGCGACGCTGCACATTTTAGCGATGGCCTTCATGCTGCTCGACCACCTGTGGGCGACGCTTTTTCTTTCGCAGGAGTGGATGACCTGCGTGGGACGTCTCGCGTTCCCCATTTTTGCCTTCATGGCGGTGGAGGGCTACTTCCACACGCACAGTTTCAAAAAATACGCGCAGCGGATGCTGATTTTTGCGTTGCTGTCGGAAATTCCCTTTGACCTGATGTACGGCGGCACGTGGTTCTACCCTGTGCACCAGAATGTCATCTGGACGCTGCTCATCGGGCTTCTCGGCATTCGGGCGATGGAGGCCGTGCGGGAAAAGGGGAAGACATGGCTCTATCTTCTGACTTGCGTTGCGGTCACGGTGCTGGGCTTTGCGCTCGGCACGCTCGGCATGGTAGATTATTACGGCATGGGCGTTTTGACGGTGTTTGTGTTCTATTTTCTCCGCGGCAGAGAGTGGTGGAAGCTGTTCGGGCAGATCGCGGCGCTCTATTGGATCAATGTGTCGCTCATCGGAGGACAGATTTTCCCGATCGAGCTTTTCGGACTGGAGTTTGAGGTCTGCGAGCAGGGGCTTGCACTGCTCGCGCTCGTGCCGATCTGGCTCTACCGCGGGCGGCAGGGCCACCACAGCAAGGCGTTTCAGTATGCCTGCTACGCGTTTTATCCGGTACATATGCTCATCCTCGGCCTTGTCCAGCTGTCTCTGTAACAGAATACGAAAAAAGCGCTGCCGAAAGGCGGCGCTTTTTCGCGCCCTTTTTTTGGAACGTTCACAATTTGTTTATTGACATTGAAATGGAAACAACTATAATGATGATGTTCTAAAATTAGAAGATTATCATTCGATGACGAGCGAGCGCGGCGCGTGACCGAATGAGGTCGGAAAGGAATCGATATGATGCCGAAGGAACCGATGCGCGGGGCAACGCTTTTCAGCCACGCCAACAAGATGACACAAGCGTATCACATTATGTTAACTCCGCTGTGCAAGGAGGCAGGCCTGCCGCCGCTGGCGCTGGACATTCTGCTCTTTCTCGCCAACAATCCCGAGCACAACACGGCGAAAGACATCTGCCGTATGCGCGGGCACAAATCGGGTATTGTCTCCGTGCACGTGGAAAGACTGGTGAATGACGGCCTTCTCGAGCGGCGGGAGATGCCGGGCGATCGGCGGCAGACGCGGCTTATCTGCACCGAACAGGCGCAAGCGCTCATTGAGCGCGGACGGCAGGTGCAGTGGCAGTTCGGAAGACGTCTGCTCGAGGGCATCCCGGAGGAGGATCTGGCGACGATGCGCCGCTGCCTTGAAAGAATGGATGGCAATCTGAACGGCATCTGCAAGGAAAAGCGCTGAGGGCCCAAAGAAGAAATCAGGAGAAACAACAATGATCAAACTACTCAAAAACATGCGCCGCAAAGAGGTGCTCATGGTGCTGCTGTGCACCGTGCTTGTGGCGGTGCAGGTCTACTTTGACCTGCGGCTGCCGGATTACATGACCGATCTGACGACGCTCATCAAAACGTCGGGGGCGACGGCGGATATCCTGTCCGTCGGCGTGAAAATGCTTGGCTGCACGCTCGCAAGCGCCGTGCTGGCCGTGGGCTGCGGGTATCTTGCGGCTAAGGCGGCGTCGGGCTTCAGCTTCACGGTGCGCGAAAAGCTCTTCAGCCACGTGATGGACATCGGCAGCGAGGAGATGCAGGATTTTTCCGTCGCCAGCCTCATCACGAGAACGACGAACGACATCACGCAAATTCAGATGATCGTGGCGATGGGCCTGCAGATGATGATCAAATCGCCGATCATGGCCGTGTGGGCCATCATCAAAATTCTCGGCAAGAGCTGGGAACTCTCCGCCGTGACAGCGGCATTCGTCGTGGTCATCTGCGTGACGGTGATAACGGTGATGAGCATCTGCATCCCGCGTTTTCGCATCGTGCAGAAGCTGACCGACCAGATCAACCGTGTGGCGCGCGAAAACCTGACGGGCATCAACGTGGTGCACGCCTTCAACGCCGAGCAGTACCAGAACGACAAGTTCAACAAGCCGAGCCTTGACATGATGAACGTGCAGGTGAAGAACCAGAAGCTCTTTGCCCTCGTCCAGCCGACGATGACGCTCGGTATGAACGGCCTGGCGCTTACGATCTACTGGCTGGGTGCGGCACTGGTCAACAACATCGCGCTGACCGATTCCGTCGCACGACTCACGATGTTCAGCGACGTGCTGGTGTTCAGCACGTATGCGACTTACGTGGTCATGTCCTTTATGATGCTCGTGATGATCTTCATGCTGCTGCCGCAGGCGCAGGTCTCGGCCGAGCGTATCAACGAGGTGCTCGAGCGCAAGGCAAACATCCGCGAGGGCAGCGTGAGCGAATGCAAAGAGCACGGCACAGTGGAGTTCAAAAACGTTTCGTTCCGCTATCCGCACGCTTCGGAGGATGAACTTTCGAACATCAATTTCCGCGTGAACAAGGGCGAGACGCTTGCCGTCATCGGCGCGACGGGCAGCGGCAAGACGACACTTGTGAGCCTGATCCCGCGCTTTTACGATGCGACGGAGGGCGAGGTGCTTGTCGACGGCGTGAACGTCAGGGACTACACGTTCGACACACTCTACAACAAGCTCGGCTACGTGACGCAGAAGGCGGTGCTCTTCGCCGGCAGCATCCGCGACAATGTCTACTTTGGCGAGAGCGAAGCGCCGGCGGACGATGAGGGCCTTGCGCAGGCCGTCGAGCTTTCGCAGGCGAAGGAGTTTGTCGACAAGCTCCCCGACGGCACGCAGCACCATGTGGCGCAGATGGGCCGCAACATGTCCGGCGGCCAGAAGCAGCGCCTTTCCATCGCACGCGCGCTGGCGAGAAAACCGGAGATCCTCGTCTTCGACGATTCGTTCTCCGCACTCGACTACCGTACGGATGCGAAGCTGCGCGAGGGGCTATCCAAGCAGCTGCACGACACGACGAAGATCATCGTCGCGCAGCGCATCAGCACCATCCGCCACGCGGACAAGATCATCGTGCTCGACCGCGGCGAGGCTGTGGGCATCGGCACGCACGAAGAGCTGATGCGGAATTGTGACGTTTACCGCGAGATCGCGACCTCCCAGCTCAGCGCCGCGGAGCTCGCGTAAAGGAGGTGAGAGAAGATGAAAAAGAAAAACAGCGATCCCGTCGGCGCGCTCAAGCGCACGGGTGTCTATATGAAATCGAGCCTTGGCGTCATCGCTCTTGCGCTCGTGCTGGCGGCGCTGAGCGCCGTGATGACGATCATCGGCCCCGACAAGATCGGCAAAATGGCGACCATCATGTCCGACGGCCTGTTCACCGGTATCGACCTCGCCGCCATTGCGAAGATCGGTGTGTTCCTCGCGGCCATCTACGGCCTGAGTGCGCTTTTTGGCTTTATCCAGCACTATATCATGGCGGTCGTGACGCTGAAAGCCGATGCGGATGAAAACGCCTTGAAGCCCCTGCTCAAAGCGGTTGTCGAAGAAAACGACTACGAGGTCAAGGGGTTCGACAAGTAATTTCATAGCATTTCCCCCTTCATGCCTCATGCGGAGACGTGGAGGGGGATTTTTCGCACGGATTATCCACAGAAAGTGCATAACTTTGTGGATAACAATGTGCAAAAGCGGTGGATAACATCGTTTCAATCCCTTTTTAATCACAGCAGTTGTAAAATTCCTCCCCTCCATTGACATATCACGGAAACAATGATAAAATAAACGCAATCGAGAGCGGCGTTCGAGAGAAAAAACATGCCGCAAAATACACGGGGAAAATCCCCAAATAAGGAGAAAAGGCACATGAAACGGTTGACTTCCTTGGTTCTGGCGCTGTTGCTGGCGCTGACGATGATGGTGGGTGCGTTCGCGGAAACGGCAGATGTGACCGGCGAATGGTACGGCGAGCTGCTTGGCATTCAGGTGACGCTGACCATCAACGCTGACGGCACCTACAAGATGGACATTACGGGCATGGATTCGGAGGAAGGCGTCTGGGAAAAGAATGAGGACGGCAACCTCGTGATGGACAAGGGAACGGAAGGCGAAGGGCTTGTGACCGTGACCGAAACGGGCCTGAGCACCGAGCAGGATGGCATGAAGATTGACTTCACCCGTGAAGCGCCTGCCGAGGACGAAGAGCTGACCATCAGCACGGAGACGACGGAAGAAGAACTGCAAGGCAAGTGGCAGGCGACGAGCGTCATCATGAACGGCATGAGCGTGCCGATGAGCATGGTGGGTCAGGAGTGCATCATTGAAGTGAAGGACAGCAATCTGTATCTGCTGAATCTGGTTGGTCAGACGGCGCTGGCGGAGATTCCGATTCCGATGACGTTTGTGGATGGCATCCTTACTGTGACGCTGCCGGTGAACGAGAACACGACGCAGATGTTCGGCGTGGCGAAGCTGACGGACGGCACGTTGCTGTTTGAACTTGTGCAGGGCGACACCACAATGGACTTCCTGATGGAAGCTGTTACGGAGGACGCAGAACCTGCTGCGGCGGAATAAAATAATATCCAAATCATAACCACCATTGGGGCGGAGGACGGGAACGTCTTCCGCCCCTGCACGTTTTTTGGAGGGAATTGTTATACCTTTGATGCTGTTGTTGCACGAAAATATGAATGAACTGGTAGAAGAAAAGAGCAACGAATGACGAAGAGACTGACGAGCGTTTTCCTTGCCCTCCTGATGCTGAACTTATTTTCCGCGGCGCATTCTCATTTGGAAATAGTATCATCATGAAGCATCCGGACAACAACGAATAATCCCCCTTCGGACAGTACGAATCGGTGTTCCGGATTTTTTGCGGAAAATGCAATTTCCGCGCAACCGATTCCGCCTGCCGCGCGTCTAATGGGTGAAGCGCTTCCGGAGGCGCGGAATTCGTTTATAGACAGGATAGAACGAAAGGAGTCAATATCATGAAGAAATTCTTGTGCGCATGTTTGGCGATGCTGGTGCTGCTCTGCGGCGCGGCAATGGCGGAGCATTTCCGCTGTGAGCTGCCGGAAGGGGCGTGGCTGGGCGATACAACGCCCCTGCGCGAAGGGGATGCGCTGCTGCTTGCGGGCGGCAAGGCACTCTACCGTGTGTCGCTGGCGGATGGCAGCGCGGAGAAGCTGGCGGATATGCCGGATAATGTGATGCACTCGGTGCTGCGGCGCGACGCGGAAGGGCAGCTGACGCTAACCGGCATCGGGTACGATGCCGACTGGAACGAACTGCTCGTGACTTACACGCTGAATGCGGACAACGCGTGGGAACTGACGTCGCGCTGGGATGTGCGCGAAGCGTTGGATGACGAAAACGCGGGTGTCGGCGATTTGCTGGTGTCCGACAAGGCAATCTACCTTACTCTGCGCGTGGAGGGCAAGCCGCAGCAGCTGATTTACGAGAATCTGGAAACGAGCGAAGTGCGGCAAATCGGCAGTTTCAGCGATGAAGAGTGGAGCGAGGTGAAGCTGTTCCTACGCGGCGATACGCTCTGCAATCCCGAAGGAGACTATGACAAGCAGATGCTGACGCTGCACACCTTTGACCCGGCGACGGGCAAAGTCGGCAAAGAAACGTACACGTCGGACACCGTGCCGCTTTGGACGGCGGACGATTTGCGCTATGTGAACGGGCACTATTACGCCCTGATGTATGACAACAATGTGCGCGGGCTGTACAGCGGCGAAACGCTGGAAACCATGACGTGCATCGCGTCCCCGCTGACGACAATGGACAGCATCCTGCTGGTGACGGATGATGACGTACTGCTCGCCAACGGTACGCTGCTGATGAGCAGCCGTATTGTCTCCGAGACATCCGTGACGCTTGTTCTGAGCCAGACGGAAGCGCACAACGCGGCTGACTACATGCTGCAGAACGGCGTTACCTTCCGCAGCGTCTATGATCTGACGACCGCGGATATCCTCAACACGAAAAACAGCGATGTGGATATCCTCTGCATCACGCCGTTTGATACGGTGAGTTTGAAGCTGCTGAAAACCAAGGGCTACTTCACCGATCTGAGCAGCAGTACAATCCTCTCCAAGCAGGTCAGCCGCCTCTATCCCGGCTTGCAGAAGGGTCTCACGACCGATGACGGCAAAATTATCGGCTGGTATGAGACGGTTGAAACCTATCTGCCTGATGCGGCAATGGATGTGCTGGAGCAGAACGGCATGACTTTTGCGAATACGCTGCTGGAGATGTTCCAGCAAATCACCCAGCTGGCGGATGAGGGCGTTTTCGCGGATGAAGGCATGGCACCCCTCGGCTACCCCGGTTACAGTCGCCTGAATATGCTGAACATGAGTATCGAGCGCTACCTGAACGAGCAGCAGCTGCTCGGCAATCGCATCACGCTGAATAACGCCGAATTGCAGGAGCTGCTGACCTACATCGTGGCGAACGTCCCGGAGGATGAAGACGCTTTCCCGCAGAATGAGGACGGGTATTCGCTCTACGAGATGGACGTCTCCATGCCTATCACGACGGATTGCCACATGCCGATGAAGGTCGGCGTATCGTCGCCCGCCGCGATTCCGGCATCGGTCTATGTGCTGGTGGTGAACCCGTACTCCCAGCACAAGGAGGAAGCCATCCGCTATCTGGAATACTGCGCGCAGAACGTCTACGATGAAACGCAGTACCGCATCTTCGCGGACATGACCGAACCGCTGGTGAACACCTATCAGCTGGAGCGGATTGCGGAGATGGAAAGCCAAATCGCCGCGCTGGAAGCGCAGGAGCAGACGGCGGAAGTCAAAGAGCAGCTGTCGGAGCTTCGCACAAGCAAGGCGGAAGCGGAGAAGTACCGCTACACGATTGATGCGGAGGACATTGCCGCGTGGAAGCAGGTTGCGGGGAATATCGTCGTGCCGGAGGAAAATTATTTCACGGCGGATTTAAAGAAATTGGTGGAGCGCCTGTCGACGGGGAATTTGACGGTGGAAGCGTTCACGCAGGAAGGCAACCGCTACTTTGAGATGGTTTATCAGGAGCGTGGTGAATAAGGACGGGAGAAAGGGAGAACATCCGAAAACCGTATAAAAGCGTCAGAATATACGCCAAACTTGTAAATTCTGCATCCGCCCCCTTGCCTGTCTGCCAAAGGAATGGTATAATGAGAAACGGAAACTGTTTCGACAGGGGAGGATAACAGATGAAACGTCTGATGGCCCTTTTGCTGATGCTGTGCATTGCGCTGACCGGGATGGCGCTGGCGGAAGATGAGCTGTATGAGGAAGTGGACGACTCGGAGTTTAACGAGGATGCAGTTGTTCCGGTTGTAGGAGCTGTGTATCCGGATAAAGTGCTGTCGGATTTTGACAGCAATTCTCCAGCGCTCTATACCGCCCGCATGACCGCGTATACCAGCGGCTATGTGGAACGTGATATTGAAAGCGAGCGCGTTTTCCGCGTGGGCGACGCTTCCGCGCGCGGCGAAGTGCTGTATATTGACCCGACGTGGGTCATCATGCGCTATCAGGGGAAGCTTGCGTATGTCAAACGCCACCGCATTTTCAGTGTGACGCCGGTGGATTCTTCCACGACGCCGCCATACGGAACGCAGAAGCACGCCTATGTCGCCAAGACCGCCACGAATTGCTACGTCCGCAAGTCCATGAGCGATCAGGACGAAAGCTGGGTGGTGCTGAATCCCGGCACGACGATTTCCATCTGGTGCATGTACGACGGCTGGGCGGTCGTCAACTATATGCGCAGCTATGGCTATATCAATCTTGATCAGCTGACGGACTTGACGCCGGTGTCCCCAACGGATAATCCCCTGCGCGAGGATACCCCGATTGCGGCGTACACCTCGTATTATAAGATGGTGGACACGGAAAAAAACCATAACCGCATCTTCAATATTGCCCGCGGAAGCGAGCTGATTTCGGGTATTTACCAGCCGGGCGACATCTTTGACGGCAACAAGATCATGGGACCATACAACAAGGGAAAGGGCTATTTGCCCGCAGGCGCGCTCTCTGACGGCACGACCACGACCAGCTACGGCGGCGGCACCTGTCAGGTGTCTTCGACGCTGTACAACGCGCTGCTCCAACTGCCGGGGATTAACATCCTCTATCGCCGTGCGCACGGCGAGAATGCCGCACCGTACCTGCCGCACGGCGTGGACGCGGCGGTCGGCAACAAAACGCAGAACCTTCGCTGGCGCAACGACTACGACTTCCCGATTCGCGTCGAGGCGCACACCAGCGGCGACGGCGCGCTGTGTATGCTGATTTACCGGGTGTATGACGAGAAATGAGGCAATATACACACAAAGGGGCGAGCAATCGCCTCTTTTTTGATGAAATCGGATGGGAAAAGCGGGAAATCCGGCGAATCAGCAGGAATTTCGCTCGTCAAGGTCGAATATTAACTCATTACCTCTTCCGCTTGAAAGGAGAAATCACCCGATGAAACGCTTGCTGTCGCTGATGCTGACCCTGCTGCTGACGGCAGGGCTGCTGCTGCCCTGCGCGAAGGCGGAGGACACGGTGCTTGAACCGCTCTGGCATGTGCCGGACTATGTGCAGTGGCTGCTGGACGTGGCGCGCGGCGAAATCGGATACAAGGAAGGGCCGCATGGGTACTCCAAGTACGGCGAATGGGCGGGGGATGCCTACGCGCAGTGGTGCGCCGAATTCCTGTGCTGGTGTGTCGATCAGGTGGATCAGCAGCACGGCACGGAGCTGCTGCGCAACGTCTACCCCATGTATTCCGGGCAGAACGTCGGGCGCGACTGGTTCATCCGGCAGGGACGGTACGTTACCCGCAACGGCAATCTGGCGAACTGGGGCTACCAGTGGATGAAGGACGACGACACCTACATCACCACCGGAACGTACATCCCGCAGCCCGGCGACTGGGTGTTCTTCACTTGGACGAGCAGCACGGACACCGACCACGTCGCCATGGTGGAATACTGCTCACAGGACGCAATGGGGAACATCACCGTGCATGTCATCGAGGGAAACACACCCGTTGCGGTTAAGCGCGCGGAGTACGCCTTGACGTACAACCGGATTCTGGGATACGGCACGGTGCATGATGTCGCCGACTGGACGATGCGCAGCGGCAACAGCGGGCAGAAGGTGCGCGAATTACAGGAGAAGCTGTCGTATCTGGGCTATCTGGCGGAGGACAAGGTGGATGGCGTCTATGGTGCGGCGACGGTGGAGGCCGTGAAGGCGTATCAGGGAAAGAAAGGCTTGAAAACGCTGGGCATCGCGAACATCGACACGCAGAAAGCGATGAACGACGAGTACCGCCTGCGCCTCTACACCGACCCCAATGCTTGGGCGGGGGTCGTGGATGACAACGAGGAAGATGACGATTTGGACTGGTAAGGGCAGAAAGTGCTTTTGACGACAGCTTTCCCCCGTGAAAGGAGAATACATAGATGGATCCGATTTATGTCTGCGGCCACCGCAATCCCGATACCGATTCCGTGGTGTCCGCCATGGCGTTTGCGGCGCTGCATAACGCGCTGGGCGACAATGCCTATATCGCCGCCATGCAGGGCGCACCGAACGACGAGACGCAGTTTCTGCTCGACCGCTTCGGCTTTCAGGCGCCGACGCTGCTCACCAATGTCCGCACACAGGTGCGCGATATTGACTACGACCGTCCGCCAACGCTCGGCACAAGTGTTCCGATCAGCCACGCGTGGGCAGTGCTGCGCGAGGATGAAAATCTGTCTGCGGTGCCGGTCACGAACGAGGATGGCACGCTCTACGGGATGCTGACCGCGGGCGGCATTGCCGAAAAGGACATGGAGAGCATCACGAAGCCCGAAGTCCGTGACGTGCCGATTTTCAACCTTCTGTCCGCGCTCGAAGGGCATATCATCAACAACGAAGAGGATACGTTCGACACCATTTCCGGCGAAGTCGTGATTGCCCTGCCGACACCCGGCGAGTGCCTGAAGGGTGTCAACAGCGGCAGCATCGTCATCTGCGGGCAGCAGAAGGACGTGGTGGACAAGGCGCTGGAAATCGGCGCATCGTGCGTCATTATCTGCCAAGGCTCGCTGTCGGAAAAGTACCTCGGTCTGTCCAGCAAGACGTGCATTATCGCCACGCCCTGCGACGCTTACCGCGCGGCAAGGATGATTTATCAGGCAATTCCCGTGCAGCGCATTGCCCAGCATACGGGGGTCGTGCTGTTTCACCTCAACGACTTCATCGACGACGTGCGCGAGACGGTGCTGCAAAGCCGCTACCGCTCCTATCCCGTGCTGGACGAGAACGAGAAGGTCGTCGGCACGCTGAGCCGCTATCATCTGCTGCGGCCGCGGCGCAAGCGCGTTGTACTGGTTGATCACAACGAGAAGAGCCAGTCCATCCCCGGTCTGGAGCAGGCGGATATTATCGCGATTATCGACCATCACCGGCTGGCGGATATTCAGACGGGCGCGCCGGTGTTCATGCGCAATGAGCCCGTCGGCTCGACAACGACGATTGTCGCGACGATGTTCCAAGAACGCGGCTTGCAGCCCTCTGAGAAGATGGCAGGGCTGATGGTGGCGGCGATTTTGTCCGATACGGTCATGTTCAAGTCCCCGACGTGCACGCCGCGCGACCGCCGCATGGCGGAACGTCTGGCGCGAATCGCAGGGATTGATTTGGAGACGCTCGGCCGCGAGATGTTCTCCGCCGGCAGCGGCGCGGACAAACCCGTCGAACAGCTGCTGAATACCGACTTCAAGGAATTCCACATCGCGGGGCACAACCTTGGCATCTGCCAGATTACCTGCCTTGACACTGACCGGATGCTGGAGCGTTTGCCGGAAATTCTGCCCGAAATGCAGAAAATCAAGGACAATAAGGGCTATGATATGTTCCTTATGATGCTGACCGACGTCTTGCGCTGCGGCACGGAGCTGGTTTTTCTTGGCGGCGACGACGCGGTGCGACAGGCGTTTAACCTCAATGAGGACACCTCCAGTCACCATGTGTGGCTTCCGAAAGTTGTAAGCCGGAAAAAACAGATTGTTCCGGCATTGGCGCTGCTATGGGGCTGATGCGGCGGCTGGCGGCGGCAGCGCTGGCGGCGGTGCTCGTGCTGTCCACGGCGCTGGGCGAACGCGTCATGTTCCGCCTGAGCGCGGACATCGACCCCGTGCAGTACCCCGCACAGGAGCGAAAGCTGGCGCAGGGGCTGAAATCGCTCTTCCGCCTGCTGACGGTGGAGGGCGACGTGTTGGCGTCGGATGGCAGCTTTGACGCGCGCATTGACCTTGGCCTGACGAATGCGCCGGAAAAAACCGCGACCCGCATCCGCTTCTTCGGTCTGGACAGCCACTGGGGGATTCAGGCGACTGACCTTGGCGGCGAAACGCTGATGGTCAATCAGCTGGCGTGGCTGGAATTTGCCATCAAGGCGTACAATCACCTTGACTTGCCCTTGCAGCGGGTGTTCCTGTGGCTGTCCCCCTACGCGCACACCAGCGCATGGGCAGGTCTCCGGCAGGCGATTGCCGATTTGGCGGCACAGGAAACCAGTGGTCGGCTGGAAAACACGGCGCTGATAACCTGCGCAGAAGAAATCGCCCGCCTGTCCGAAGATGACAGGGCGCTGTATTATTATATTGAAGCGTTCGGCTTGGAAAGCGGCACGGATGCGAATATTTTTGACGCGCTGGCAACCTTGCCGGAGTACGTCGAAGCGAACTTCCCGGATGGCTTGAGCATCGAACACACTGAAAACGGCGTCAGCTGGCAAAACGGCGAGGAAACCGTCTTTTCGTACGCGGAGGCGGACGGCACGCAGGTTGTTTCGCTGCATTTGCCTGATTTGGTGGACTTTTCCGCGACGCTTCGCCGGGATGCGCTGCTCTTCACAGGCGCGCTCTCCCTGCAATCGGACGTGCTGAATGCGCAGGTTTCGTTCTCACTGCCTGTAAGCTATCCCGTCACGCTGCCGTTCTACGCGCAAATCGACGCGGACGGCATGATGACGGGCGACGACGGCATCCACCTTGCCTTTGAGGGCGAGGCGCAGGGCGATACCATCACCATCCGCCGGATTCAGCCTGACCATAGCGCCACGATGATGACGCTGACGGTCAAGGTGATTCAGGTGGCGGAGGGCACGGTGATGTATGCGCCGGAGGATGTGCAGGGCACGAATGTGCTGTCGGTGGATGGCCCGGCATTGGCGGAGCTGATGGGGCGGATTGGAAAGCCGATGGTGCGGAAGGTGACGCAGTGGCTTGCGGCACTTCCGGCGGAACTTGTGCAGGGCGCAATGGACGCGATGGAGGATAGTGGATTGCTGGGAACGCTGACAGATGCGATTCTCAACGGCGAAGCAGGGGAGTATTAGGGCACCACCGCACAATTCGGCGGCGCGTCTGGCGATGTCTTTTCCGCTATCTGCGGCATGCAAATTTCTCG
>ERZ779922.2014-NODE-2014-length-12828-cov-4.058091_pt1 | contig 12828 bp, 8 predicted proteins | sample MGYA00511544_ERZ779922 | MGnify/ENA primary metagenome ERZ779922 (study PRJEB29588, sample SAMEA2154516) | human gut metagenome | biome: human gut; feature: human-associated habitat; material: faeces | place: Denmark | collected 2008/2010 ... | reverse complement strand
CCGCCGGCACAATGCTTGGGGCCGGAGCTGCTGAGGCCAAACCGGCCAGCCAAGCGAAGGATTACAAATTTGATTTCGTCGTGGTCGGTGCAGGCTGTGCGGGCCTTTCCGCAGCGCTCGAAGCTGCTGATCAGGGCGCCACGGTTGCCGTCCTTGAAAAAATGGGCATGCCTTTTGGCAATACGATCTACGCGGGCGGCATCTTCAACGCCACGAACACCTACGTCCAGAAGGAACAGGGGCTTACCGACACGGTCGACGCCTTCTACGAAGACATGATGAAGGTCTCGCAGGGTCGCGGCGATCCGCAGCTCACCCGCGTATATGCCGATGAAAGCGCTGGCGCCGTGCAGTGGCTTCATGATCGTGTCGGCATCAACTTCAAGAAGATTGTGAAGGAAGTTTGGCCGGGGCTCGTGCGCGGACACGTGGTCGACGGCCCGAAGAAGCCGGGCGGCGCGCAGCTCATCACGCAGCTGCTCGAACAAGTTAAAAAGAATCCGAAGATCAAGTTCTTTACGAACACCAAAGTCATTGAACTTCTGAAAACGCCGACGCTTGAGTGCACGGGCGTCCGAGCGGTCTCCAAGACCGAAGGCGAAGTGGTCTTCCACGCCAAGGGCGGCGTTCTGATGGCCACGGGCGGTTTCCATGCCAACAAGGAAATGGTCTGCAAGTACATGGGCGGCGGCGTAGCCTGGATGCCGCTGCGCGGTTCTCCCTATCTGATGGGCGAGAACGTCGAACTCACGCGGCCCTTCTTCCCGTACTACATGAATATGGACCAGTTCCATGGCGGTCCGATTCACGCCCAGACGCAGGCGAACCCGTCTACCCTCGTCAATTACGGCGTAATCGTCGGCACGAACGGCGACCGCATCATCAACGAAGCCAAGACCTACGTTGAAATGGCCAAGGAGCTTCCGGTTATCACGCGCAACAATCTCGCCTATATCGTGATCGACAGTGCGGTGCTCGAAAACGATACGGTGGCCACGCGTCTGGACCGCTATCGTGCGAAGAAAGCGCCGGTCTATCAGGCCGACACCTACGCTGAGCTCGCCAAGCAGATGGGGGTCTACCCCGAAGTCTTTACCAAGACGATGGAAGGCTACAACGAGGCCGTGAAGTCTGGGAAGGCCGCAGCCCTCACACCGGGCAATACGCTCAAGGAGCCGCGCCTGGTTGTCAAGGCTCCGTTCCTCGCGCTTCCCTTCTCCGGCGGCATGACTGCCACCTTCGGCGGCCCGAAGATCAACGCCAAAGGACAGGTTCTCAATGCCGAGCAGCAACCGGTTCCGGGGCTGTACGCAGCCGGCAATGCTATCGGCGGACTGTTCTACTGGAACTACATCGTCGGCTCTCAGCTGACGGCCGCGGTTATTTTCGGCCGCCATGCCGCTCAGGATGCGGCCGCCCGCGCCAAGGCAAAGAGTGCTAAGAAGGCCTGATGCATCTGCGCGAAATGAGGTCAAACGGCTGATCTCGCGCGCTTCAAGCCTCTAAAACGCGGCGCACCGCTCTTCAAAAAAAGCGATGCGCCGCATTTGTTTTGACTTTAAACCTGAGTGCTGCCCGAGAAGCGTCGGACATCAGACCTCACGCCGCCGTTCCATGCGGAATCACATAAAAAAGCACTGCAAAGAACTGCAGCATGGTCCCCGCCAGCACAAACACATGCCAGACGGCATGGTTATAGGGGAGCTTCTCCCACAAATAGAAGATGATGCCGAGCGAATAAGTGATGCCACCCGCCGCCAAAAGCCAAAGACCGCCCGTCGGAAGCGATTCAATCAAAGGTTCGGCAACAAACACAATGCACCAGCCGAGCGCGAGGTAGAGCACGCAGTTGAGCCAATCCGCCGCTCTTAAAAGCAAGGGCTGAAAGCATGCCCCAAAAAGTGCAATGGTCCACACCACCGAGCAAAGCACAATGCCCGTGGTGCCGCCGAGCGTAATCAGACAAAACGGCGTATAGCTCCCCGCAATCAGGATGTAAATCGCACTGTGGTCCAATACCTGCAGCACACGTTTGGCACGCAGATTCGGAATCGCGTGGTAGAGCGTCGAGACCGTATAAAGGATGATCATCGACGCACCAAAAATCGATGTGCTGACGATGGCTAGAGCGCCGGCCGACTGACGAACAGCAAAGATAATCATCAGAACGAGACCGGCAATCGAAAGCAGAACTGCCAGACCGTGCGTCACTGCATTGGCAATCTCTTCGCCTAAGCTGTAAGTGCCGACGGCATTCACAGCCGACGACGACGACACTTTTTTCTTTTCCTGCATGCTTTCCCCTTTCGAACGGCCTCACAAGTTCATCGGCACCGAATGGTGCAAACGAAACTCACTTCCCCGAAGCGACATTGTCGCCTTAGACGAGCATATTGAGGAACGAAAAACTTAGGGGAAACCCCAAAAGGCGTAACGAGCTGTTGCGCGGTGCTGCCGCTTCATCGTTCAGCGGAAATCTTTGCCCAGAAAGATCGGTTCCGGTTCCAGCACAACCCCAAATCGGCGTTCAACCCGTTCGGCGATTTCACGGCCGAGCTTGAGAACATCCTCACCCGTCGCCCTGCCGCGGTTGATCAGAATAAGCGCATGTGCCGGCCAAACGGCCGCATCGCCCGAGGAGAGGCCTTTCAGTCCTGCAGCCTCAATGAGCCACCCGGCAGCGAGCTTAGCGCGCCCGCCGGCAAGCGGATAGGACACCAGATTGGGGTGAAGCGTAATGAGTTCCCGCGCCTTCAGTTTCGTGACTACCGGGTTCTTAAAGAAGGATCCGGCACTGCCCGTTTGCGAAGGATCGGGCAGTTTCTGGGCACGAAGATTTCGCACAGCAGTTTCAATTTCAGCCGGCGTTACAGACGCCGGATCTCGGTCGGCAAAGAGCGAAGAGAGGCCTTTATAAGCCGTCACCGGCTGCCAAACCTGAGGAAGCACAAAGGCCGCCTCTGTAATGATGAGGCGAGACCCGGCCTTGGACTTGAAGATGCTCGTGCGATAACCAAAATCGCATTCTGTCGGCGTCAGGGTCCGGAAATCATCGATATCCGGATCATAAACGCGCACCCAGGCGATTCTTTCGGCCATTTCAACGCCGTAGGCACCGGCATTCTGGACGACCGCGCCGCCGACAGAGCCTGGAATGGCTGCGAGATTTTCGAGCCCGCCCAATCCTTTTCCGACGGTGTAGCGAACCAGATCATCAAGTGCTTCGGCAGCCCCAACGACGACGACAAGGGAACCGCTCTCGCTTTGCGCTTCATGGATTCCGCGAAATACCGGATGGATGACAAGGCCCGGCACCAACGGCATCGGGACAACATTCGAACCGCCCCCTAAAATCGTCGTCTGCCAACCGCGGCCCTTCGCTACGCTGAGTGCATCGCGAATATCTTCCAACGAGGCAACTTCAACCCAGGCCTCGGCATTGGCACGCAGGTGAAAGGTCGTGAGGGCGGCAAGCGGCTTGTCGTATTCGATCTTGAGCATGGCGGATTCCAACATCTCTTCAGCCGCCCGGAGCGAGCGGTCATTCAGACCATTATAGGAAGACAAGCTCGCCGCTTCTGCGGCGCATAAGCGCGAGGCGGTGAGAGCCGCCCCGTGGTAGTCATTCTGATGATGCCTCCCGCGGCCAAAGCGCGCAGATCCTTTCCCAACCGCTTTCCGTCGGCCTAAATGAAGTCTGCTGCCGCGCGGCTGCAGGCATCAGGAGAGCTGGGCGAGCCGCTCGACCACTTTGGCTTCAACCGCTTCGGGCGTCAAACCCAGCATTTCGTAAATCTCTGCCTGGGTGCCCTGCTCAATAAATTCGTCAGGAATACCAAAGCACAGCACAGGAGTGGTGAGGCCGGCCTCGGCAATCACTTCCATGACCGCGTCGCCCGCCCCGCCCGCCAGCACGCCTTCTTCAGCGGTCACAATCAGATCATGTGTACGGGCAGCTTCAATGACCGCCTCGCGGTCAATCGGCTTCACAAAGCGCATGTCCCAAAGCGTGCCGTCCAAATTTTGCGCTGCCTTCTCGAGTACATTGGTCATGGAACCAAAACCCAAAAAGGCCGTGCGAGTGCCGGTTCGCCGCTTCAGCGCGCGGCCGATCTCCACCGTTTCAAAATCCTCTCCGGGATCCGTGCCCGGTCCCTTGCCGCGCGGATAGCGCACTGCGGCCGGGGTATCCATGGCAAAAGCCGTGTTGAGCAGAAGCCGTGTTTCTCGTTCGTTGGAGGGCGTCATCACGGTCATATTCGGCACGCTGCGGAGTTCAGCGATATCGAAAACACCCTGATGTGTTGCACCGTCCGCCCCTACGATGCCGCCGCGGTCGACGGCAAACATCACCGGAAGATTCTGCAGCGCCACATCATGAATGAGCTGATCGAGTGCGCGCTGCAGAAATGTGGAATAGATCGCCACAACGGGCTTCAGACCGCCGCATGCCAGACCGGCAGCATAAGTGACGGCATGCTGCTCGGCAATGGCCACATCGCGATAGCGGTCCGGAAAGTTTTTCTCAAATTCAACGAGACCAGAGCCCTCACGCATGGCCGGTGTGATGGCATAAAGGCGATGGTCGCGGGCTGCCATACTGTTCACCCAGCGGCTGAAGATCTGCGTATAGGTTGGCGCAGAGGGTTTTCCGGACTTGATGATGCCGACTTTCGGATTGAAAGGCGACACGCCGTGATAAAGCGTCGGATCGGCTTCGGCAAAGGCATAGCCCTTGCCCTTGATGGTGGCCGTATGCAGCACCATCGGGCAGTCCATCTGCCGGAGATTTTTCAAGACTTCAACGAGCGCAAAGATGTCATGTCCGTCGACAGGACCGTAGTAATTGAGGTCAAACGTGGAAAAAAGCGCGGCCTGAGGGCTGAAAAACCCGATGGTCTGCCGTTCCATGAGCTTAGCCACTTCCCAAAGATGCGGCACGGGCTTGAGCACGCGCTTGCTGATCTCGCGGGCGCAGTTGAAGGCTCTCGTCGAAACGATCTTGGCTAGATTTTTGGAAAGCGCACCCGCCGGCGGCGAAATGGAGCAGTCGTTGTCGTTGACGATTACCAGGAGCTTTACCCCCTTTTTCCAAACCCCCGCATCGTTGAGCGCCTCAATCGCCATACCCCCGGTGAGCGCACCGTCACCGATCACCGCGATGGCCCAGCGGTCACGTTCACCCGCCAAATGGGCAGCCACCGCCATGCCGAGCGCTGCCGAAATAGAGGTTGAGCTGTGCGCCGTGCCGAAAGCGTCGTATTCGGATTCTGAGCGCTTAGGGAACCCTGAAATACCGCCAAGCTGGCGCAGTTTGGCCATGCCTTCTCTGCGGCCGGTCAGAATCTTATGTGCATAGGCTTGATGTCCCACATCCCAGACAATGCGGTCGTAGGGCGTATTGAAGACGTAGTGGAGCGCAATGGCGAGCTCTACCGCTCCCAAAGAGCTCGAGAGATGGCCGCCCGTCTTAGAGACGGAATCCACAATGAAGTGCCGAAGTTCTCTGGCAAGCTCTGGGAGCGAGGATTCCGGAAGTTTCCTCAAATCCTCTGGCGCCGATATCTTGTCGAGTACCGGATAGTCCATTGGCTCGCCAAAAGGAATGGGGTTCTTCTCTTCGCTCATACTCATCCGCCCGTCTCCGCAGTCACCGTTATGGGGTTTACTTTCTTTTTTAATCAAGTAACGTCGATTCAATGCGTGCGGCGCACGACATAAAGCGCAATTTCGCGCAGACGCGCTTCAGCGCCGGCCGGCACTGCCGGGTCAGCCGCAAGGAGCTGCAGCGCTTTCTCGGCATCCTCTTCCAGCGCTTTGGCACGTGCCTTGGCGCCGTCAAGTCCCAAAAGCGAAACCCAGGTAGGCTTGTCGTCCTTAGCATCTTTGCCGGCGGTTTTTCCCAAAGTCATCGTATCCTGCGTGCAGTCGAGAATATCGTCCACGACTTGGAAAGCCACGCCGAGGGCATCCGCATAAGCAGCAAGCCCCGCCTTCGCCTGATCTCCAAGCGCGGTCCAAATGCCCGACTGAGCGCCCATGAGGACGGCGGCCATGATCATGGCGCCCGTCTTCATCGCCTGCATTCGAGAGAGTTCAGCCGCTCCGGGTTTTTGCCCCACCATTTCCAAATCAAGCGCCTGACCGCCGCACATGCCCCAGACGCCGGCGGCGCGGGCCAAGGTCTGCACGAGACGCTGTGCGGCTTCGGGCGGCACCGAGGGCGACGACAGCACAGTAAAGGCCTCCGTCTGCAGCGCATCGCCCGCAAGCATCGCCATCGCTTCGCCGTAGCGCACATGCGTCGTGGCACGGCCTCGGCGGAGCGTGTCGTTATCCATGGAGGGCATGTCGTCGTGCACGAGACTGTAGCTGTGAATCATTTCAAGAGCGAGCGCGGCGCGGTCAAGCACCTCCTCAGGAGCACCTGATACGGCACCGGCGGCATAACAAAGCAGCGGCCGAATACGCTTGCCGCCGCCAAGGAGCGAATAACGCATAGCCCCCACAAGACGTTTGGCACCGATGCCCGTCTGCGGCAGCATTTTTTCGGCAAACCACTCAAAGTGGCTGACACGCTCCTTCATCCATCGTTGGAACTCGAGTTCGGCGGCTGAGGTCGTCGGGATCGTCGACATGAGGGCTTTCTTCTATAAAAGGTTGTGCAGGACGCAGCGAGGGTGCTCCCCGGTTAAAAGGGAAGATCATCCTCATTGACGGTATCGGCAGAAGGGATGGAGGCTTCAGAGGGGGAAGCGTCAGACGTTTGACGCTTAACCTCACCGTCTTCCACACGAATGCGCTCGATCGACTGACGGGCGCGATTGAGCTCTGCTCGACAGCGTTTAAGCAGCTGCGCGCCGCGCTCATAACTCTTGACGCTCTGATCTAGCGTGGCATTGCCGGAGGCCATCTCAGCTGTAATGCGTTCGAGCTCGTCGAGTGCGTCTTCAAAGGAAAGCTTCTCGACATCTTCTGGAGCTGCTGCATTGGACATGACGAACCTGCGCTTGAGGTATTGAAAAACTCCTTCCGCAGAACATTCCGGAAGACTGGCCGCCGCCCGGAAAATCTGCAGAGGTTCAAACGGTTCATTTTAGCCGCCTGAGATCCGCTGGAAAACCTTCCATAGCCTGCGAAGCTCTACTTTCTTCCGTAAGGATTTGATGTGACTGCCCAGGTTTAAACATTGTTCCAGATAGCCGCTCTTAGTTTACAAACATGAACGACCAAAGGATGCCTCTTCAAAGGCCGCCAAGCTCTCGTTTTCAGCCCATTGGCCTCAGATTTTTGCTTCTTTGCGACTCAAATCTATCAGTCTCATGCATTGCGTCTTTCATACTGCATTCAAAAGACAAAGCGAACGTCCTCGAAACGAAAGACCCCTCCCAAAACACGGCAGGTGAATCTGCAGGATCTGACAATGAAAACAACATATTTTCAGGCTGAATGCACATTCAAGCTGCCAGAACAACGGTTTAAACGTAGGGCATTTTACTTAGCTCGTCATTTGTTGTTGGCTTTCGCTCTGAAGAACTCCAAAATTCTTCAATCTTGATTCCGCATACAACGTATTGCACCTGTTCTCATAAACAGATGTCTAAGACATTTCCCCATGCAGTGCGGGTTTTCCGCAAATAGAAGAAATACGGAATCAAAAAACGTATTTGCGCCAGCGCAAACATCAACTCAAAAAATCTGTAAAGGAACACGGACAGATAGTGTGATAAATCAATAAGTTGAGATTTATTGACATTATTTACAAGATTTTTTAAGTATTAGTACGTATGTTTTAGGGCGATGTTTCAAACAATTTCACTTCCTATAATCGATTGAAGGCAGGCGGATGGAGTGCTCGTCCCTGCCCAAGCCGGTGAAGCTGTCCGGGAGGACCTGCACTGGAGCAGAAAACTCGAAGCGTCTAATTTTCTTCCAAAAAATCCGGCGCAGGAGAAAAAATATGGCATCCAAACCTAAACTCTCGCTCGCGTGGCAGATGATGATCGGCCTTGCGTTGGGCGTTGTGGTCGGCGCGTTTGTCGACTCAGCCTTCGCGCAGACCTACCTCCAGCCCCTCGGGCAGCTTTTCATTCGCTTGATCCGCATGGTGGTGGTGCCTCTGGTCATCGCCACGATTATTGCCGGCTGCGCCGGTATTGCCGACACCTCTAAGCTCGGCCGCGTTGCCGGCAAAGTGCTGCTCGTGTACGCCATCACCACGGCGTTGTCCGTCCTTTTCGGCATTCTCTTTGCCAACTGGATCCGTCCGGGCATTGGTCTTGATCTTTCGACCGACTCGCTGGTGGCCAAGGCGGTCACGGCGCCCAGCCTGACGACGACGCTTCTGGAGATCGTTCCGATCAATCCGATGGAAGCCATGTCTAAGGGCAGCATGCTGCAGATCATTTTCTTTGCGGTGATCTTCGGCTTTGGCCTTTCTGCGCTGGGTGAACGCGGCAAACCCGTGCTCACCTTCTTCGAGCTCGTCGGCGACGTGATGATCCGCGTGACGAACATGGTCATGCTCTACGCCCCGATCGGCGTGTTCGGCTTGATTGCCTTTACGGTTGCCCGTCACGGTCTCTCCGTGCTGCTGCCGCTCTTCTCGCTGGTGCTCACTTCCTTCCTCGCAACGTTCTGCCTGGTCTTCATCGTTCTGGTGCCGATGGTTGCACTGCTAGGCCGTACGCCTCCGGTGAAGTTCCTCAAGGGCATCTTCGAGCCGTGGCTCATTGCCTTCACGACTTGCTCGTCCGCAGCTGCTCTGCCGGCCAACTTAAAGGCCGCCCGCAAGCTCGGTGCGTCGAAGTCCATCGCCTCTTTCTCGATCCCGCTCGGCAACACCGTCAACATGAACGGTACTGCGGTATATATGGGCGTCTGCACAGTCTTTGCGGCTGAAGTCTTCGGCATCCCGCTCTCGATCACCGATCAGGCCACCATCGTTCTGATGGGCGTGTTTGCGGCCGTCGGTACGGCTGGTGTCCCAGGTGCGGGTTTGATCATGACGACGATCGTCTTTACGCAGGTCGGCATTCCGCTCGAAGCGGTTGCACTGATTGCCGGCATCGACCGTATTCTCGACATGATCCGTACGTCCATCAATGTGGTGGGTGACGTGGCGAGCGCACTGGTTGTCACCAACCTCGAAGGCGACCTCAATAAGGAACCCTATCAGGAAGGCGAAGCCTAATCCTGCCGTCTGCGCCAGTGCGGAAGCTTTATGCGGCCGCACTGCTCAATGACGAAACGGTCCCGGTCTTCACTTTGGAGCCCGGGATCTTCTTTTTTGAGGAGACGCTGGGAGCAAATTCTTTGCCGTCTGTTGCAGAGTCATCAATCGATCTTCTGATGCGATAGGATGCGGCAGTGCGAAATGAATACTCGATGTCAGACGTAGGTATGCCTGCCATCCAACCCTTATTGAGGAAACCTTGCCATGCTGAAGAAACTGCTTCCTGCCCTTTGCTGCGCTGCACTTGCTGCCGGCTGCGCCTCCACCGCCACAACCGGCAGCAGCGCTGAGCCGCTCTCAGGCGAAAAACCCGCTCAACTCGCGGATCGTTCCTTCATGTGGGTTGACGGCGCCAGCGAAGACTGTGAACTCCCGCCCTCTATCCGCTTTGGCGCCGACGGCCGCATCTCTGGGCAGGCTGGCTGCAACCGCATGCTCGGCAGCTGGAAGCAGGACGGCAAAACGATCGATTTGGGTCAAATCGCCACGACGATGCGCTTGTGCGGTCCCGCCTTCATGGAAGTCGAGAAGAAATTCCTCAGCCTTCTTGGTGCGGCCAAGTACATCACGGCAGCGGCTGACGGAGAGGGCATTGTGCTTTGGAACGACAAGGGCGAGAAGCTCGTTGAACTGCTTCCAGAACGCGCAGGCAAGTGCGACTAAGTAAAAGCGCAGCTCTATCAAAAAACGCTCCGCGGATCTCAATCTTCGGAGCGTTTTTTTTTGCGGCCAGAGAATCGACGCTTTAATGCGCGTCGTTCCAGCTTGCCCCTACCCCCACATCAGCGATGAGCGGCACCGACAATTTGGCCGCGCCGGCCATGAGTTCTGGGAGTTTTTGCTTTACCAATTCAATCTCTTCGGCTGGTGCTTCGACAATCAGTTCGTCATGGACCTGCAGCAGAAGTTTCGCCTGCAGTTTTTCTGTCCGCAGCCATGCATCCACAGCGATCATTGCACGCTTGATGATATCGGCAGCGGTTCCCTGGATCGGGGAGTTCATCGCCACGCGCTCGCCGAAGGAACGCTGCATAAAGTTCGAAGATTTTAACTCCGGCACCGGGCGGCGACGTCCGAACATGGTGGTGACGTACCCCTGTTCCTTTGCGTGAGCCACAAGGCTGTCAAGAAATGACTTGACCTGTGGGTAAGTCTCAAAATACCGCTCGATATACTCCATGGCCTCTTTTCTGGAGATGCTCAGGTCCTCGCTGAGTCCAAAGGCACTGATCCCGTACACGATCCCGAAGTTCACGGCCTTCGCGTTGCGGCGCTGCAGCGGTGTCACCTCGTTTAACGGGATATGGAACACCTGGGACGCCGTGATGGCGTGGATATCCTGGGCAGTCTTATAAGCCTCGATCAGGCGCTCATCGCCGGACATGTGGGCGAGGACGCGCAGCTCGATCTGGGAATAGTCGGCATCCAGGAACAGGAATCCGTCCCGCGGCACAAAGACCTTCCGTATCTCCCGTCCAAGCTCCATGCGGATCGGAATGTTCTGGAGGTTCGGCTCCGTGCTGGAGATCCGGCCTGTCGCTGTGATCGTCTGGTTAAAGGTTCCGTGGATTCGTCCGTCCTCCCGGATAAATGCACCCAGCCCGTCCGCATAGGTCGATTTGAGTTTCGCCACCTGGCGATAGTCTAATACTTTCCGCACAACCGGATACTCCGGCGCCAGTTTTTCCAGCACATCCGCCGCCGTCGAATAGCCGGTCTTCGTCTTTTTGCCGCCCGGCAGGGACATTTTTTCAAATAAAACCTCACCCAGCTGCTTAGGGGAATTAATATAAAATTCACAGCCCGTCTCGGCGTAAATCTCCTGCTCCAGTTTCTCTACCTGCGTCTGGAGGCGTTCGCCGTAGGCTTTCAATTCCTCCCGGCGCACCTGAATACCTTCCTCTTCCATATGGTAGAGGCTGTAAATAACCGGCATCTCTATCTCATAAAAGAGATGCAGCATTCCATGTCTTCGAAGCTGCCCCAGCAGGATTTCCCGCGATTTCCACGCCGTATATGCCATGTAGCAGACACAATTCAACGCTTTCTCCGGCATTGTCTCAAATGCATCCGACAGCGCCGTTTTTCCAAGCAAATCGACCTGTGACGGCACGGTCATATCCAGGTAATCGCGCGCCAGGTCATCATATCCATAGGTATCCTTGAGCGGATTTAACAGATACGCCGCCACGCCTGCGTCTATAACCGCACGGTTTCCTTCTGCATTCCGGATGCCGTCCACGATCCGGCGGCTGTGATTTTTAAGAAATGGAAGCTGGATCTTGAGATCCAGAACCGTCACAGACGGAACCATCTCCATCAGGCGTTCCAGCTCCTCCGCCAGATACTGTCCGGTCAGAAACCCAACCGCCGGGATCGCATAGATCGATGTCCCATCCAGGCAGAGTGCCAGTGCTACAACCTCTCCTTTTTCAATCACCAGCTGCGCGCCGATCTCCTCCGCCCGCTGTGCACGGTCAAAAATCACCTGTGCCTCGCCAAAATCATTTACCAGGCGGAAAGATTTTTCCATTTCTGATGACGCAAAGGCGTCCTCACCAAATTTCTGCAGAATGGACTTAAATTCCAGCTGCTTCATATACTGGTATGCCTCCGGCGTGTAAAGCGAATCCAGCTTCGCCTCCTCCAGCGAAAAACCAATCTCGCAATTGATGCGGATCGTTGCCAGATCCTTGCTCATCTGCGCCATGTCATAATGCTCCCGAAGCGCTTTCTGTGCGCGCGGCGGCTTTACCTCATCAATGTGTGCATACGCATTCTCAATGCTTCCGTAGGTGGTAATCAGGCTGGTTGCCGTCTTTTCGCCGATCGATGGCACGCCCGGAATATTATCCGAAGTATCGCCCATCAGCGCCTTTACATCAATAAATTCGATCGGCGTCACCTGATACTCCGCCTTCACATCCTCCGGGTAATAGTCGCGTATCTCCGTCGTACCTTTCGAAGTACGCGGCATCCGAATCTTAATGTGCGTATCTGCAAGCTGCAGCAGGTCACGATCTCCTGATACGATAGAAACCTCCACGCCCTCCGCCTCACAGCGTTTCGCGATCGTTCCCAGAATATCGTCTGCCTCATACCCCGCCTTGGTAAGAATCGGCACGCCCATCGCTGTCAGCACTTCCTTCATCACCGGAACCTGCTCATGCAGCTCCTGCGGCATCGGTTTTCTCGTTCCCTTGTATGCCGCATACATTTTGTGACGGAATGTCGGCTCTTTCAAGTCAAATGCCACTGCCAGATAGTCTGCCCCCTCATCTTCGATCACCCGGAACATGATATTTAAAAATCCGTACACTGCATTGGTGTGGAGTCCCTTCGAATTTGTCAACTCCGGCACCCCGTAAAATGCCCGGTTGAGTATACTATGACCATCTATCAGCACTAATTTGCCCATCTGTTTCCGTCTCCTGTTCTATCACTTGTTGCTTTTTCTATGGTGCCAGCCAAATCCTGACCTGTAGCATCACCGTCACCAATACCGCCATCACGCCCAGCGTATTGACCGCATACTCCATTTTCCGGAAGCGCCACATCCGGCGCACGCGGGCATATGACTCAGTGATCCGCTT
>ERZ779922.2002-NODE-2002-length-12870-cov-3.472961_pt1 | contig 12870 bp, 4 predicted proteins | sample MGYA00511544_ERZ779922 | MGnify/ENA primary metagenome ERZ779922 (study PRJEB29588, sample SAMEA2154516) | human gut metagenome | biome: human gut; feature: human-associated habitat; material: faeces | place: Denmark | collected 2008/2010 ... | reverse complement strand
AAGTGACGGCTGAGCCGACGGCAGCCCCCGAAGCAACGTCAACGCCCACGGAAGCGCCCACAGCAACGCCAGCGCCTACGGAAGAACCGACGCTTGCGCCGTCTGTAACGCCCGCGCCGACGGAAAACGCCGCCGAAACTGCTGCCCCGATGGACGAGCCGTCCCCGACACCTGCGCTTACGGTGATTCCGTCGATGGACGCTGATGCCGCGAAGCCGGACGACATGATGATGCCGTCGCTTGGACTCGACCCGGGCTTCCTGATGATGGCGAACGAACCGCCTGCCGTCAGCGAGAGCGGCATGCAGATTACCAATATTACGGTATCGAACATCATACTTCCGGAAAATGCCAATGCGTACAACTATAGCTTCGCAGCGGACTTCAAGATTTCGGATGAAGCTATTCTTCGCCATGGCGAAGGCAACAAGATTATTATTCCGGCAGAGAATACGCATATCAAAACGGACAGCACTTCTGTCTGGTCGGGCACGGACGCCAAATTCAGCAATGAAAAGCCGGCGTTTAAGTTCCAGTATAATCCCACAACGAAACAAGTTGAAATGTGGTTCACCGACGAGTATATGGACTTTGTCCGGAACAACCCCAGCCATGACGACCGCACCGGCACCATGAAGATGAGCGCCGAAATCCGCAAGGACGATGTTGAGAATCTGGGCAACGACGACCTGACCATCAAGTTCGGTGGCGCATCGACTACCGTGAAGTGGGAGGACATCGACAGGGGCAACAACTCCCTCCTCAGCGATTTGAGAACTTGGAAAAGCGGGGCTAATGTCAACTGGGAAAAAGGAACGATTGAGTATACCGTCAAAATCGAATCCACAAAGGGCACGAACGGCAAGAACGCGACTGCTCAAGACGTCATGACGGCTGTGAATAAGCAAATGGCCCTGACAAACATGACCGTCACGGAGGTTAAAACACACTCTAACTGGAGTCAGGTGCCCGCTGTTGGCTCTGCTTCGACAGAAATCAAAACGGACGGTACATGCGCCTGCGGTACGACGGGAACGCACATTCACTACGTTTATGCGAACACGACGGACGAAAGCGGCAAGGTCTATACCATGACGACGGACTATGTGCTGCCGCCGCTTTCGGCAAATGAAACATACGAAATTAAGTATGAATACACGTTCGACAAGGACGGAATGACCGGTGAATACGATCAGCTGACAAATACTTTCACTGCGCAGAGTGGCGGAAAGTGGGATCATTCCCAGGATTCCTCTAACAGCAACCCTACTGACGTTCAGATTAAAAAGCTGCAAAAGAGCAACTGGTACAACAGCAATGAGGGCTGCATTCAGTGGACGCTCACCGTCAACGAAAACCGTTTCAACATCAAGGATAAGACGCTGACGGACACGATGTTCGACCAGCTTGTGGACGAAAACGGCAGTCTGCTGTTTTCGAAGACGGACGGCAAGGGCTATGTGTCGCAAATCACGGCGAATAACACGCCTATCACCGCTGAAAACTACACGGATTACTTCACCGTGGAAACCGGCGCGGATGGCAAACCGCAGCTGAAATTCAAGGACACCGACGCTAAGATCGTAATCCAATACAAAACGCCGGTGGAAGCAACCGCGCAGGATCAACAGATTACAAACACGGCGGAATTCGACGGCGAACAAAAGACAAGCACCGCGCATGTAGGGCAGGACAAGCGTTACAATGTGGTGAAGTCGGTTGACGCAAGTATGCCGGCGGATCCGACGAAGAACGGCGAATACACCGATGGTCTGTATCCGGTAGCGTGGAACGCGACGTACACCTTCCCGGCGACGAAGGATGTTCAGTATAAGCTGAACTTCGGCGATACGCTTGACAAGAAGGTGGAATGGAAAAACGGAATAGAAATCATGCAGCACTACATGACGGCGGCTCAGGCGCAGACATTGCTCAACGCCATCAAAGACCTCGATGTTGTGAAAAAGCATGATGCGCAGAAGGTGCCGTACACCATTACGCTGCTGACCTGCGACAGTCAGGGCAAAAATGAAGGCACGATGGTGGTGTCTGCGGAAACGACGCTGACGGAAGGCTACTACTATGGTTTCCGGTTTGAAACGACGGGCGAAGGCGTTGTGCTGAACGACGCCAATACGGATGTGAACGCGACGACAAGCGTTACGCTCCCGTATCAGACGACCATCTATTTGGAAGAGTCCCGCACGAGCGGGGTTGACTTCAAGAACACGGCTGTTAACGCAGGCAAAAACGGAGACGCGTGGTACAAGGCCGCCCCGAACGACCTGGTGGAGAAGAAATTCGGCAACCATGGCGTTGGCGATTTAAACGGACAGATCATCCATGAGAACGAGTTGTACTGGACCATCCTCCTGCGCAATGATGGCGTGGCGCACGACGAAATCACCCTGACCGAAACGCTCCCGCCGCACATTGTGGTGGAGTACATCGAATACGGCGGCTCGAGGCTGATTCTTAGCGAAACGGACAGCACGAAGATGACCGTTGTCAATAAGAAGCTGGACAATGCCGGTACGATTCCGGATGGCTATGAGGTCAGCAACGAGTGGGGCGAGCAGCGCATTTCCATCAAGGCTGATTTGACGACGGTGGGCGAAGGCGCACAGCAGCAGCAGAGAATCAACATCTCCATGAAGCCGAATGAGAATACCGGCGGTCCGGAAACGGTCCTCAACGGCAAGGCGGATATGACCGTCAAGGTTCACTGCAAGATTGCCGACGACTTCCTGGCAACCGCGGTGAACGGCAAGCTGGCGCTGGGCGTGCTGAACAACCAGCTGGACGTGAGATACGACGCGGCGCTCTATCACAAGGAGCAGAAGACCGAGCTGACCTACGAGGAAGAGACGGTCGAGGCGGTGAACGTCCAGAAGGGCTACAGCGTCAAGGGCGGCGACCAGCAGGCGCGAATCACCTACACCATCGACATCAACCAGGCAGGCGCGAAGCTGAATCCGGCATCCAGCACGCTCAGGCTGACGGATACGCTGACCTATGACGTTCTTGGATTGGCTGGCGTGTATCCTTATCTGCGCAATGTGACGTTGGATGAAGGTTCCTTCAGGCTCTATGAGGCGTTGAAGGATGAAAACGGCAATCCGATTCTGGACGTTGATGAAAGCGGCAAGGGGCATCTGCTGCGCGGCGCAGAGATAGAGAAGTATCTCTGGAAGATGGAGTTCACGGAAACGGAAAACATCTTCAGTAATTCCAACTACAATTACAGTGAGAAGGTAAAAGGAACGGTTCCCGCTCAACGTTACCTGAACATAACCGTCACCGTTCCGGACGGCAAGGCGCTGATTCTGGAATACACGGCGCAGGAGAACATTCTGCTGCCGCCTGAGGTGACGAACGAGTACAACTTCAACGACGTGAACCACAAGGGCATCAGTCCGGCGTTGAGAAACCACGCAAACCTTGAAGGAAATGACAGCTCAAGTACCGAACTGAACAACAGCAATAACGACTACTTCAGTCAGGGCGGCGGCTACATCCACAACAATCTGGTCATCCGCAAGGTGGACAGCGCGAACACCTCGCTGCTGCTGCCGGGGACGGAGTTCACCCTCTACGCATGGAACACGGAAACCAACAAGTTCGAGGCGGTTGGCGGCGAAAATGGTAAGGTCTACACGGATCAAAGCGGTATGATTACTTACCAATACAATTCGGAGAAGCTGAACGAGCGTCCGTTCGACCCGAACGTCGCGTACATGCTGGCGGAAACGAAGGCAGTCGAGCCGTACCACCTCGTGCTGGAGGATCGCCCGCTGGTCGTCTTCCACATCGTTCCGAGAGCGGACGATACCGAAGAACACCCGGCGAGATACCCGGACGGTCTCAACAATGGCAACTTCGGCACGATTTCAAAGAGTCGGCTGCATGAGCTCATGACTGCTTCCGGCATCAAAGGCGTGGTGGATGGACCGCACACCGTCAACGGCTCTGCGAGCATCAACGTTCAGGTGAAGAACAGCAAGGACCGCCACGACATGGAGGTGCAGAAGAACTGGGCTGGCGACGACGCCCATGAGAATGCGCGCCCTGCCAGCGTCCTCGTGATGCTTCGCCGCTATGCGCTGACGCAGGAGCAGTATACCGACGTGCTGAACACGGATGCAACGCAGAATCCGCAATGCATCCTGTCTGCGGAAATGGTCAACAATAGCACGAAGGTTGCGCGACAGTTCCCGGAGAATCAGGAGGTTACGGTAACGCTGAACCTGCTTGATGGCGCACTTGACAACGCTGCGCGTATTGTGGCTCGCGTAGACGGAAAAGAAGTGGTCTTGGAACCGCAAGATACGTCGAGAAAACAGTTCGTTTACACCACCAAGATGACGCATCAGAAAAAAGTAATTTTCTGCTTGCAGTGGAAAAACTGGGAAGGAAAATGGCAGGACGGTCGCTACTATAACAACGTGAGCATCACGATGACCCCGGAAGGCACACCGGTTGACGAAGTGCCGACGCAGGTCACGCAGTTCACCGACGCGCAGTGGGCAAAAATTCGCCAGCACCCGGACGACGCTTACGGCAGCGAACGGCTGGCACACCCAGTGGTCGCAGCTGGAATCCACCGGCGCGGACGCGAACGGCAACAAGCTCTACTACATTTACTACATCGTCGAGGGCAAAGTGCCGAGCTACACCACATCCGGCATCACCTACACCATCGACCCGAACGCCAGCAAAACCACCGGCACGGTCACGGCGACGCTGACCAACGTCTACCGCCCGGAGGACAAGTACGGCGAAATCAGCATCGACTTGTCCAAGGAATGGTACGCGCCGGATGGCACAAAGCACACGATTACCGAGGAATTCGGCGGCGTGCAGGTCGCGCTCTACAAGACGCGCTGGGATTACGTCAACGGCGCGTGGACGAAGGGCAGCACGGAACGCCGCGACACGGTCACGCTGGCAGAAGCGAACAAATGGAGCGCCAAGTTCGAGGGGCTGGAAACCTACACGGTCGCCATGGAAAACGGCGTTGTCCAAAACGCCCGCGCCTACACCTACAGCCTCCGGGAACTGAACGTGCCGAGCGGCTTCTACTGCCAGCTGGCATACAGCGGTCTCCCGCAGCATCCGAGCGAGTACTTCACGGACGGGAATCCCGCCAATCCGAAGGCGGACGCGCAGAACGCACGCGGCACGGCGACGCTGCGGAACTACGAGATCGCGAAGCTGACCATCGAAGCCGAGAAGCGCTGGGGTGAAGGCGCGAAGCCTGAAAACATGCAGGATACGCTGACCTTCCGCCTGACCCGCGAAAAGCAGGAGAACGGCGCGTGGGTCGCGGACGACAGCTTCCAAGCGGTCACGAGGGTCATGAGCATCAGCAGCCTGAACACAAGCAAGGTCGTGTTCGGCACCTTCCCGAAGTACGCTGTGACGGGCTTCGACGAGCAGAATCAGCCCATCAGGCAAAGCTACCGCTACAAGGTGGAGGAGGTCAAGTACCAAAACGAAGCCACCCTCCCGTTCAGCGTCAGCTATAGCCCGGCGGACGGTTTCGTGACGACGGAGGGCGATGCGAACACCAGCACCACCGTCACCGTGACGAACAACAAGCTGACGAGCGAGAAGGAAGGTCTGTACCGCTTCAACGTGGCGAAGCAGTGGCTGGACGCTTCCGGCAATCCCGCGGACAAGCCCACGCCGGAAGGCACGAAGGCGAAGATTACCGTGACGCGCACCCGCCATGTCTATGCCCCGGATACGGGCTGGACAGCGGAAACGCCCACCGCAAAGACGATCGAGCTGGACACCACAGCAACGTATACGGCGCTTTGGGCAGAATGGAACGAAACGCAGTCGGTTTATGCGCAATACAACGCCGACGGCACGGTGAAATCCGCGTGGGCGTACACCTACGAGGTGTCGGAAGCGACGATTGACGGCTACTTCGGCACGCAGCATCTGCCTGCGGACTTCCCGCAGCAGCCGAGCGACTACTTCACAGACGCGGCACTGACCGATATCAAGGAGATTTATCGTCAGCCGCTGACGGACACGCTCCCGGAAGTGACCGAAAAGAACTACTACGTCGAGCGGTTCAACGTCAAGGTGGACAAGACTTGGGCGCGCTTCCGCGACAGGGATGAGCTGACGTTCTGCTTGATTCAGGCGAAGAGGCGGCTCACCTTTGACCGCAATGGCAAGCCCATCAAGACGGCTGATCAGCAGTACACCTACGTCACGAAAAACTGGACGGAGGGCGGCGAAGAACCGGTTTGGGAGTTCAACAACCTGCCGAAGTACTACTTTACGGTGAATGAGAACGGCGAAGCGGCGAAGAAGCCGTACTACTATTACATCGTAGAGGGGTACGAAACGATTAATGGTGCGCTAGACCCGTATCTGTATCAGGTGAGCTACACAGGCGACGCTACGCTTGTCAAGAAAACCACCGGTGCGGTGAACCAGCCTGCGGACGGCGGAACGGCGAACATCCACGCGAAGAACCTGCCGGGGTATGAAGTGGGAAATCTCAACCTCAATTTGACGAAAGAATGGGTCAATGTCACCAAGAAGCCGGAAAAGGTTACGCTCAACTTGACTGAGACAACGCATTCATGGACAAAAGAGGCAGGGTGGATAACTTACGACCCCAATTCGGATACCGTTGAAATAATGCCGGATGCGAATGGAAACTGGACGACAACGCAACCGCTGCAAGCGTACGATGTTGAGTATAATCCGGACGGCTCTATTCACACGGCGTATGTTTACGCCTATGAGCTGGCGGAAGACCCTGTGAGCGGTACGCTCCCCAGTTACACCTTCTCGGCGAACTGGCCGAAAGAAGTGGGCGACGTCCTTGAACTCAATTCGGCTGGCGAGCCAATCAAGGCAAAGGATGCGTTCAAAGCCTCTTCGTCACAAATGGAAGGAAGCTTCTTAGTCACCATCGCGGACGCAAGCGCGACCATCACCAACGTGCAGACCGGCAAGCTCAACATTGTGAAGCAGTGGGCGGAAGAAGTGGAGTACGACGGCGCGCAGAACCCGCTGGGCATCAAGCAGGTGTCGATTTCGCTCTTACGCAACGTCTGGGGCGAAAACTGGACGGATTCGGACGGCGTGGTGCACTACAACTGGTGCCACGACCCGTTCCAGCAGAATTACGTCCTGTCGGCGGAAAACGGCTGGAAGCTGACCATCGACAACCTGCCGTTGTACGACACGCCCCTCAATCCCGACGGCAGCCTGCGCAAGTACCGCTATTACATCTTCGAAAACACGAGCGTCGGCAACGACACGCTGGACCGCTACACGCCGGTGATGACGGCGGATGAAAGCGAACTCGTCGGCTCGATTCTCTACATCACCTTCAAGGATACGACGGAAAACAACGTGACCATCACCAACGTGCCCAAGAGCATCAGCATTGTCAAGCAATGGGCGGACGCGGACACGTTCGGCGAAGAGGGCATGATGCAGGACATCTACCTTGAAGTCATGATGAAGTATCAGGAAGTCTACTCCACGCAGTGGAAAACGGAAAACCTGCTGGAAAAGAGCTACTTCAGCCTGAAGAACGTTATCTGCACGCCGAGTTCGCTCACGGCGGAGCTGGTGCAGATTAACGGCGCGCCCTACCTGCATGTGTCGGGGCTGGCGAAGGCGGATGAACCGTGGCGCGTGACCATCCGGAATCTGCCGGGCTACAACAGTGCGTCCTTCATCATCCGCGAAGTGGAGCTGGCGGGCTACCTGAACAACCTGCCGGACGGCAAGCTGGAGCTGGGCTTCAACGAAATCGGCACAATTACCAACACGCCGACGAAGCTGAAAATCACCAAACAGTTCAAGCAGGCGTATTTCCCCGCAGGCAGCGAAAGCGAACTGCCGCTGAATGTCCGCAATACCGTCGTGTACCTGCAAATCTGGCGCGAAAAGCGTGACGGCGCTGGTCTTCCCCAACACGAACGCTACACGCCCTTGCTGGGCGCGCTGGAAGCGAACATGGACGCGACGATCTTGCCGGACGGCACCGTGAAGCTGACGGTCGGCACGAATACGCCGACCGACGCCGCAACGCTGACGCTGACACGCCTGCCGCGCTACTGGTTCGACAAGGATACAGGCGCAAACGGCGAATGGTACTACTACGTCAAGGAAGTGGACGCGGAAGGCAACGAAGTTCATTCGGCTTCTGCCCCGACGAACGGCGAACGGCCGGAAATCAACCTGAACGTCAAGACACTCACCGTCACCAACACCCTGACCGACGTCAGCGCCCGCAAGGTCTGGACGTCGCTGGACAATCAGTTCACGCTGAATCCCGCGAACCTCCCGGATATCACGCTGACGCTCAAGCAGACCACCGCGGAAGCGGCGGCGGATGGCGACAAGATCATCGCGACCGTTACCCTTGGCTGGGACGCGGAAGCGGGGAAGGTCGTCACGAAGGATCTGGATGGCTGGCAGTTTGGCGAAGTGGTTGAATACACCGCGCCGGAAGGCAGCAAGAACATCTGGTGGGGCTACAAGTGGTACAATCTCCCGGCATATGACGCGGAGGGCAACATCTACCGCTACTACGCCAAAGAGCAGACCCCGGTGGGCAGCGGCTGGCAGCTGGTGACGGACGACCCGAACGCCACGAACACCGCGCCGATTCCCGCGAACAGCGAAAATCGCGTCTTCCAGATTACGAACACACCCATTACCTACACGCTGCCCGAGACGGGCGGCATCGGCACACTGCCGTACCCGGCGGGCGGTCTGCTGCTGATGGCAGCGGCGGCATTGCTGCTGGGGCAGGAAATCAAACGCCGGAGGGAAGGCTGCTGAGCAGTCGGCAGCCCCCTTCCGGGGGATTCTCAATCCGTATACGCGGGCGAAAGCCCTTGTATAAACATGGGGAAAAAAACGACGGGAGGAGGAATGAAAAAAGCATAGCAGCTATACGTCAGGAGACCTCCCGACGTAGGCAACCCCGGTAATCCCCGAAAAACGTTTCCCAATGAATGAAAAACGACAACGAAAAGGAGAAAAACCATGAAAAAGTTTTGGGCAATTCTGCTGGCCATGATGCTCGTGCTGAGCATGGTCACTGTCGCAAGCGCAACGGAAGTGGAAAATCCGTCTACGGGCGCGGAAGGCACTACGCCGACTGCTACCGGCTTTACGATTCAGGTAAATCCGAAGGACGATGTGACACACGAATACGAAGTGTACCAGATTTTCACTGCTGATGTTGAGACAAATGCAGGTGAAAAAGTGCTGACGAGCGTCAAGTGGGGCACAAACGCCAAGAACGACACTGCTGCGGTCAGGACTGGTGATCCTGTGCCGGACGCTGTTCTGGAGGCTCTGAAAACTGTTTCGGGCACGAATCAGGAAAAGCTGGCTGAAATCACGAAGTATTGGAAGGCTGACTCCACTCCGGTTGATAAGTTCTCTTCCACCAAAGCAGCCCCCGGCAAGAGCAAGAAACTGACCCCTGGCTATTACCTTGTGCGGGACAATCAGGCAAAGCTGGAAGGCAAGGACGGCGCTGCCACGCTGCTGATTGTAAAGGTGCTGGATCAGGACATCGTTGCGACTGCAAAGTCTGAAAAGCCCTCTGTGGACAAGCAGGTACAGGACGAAGTTGCTGATGCCGAAAAGAACGGCGGAGAAGTGAATCCGGAAGGCTGGGGCGAGAGTGCCGACCACGCGCTGTTTGAAAACTTCAAGTTCCGTCTGGTCGCAACCATTCCGGTCAATGCGGATTATAATGACTATCCGACGTACAAGCTGGTCTTCAACGACACCATGTCCAAGGGCATTACCTTTGTTCAGATTGATTCTGTGAAGGTGAACGGCATCGCACTGAAAGCTACCGATTATGTTTGCACTGCAACGCCTGGTCAGAAGGGCGCAGGCAAGGTTGGTGAAAATCAGGATAAGCCGTCTTGGACGCTCACAATCGAAGACCTGAAGAAGGTGATGAGAGAAAACACCAGCATCCTTGTTACGGACAAGATTACGGTTGAGGTTGTTTACACGGCGTATCTGAACGAAGAAGCGCAGGTCTTCAACGCGAGCGCAACCAGCACGGACAACAAGAACAGCGTCGATTTGGAATACTCCAACAACCCCAATGCTGATGGCATGGGCAAAACGCCGGAAGACCATGTGTGGCTCTTCACCTATGTTGTGAACAACACGAAGTATGCGAACACGGCTGAAGCAGGCAACGAACTGCCTGGCGCTGGCTTCACGCTTTATGACCAAAATGATCGTGTTGTTCCGCTGTGGAAGGATGCCGCTGGCAATTACATTGTCGCAGGCACCACGAAGCCGAATGATACCTATACGGATGTCGCAAACAATGAAATGATTACGGAAGCCAATGGTACGTTCAACATCATCGGTCTGGATCACGGCACGTACACGCTGAAGGAAACCACGGTTCCTGCTACCTATAATCCGCTGGATCCTGTCACCATCACGATTTCGGCAGACCACAAGGAAGCTGCTGGCGGTGCAAGTGCAGCTATGGAACTCACGGCGGCTTCTACGATGAACAACAAGCTCGTCAACAAGTCCGGTGCGACCCTGCCTGAGACCGGCGGCATCGGCACGACCATCTTCTACGTGCTGGGCGGCATGATGTTCGTGGGCGCGGCGCTCATCCTCATCGTTCGCCGCAAGGCCGAAGCGGACGAAATCTAATTTCTCTCCCGCAATTCGTTGAACATCCCCATGCTCTGATGAAACCCCTGCCGGGCGGTGCGCGCAATGCCGCCGCCCGGCATTCCCAAATGGGAAAATGAAGCATGTTTGCAGAAAGGAGGCGGCTCATGAAGCGCAATATGACAACCATTTTGCTGTTTGTGGTGCTGTTTGTGGGTCTGGCGCTCCTTCTGTACCCGTCCGTGTCGGATTTCTACAATTCCTTCCACCAGTCGCGTGCCGTAGCCACCTACAACACGGTGGTGGAGCAGGAGTCCAAGAAGGATTACGAGGCGGATTGGGCGGCGGCAAACGCTTATAACGAAAAACTCCGCGCACAGTCCACCGTTGATCGCTTGATCATGACCGACGAGGAGCGCGAGGAGTACGACGCGGTGATGAATGTCGGCGGTTCGGGCATCATCGGGGTGATTGAGATTCCGCAGATTGCCGTGACGCTGCCGCTGTATCACTCGACGAATGCCAACGTGCTTCAAGTCGCCGTCGGTCACATTGAGGGCACAAGCCTGCCGACCGGCGAACCGGGGACGCATTCCGCCTTCTCGGCGCATCGAGGGCTGCCCTCCGCCAAGCTCTTTACCAACCTTGACCAGCTCACCTACGGCGATACCTTCACCCTCCGCGTGCTGGACAAGGTGCTGACCTATGAAATCGACCAAATTCTCATTGTTGAGCCGCATGACGTCAGCGCACTGCAAATCTATGACGGCATGGATTTGTGCACGCTCGTCACCTGCACGCCCTACGGCATTAACTCGCACCGGCTGCTTGTCCGCGGACACCGGGTCGAAACGTCGCTTGCGCAGCTATCCGTGCGCATCTCCGCGGACGCACTCGTGATTGACCCCTACATCGTCGCGCCGATTGTCGCCGCGCCGATGCTGCTGATTCTCCTCATTCTCATGCTGGTAACGACCAGCCCGAAACACAAGAAGCGGAAAGGAGCTGAGCGGTCGTGATGAGCCGCAAACCCTCGCGCCTGCTGGCGCTTGTCCTGCTGACAGCATTGTGCTGCCTTCTGCTTGCGCCCTGCGCGCTTGCCTTTGAACGGGTGGATTTGACGCACCCCTTGACGTTCGCCATTCAGGCGGATGACAACGAGGATGATGCGCACCTGCCCGGCGTGACCTTCCAGCTGTATCAGGTGGCGGACATGGATGCGGACGCTCGGTTCGCCCTGCGCAGCCCGTACAGCACCCTGAATATCGACATTAACGCGCTGAAGAACGCGGCGGACTGGGCAGCCGCGTCCGAAGCGATGAAAGCCCTCACCGCGTCCGAAACGCCTGATTTCACCGGCACGACGGATGAAAACGGTCGAGTTGCCTTCGCGGGACTCAACCCCGGTCTGTACCTTGTTTCCGGCACGCCGGTTATCATCGGCGGCTGGGCGTACAGCTTCCAATCCTTCCTGACCTCTGTGCCGACGCGCAATGTGGACGACGAGTGGCAGTATGACGTCCTCTCCACCATCAAGCTGGAGCGTTCCCCCGCGCTGATTGACCTTGAGTGCGTCAAGGTGTGGGACGACGACAACCGCGGCACATATCGCCCTGTGCAGATTGAAATTCATCTGATGCAGGACGGTCAGCATATCGACACGGTGATTCTGAACAGCGAAAACAACTGGCACCATATCTTCAAGGATTTGCCGGCTGACCATGTGTACACCCTCAACGAGATTCTGGGGGCTGATGTGTACTATGAGCCGGAATATTCCATCGAAAACGGTGTGTATGTGATTACCAACCGCCGCACGGTCACGCCGACCCCGACCGCTCCGATTCCCGAAACAGGGCAGCTGTGGTGGCCGGTGCCGATTCTGGCGGGTGCGGGCATGATTCTGTTCGTCATTGGCTGGATTCTGCACCGGAAATGGAGCCAAGAGCATGAAGAACCGTAAGGGCAATTTGCTGATGACGCTGGGGCTGGTGCTGATTTTGGCGGCACTGGCGCTGGTGGGCTACAACCAGTGGGATGCCAGCCGCGCGCAGCAGGAGTCGGATGATGCGCTGATGGCGCTGGAGCAGATTCGCATTCAGCGGCAGATGGAATCGCAGCAAACCGCTGCACCGCCCGTAATCACCGCGACGATGATGCCGACAGACACACCCGCGACGGATGCGCCGATAACCGACGCGCCGACGGCGG
>ERZ779922.2000-NODE-2000-length-12874-cov-216.296747_pt1 | contig 12874 bp, 7 predicted proteins | sample MGYA00511544_ERZ779922 | MGnify/ENA primary metagenome ERZ779922 (study PRJEB29588, sample SAMEA2154516) | human gut metagenome | biome: human gut; feature: human-associated habitat; material: faeces | place: Denmark | collected 2008/2010 ... | reverse complement strand
GCAGAAAAGTATTAGTAATCAGCAAAATATGTACAAGCTATTTTGCAAAAAATAGCTATCTTTGCAGCAGATTTACAAAATAGCCTAAAGGTTTAGAATAAACAATATAAAAACAAATAAATATAATCACAACAATGGAAAAAGTAAATGCAACCTAGAGCTAGCCTCTAGCCTTTTCTTCTCATCAGAAAAAGATGACGAAGGAATAATCAGAAAGCAATAATCCGATTTGGATTCTTTCCCGTATCGATCGTATAAGTGAAAGAGCCAAACTGTTTTAACCAACTAACAAAAATTGTATGAACTTAAAAAGTAGAGAAAAGTTGCTTGCTAGTGTAGCTGCCCTGAGTCTTCTCGGCATCTCCCCTCAGCAAACTTTCGCAGCCCAGATTACAACGAATCAGGCTGTGCAACAGACCAAGAAGATTACTGGTAACGTATCCGATGCAATGGGTCCTATCATCGGTGCAACAGTAAAAGTGAAAGGCACAAAAAATGCCGCAGTGACAGACTTTGATGGTAACTACACACTGAATGTAGGTGCCGGACAGACTGTAGAGGTAACTTATGTAGGATACATCACCAAATCATTTAAGGTGGGCGGTCAGAACAAGTACAACATTACTTTGACCGAAGACAACAACAGTCTTCAAGAAGTAGTAGTTGTAGGTTATGGTACCATGAAGAAGAGCGACCTCGCTGGTGCTTCTGCTTCCATGGATGAAAAGACATTGAAGCAGACTCCTATCACCAACGTAGACCAGGCATTCCAGGGTAAGATTTCCGGTGTGAACGCTGTCCAGACTTCCGGTCAGCCAGGTTCTGCCGTAGCCGTTAGCGTTCGTGGTATCGCTACCATCAACGCCAACTCAGAGCCATTGTACGTTGTAGATGGTGTCATCTTCAACTCCCAGAGCAACAGTGGTTCATCACTCGGTTTGGGTGACAAGCTCGGTAATGGTTCTCACTCTGCAGTATCTCCATTGTCTTTGATCAACCCTAGCGATATCGTCAGCATGGAAGTATTGAAGGATGCTTCTGCTACCGCCATTTATGGTGCACAGGGTGCCAATGGTGTCGTTTTGATTACTACTAAGAAGGGTAAGGCAGGCGAAGCTAAGTTTACCTATACCGGTAGCGTAGCTGCAAGCCGACAGAGCAAGCGCCTGGATATCATGAACTTGCGCGAGTTTGCAGAATATTACAACGATCTGGCTAACCAGGGCGAAATCTCCAAGCCAGACCCAGTATATAGCGATCCATCAATCCTCGGTATCGGTACCAACTGGCAGGATGCTATTTTCCAGACAGCATGGCAGCAGTCTCACCAGATTGCCGCAGAGGGTGGTACAGATAAGGTAAACTACTATATTTCAGGCAACTGGACAGACCAGGATGGTACCATCATCGGATCTGAATTCCAGCGCTACTCTATGCGTGTGAACCTCTCTGCACAGTTGAAGAAGTGGTTCAAGCTCGGCTTGAACGCAACTTATTCAAAGACAGCAGAAAGCTTGAAGCTGGCAGACGGTGAAGAAGGTTTGATCAACTACTCATTGACTACACCTCCAGATATCCAGATTTACAATATTGATGGCGGCTACTCAAGCGTATCTAAGGAAGGATTCACCAATCCTAACCCTATCGCCATGGCTATGGAAGACGATATTCTGCTCGACCGCCAGAGCTTAAACGGTAGTGTCTTTGCAGATATCACCCTGATGAAGGGCATGACCTGGCACAGCCAGTTAGGTTTCGATATCGGTGCATCCAAAGGTGAGACCTATAATCCGATGATTGACCTCGGAACCTGGAAGCGTCAGAGCAACCAAAGCCGTCTGCAGAAGAACAGCAATACCTTCTGGTCATTGAACAACTATCTGCAATATTCTACAACTATCGGCAAACATAGTATCACAGCTATGCTCGGACAGGAGTGCTGGGAATCAAAATATGACTATGTATCAGCATTCAACACCAATCTTCCTAACGATGTAGTTCACAACCCAGCATTGGGCCAGGGCGACCCACAGATTGGTTCAGGTTGGGGAAGTTCATCTATGGCTTCCTTCTTCACCCGTGAAACCTACAACTACGATGATCGTTATCTCGCTACCTATACCTATCGTTATGATGGTAGCTCTAACTTCGGTCCAAACAACCGTTGGGCAGGTTTCCATTCATTGGCTTTGGGTTGGCGTTTCACCAACGAGCAGTTCATGAAGAGCATCAAGTGGTTGAGCAATGGTAAGTTGCGTCTCGGTTGGGGGCAGACAGGTAACTCCAATATCGGTGGTTACAAGTGGGGTTCTGCGATGAGCACCATGGATACAGCCCTGGGTACCAGCTTCCGCCCTGCCAACCTGAAGAACCTCGATATCAAGTGGGAGACTCAGGAGCAGTGGAACGTAGGTCTTGACCTCGGTTTCTTCAACAGTCGTGTGAACCTGACCGTAGACTGGTACAAGAAGATGAGTAAGGACATGCTGATGCAGCTCAACCTGCCTTCCATCATGGGTACCAGCGGTAATGCATCTTCAGCCCTCGCTGCACCATACGGAAACTATGGCGACATCGAGAACACCGGTCTTGAGATTGCCCTCAATACCCACCCTATCGTCACCAAGGACTTCGACTGGAGCTCAGACGTCACCATCTCTATCAACAAGAACAAGTTGAAGAGTCTTTCCGGCAGTACCGCATTGCTCGGTAAGGGACAGTGGAGCGACGTTGTTTCACATTCTGCACCAGGCGAATCACTCTACAACTTCTACGGTTACGTAGTAGAGGGAGTATATAAGGATTACAACGATATCATCAGTTCTCCAGTACAGACCCTGCAGAAGAACAACCCAATCTCTGTAACAACAGATGCAGATGGCACCAAGCACTATGCATGGATTGACGACCCATCTAAGTTCAGCCGCAGCAACACCACCTATGTAGGTGACTTGAAGTACAAGGATATCAACGGCGATGGTATCATCGACGAGAATGATAAGACCAACATCGGTTCTCCACTGCCAAAGTGGACCTTCGGATGGAACAATACCTTCCGCTACAAGAACTTCGACCTGAATATCTTCATCAATGGTTCTGTAGGCGCCAAGGTAGCCAACTATCTGAACATGAAGATGACTCACATGAACTCTCCATGGAGCAACCAGTTGAAAGATGTCAACAAGCGAGTTCACCTCGTAGCCAAGGATGGAAACCAGACTGGTAACTGGTATGACAACATCTCTAATCTGACCGTTGACAATCCAAACTCGATGTACCCACGTGCATCCATCAACGACCCTAACGATAACGACGCATTCAGCGACCGTTATATCGAGGATGGTTCATACCTCCGCTTGAAGAGCATGGCTCTGGGATACACATTCGACCAGAAGCTCATCCAGAAGATTGGTCTGACCAATCTCCGACTGACTCTCACAGCATCTAACCTCTTCACCATCACCGGTTACAGCGGTTACGACCCAGAGGTAGGTCTCTCTACTCAGAGTGCGAATGTATATGGTCTGGATTTCGGTCGCTACCCTTCTCCAACCACCGTTACATTTGGTTTGAACTTATCATTCTAATATCCAAAACGAACAGTTATGAAATTTAAGAATATTAAATATACAGCATTTGTAATGCTCCTCGGTATGGGAATGACCTCTTGCGGAGACTTCCTTGACAAACCTGTAGAGGACAATTACAACACAGAGAACTATTACAACGGTGATGCTTCCTGCATCTCGGGCGTAAACTATCTCTATAACTCACCTTGGTATGATTTCCAGCGTGGTTTCATCAAGGTTAGTGAGGTTATGTCGGGTAATATGTATTGGGGCTCAAGCCCTTACATGAACTTCAGTACCAATGGTACCGATGAGGACCTGGTAAACATGTCTTACTCACTCTGGGCAGAGATTGGTCACTGCAGTACCGTTTACGAATCATTGAAGAACGCCATCAACACCTCAGAAAAGGTAAAAAACCAGTGCATGGGCGAGTGTCTTGCCTGGAAGGCGATGGCATACTTTTATCTGGTACGTACCTTCGGTGATGTGCCTATCATCCACAGCAACTCAGAAAGTCTTGGTAAAGGTGACTACAATAGTGTTAGCAAGGTAGAGAAAGCTGATGTTTATGAATATATCATCATGACCCTGGAAAAGGCGATGGAGCTTCTTCCTAAGGAAAAGAGCACTTCGGGTCGCATCGACTACTACTGTGCAGAAGGTCTGCTCAGTAAGGTTTATCTGACCAAGGCTGGTGTTTCGGGCTCCTTGAATCAGTACGATTTGAAGAAGGCAGCCGAATATGCCAAGGATGTCATCGAGAACTCAGGCAGAGAACTGATGGAGCACTACGAGGACATCTTCCGTGGCTCTAACCAGTTCTGCGACGAAATTCTGATTGCATGGCGCTGGACAGTAGGTACTCAGTGGACTTCTCAGAACACCCTCCAGAGCGACTTGGCTCCAGAAGGTTTCGATGAGAATGGTGACTGCTGGGGCGGTTGGCGCGGTCCATCTATCGATTTGATGGAAGCCTTCGGTGTATCTCCTAAGGATGATCCAGCAAACCGTGTAGATCCTGACCACCGTCGTAAGGCAACCATCATGATGCCAGGCGATGTATATTCTTACTTCTGGAGAGACCACGATCTTCCTGCCAATGCACAGAAGGACGGTCTGAAGAAGGGATTCTCTTACCTGGATTTCTGGTATAACAAGGATTACAATGCAGCTGCAACTGGTCAGTGCCAGGGTCCTTGCGGTGGTAGCAACGTGAAGCACCTCTATGGTGACAACTATGACCACAAGGAAGAATTGGGCATCACTCCAACCAGTATGTCTAATGCTCTCCCTACTCCACTCCTCCGTTTGTCAGACATTTATCTGATTTATGCAGAGGCACAGGTACAGATGGGTAACAATACCGATGCACTTGCCCTGGATTGCTTCAACAAGGTTCGTGGCCGTGCATACGAGTGGAAAGGGGTCGTAACAAAGACTTCTCTTACATTTGATGACATCTGGAAGGAGCGCCGCCTGGAGTTTGCAGGTGAGGGTGACCGCTGGTACGATTACGTACGCCGCGCATACTACGATGTAGACAACTGCATCAAGGAGTTGAAGGCACAGCACCGAAACCAGATGTGGAACTGCGATGATGTTTACAAGGCATACTATAACAGTGGCACATGGGACAACTCAGAAATGGAGTATGATGAGAATACCCCAGCACCTAATGTAACAGCCAGCAGCTTTACATTGCCATTCCCAACAGAGGATGTAGCCTTGAACCCTAATTTGGGTAGCAACGCTTCTCCAATCCATGTGGATGTACGTAATACATATAGTTATTAATCAATAAAGAGAATTTCATTATGAATATCAAGAATATAAATGGGGCTTTATTCGCCATGGCACTTGTTGCAGCCGGCGTAGGATTCACTTCTTGCGAGGACGAGCCAGACAAGTATGAAGTGACAGGTGGAACTCCTACTATCGATTATGTTCGACCAGTGGATGCTGCCAGCAAGGACTCTCTCCTTACTGCCGCATCTCTCAACAATACCATCTGTATTGTGGGTAGAAACCTGAGAAGTGTGACCCAAATCAACTTCAACGACCAGTCTGCAGTCCTGAACACCAGTTACATGACGGACAACACCATCATCGTAACCGTGCCAAAGGCTATCCCTAACGAGGTAAGTGATAAGATCTACTTCATCACCAGCAAGCAGGACACCGTGGCATACGATTTCAAGACCATCGTACCAGCTCCAACCATCAACAGCATGAGCAACGAGTGGGCAGCTCCAGGCGAGGAAGTAACCATCAAGGGCGACTACTTCCTGGATTACGACAACAGTCATCTGACTATCAAGGTGGGTGATAACTACACCATTCCTTACGAGGACCTGAAGATCACCCAGAACAGCATCCGCTTCAATATGCCAGAGGATATGCCTAAGCACGAGCCTATTACCATCACAACCATCAACGGTACTACCAAGGCTGGCTTCCGCTATATGGACAACCGCGGTATGCTCTTCGACTTCGATACTCCTTGGAAGGAAGGTGGAGAAGTGTTGGGCAACAATGGTTGGCACAATCGTACCATTACATCTGATGGCACATCACTTTCTGGCAACTACATGGTACTCGGTGAGACAGCCATGGGCGCAGACGGTGGCTGGAACGACGGTAACTTCTCGTTCGAGTACTGGCCAGGAAGCTGGCAGGACCCAGAGACCTACTCCAGCCGTCCACGTATGCAGGATCTTGCAGACTTCAGCGATTGGAAGAACATGAGCCTGAAGTTTGAGATGTGCATCCCTAAGGACAACGGTTGGTCGGCTGCACCTATGCAGATTTACTTTGGTAGCGTAAGCCAGGTTTCCAATGGTGGTGCAGGTGTACAGGATATCTATGGCAACGTATTGGCAGGAGCCAACAACACCTTCTTCCACGAGCAGGGTAAGTTGGCACGTGCCCTCTACATGCCATGGCAGAATACAGACGACAAGACATATAACACCGAAGGTAAGTGGGTAACCGTAACCATTCCATTGGCAGACTTCGTCTATGACTACGATGGCAACAAGGGATTGAGCTATACAGGTGTGAACGACTTCAGTGCCTTCAACATCTTTGTTGTCAAGGGTGCATACAATGATGCCAGCGTATTGCCTACCGGTGTAGACTGTAACCCAATCATCAAGATTGACAACATCCGTGTGGTTCCAAACAAATAAACTTATAATCTGAATTGATATGAAAAAGATAAGCAAAATATTCGCTATGTTGGTGGTAGCCCTCGTAGGGCTATCGCTGACAGCGTGCAGCGACGGAGATGACCTCTCTACCGACCAGTATGGTAACGAGATTTCTCTCCAGTCATTCGGTCCATGCCCAGTGCTCCGTGGCGGTACCTTATATCTCTATGGTACCAATCTGGACCAGATTGAGTCTGTCAACCTTCCAGGTGCAGATCCTATCACCGCATACGAGACTCTCCAAAGCGGTTACAACAGCAAGATTTCCATCCAGGTTCCTGCCGAGAAATGCGAGCCGGGTCAGATTGTACTGAAGACCAAGAAGGGCGGCGAGATTACATCCGTATCTCCTATCACCTATCGTGAGGACATCGAAATCACCAAGTTCTTCGTAGGTAGCGAAGGTACTATGGTAGGTAATGTAGGCGACATAGTAACCATCAAGGGTGATTACCTCAACCTGATGCACGGCGTTATCTTCGCAGGTAGCGATACCATCAAGGAGGCAGAGTTCGTAGGTCACGACCGCTATACCATCCAGGTGAAGATTCCGACAGAGGCTCGTACAGGTGTCATCACATTGACAGACGCCACCAAGGACGGTACTTCCCTGGAGACCAAGGAAGAGTTGACCATCAATACTCCAGAGGCTACTCCTATCAAGGACCGCAACATCAAGGCAGGCGAAATCCTCAGCATCAAGGGTACTTCATTCGACCAGATTGTCAGCGTGAAGTTTGAAGGTGCAACTGTAGATGCAGCCGGCTTTAAGTCACAGAGTGCAGCAGAGATTACTGTTGCTGTTCCTGCCAAGGCTACAGACGGTACCTTCTATGTAGTAACCAAGAGCGGTATCGAGGTTCCTGTAGGCAACATCATTACCGTAGTTCCTACCCAGCTCGTTGCAACACCTAACCCAGTGAAGAATGGTGCAGAACTCACCATTACCGGTAAGGATATGGATCTGATTACAGGCATTGCATTCCCTAATGCTGCAGCATCTCAGCTCAACAAGGTAGAGACAACAAAGGTTACTTCTACAGTACCAGAGGATGCACAGGAAGGCGACATCACTTTGAGTCTTGATAATGGCAAGACTGTAACTGTAGCCTATACTTTGGTGAAGCCAACCGTAGCTTCTTGCACACCAGCAGCCATCACTGCTGGCGAGAAGACCATCATCAAGGGTACAGATCTCGACCTCGTGAAGAGCATCACCTTCCCTGGCGATGCAGAGATGACAGTAGATGATTTCAAGGGTACAGCCAATGCTATCGCAGTAACAGTTCCTGCAGCCTGCGCCGGTTCAGGCTTCAAGCTCAACCTGAAGAATGGTACTACTGTCAACATCGATGGTCAATTGAGCATCAAGGCAGCTACAGATCCAGCTATTGCATCTGTTACACCAGGTGAGGCTATCGCTGGTTCAACCATCACCATCACTGGCAAGAACTTCCAGAACATCCAGAACCTCTACATCGGTTCTTACAAGGTAAACCGCTATACATCTCGCACCAACACAGAGATTGTCTGCCAGGTTCCTGCCACAGCAGAAGTAGGTACATACAAGATCGTGATGGAAGACCCAGACGGCAACAAGATTGAGGGTCCTGAGTTCAAGGTGGTTCCTGCAGAGAAAGACATAGCTGACTTTGCCAAAAATGAAGCTGGCACAGCCATTACCTATCCATTTGTGTTCAGTTGGGGCGATGGTACAGGTAAATTCCGTCTCAACAAAGCAGATCTTATTAAACTTGGCGTAAAGAAGGGTTCTAAGTTGATAATTTATAAGGATGCAAGTGTTACAGGACAAGTTCAAATCAATGACGCAAATTGGGCTGGTCTTTATACAATTGCAGACTGGAACGGAACAGAAGCTCAGCTTGTACAAGAATTTGATGACAAAATGATGAATGCCATCAACAATGTTTCTGACGGTTGGAGCGACACTGCATTCATTATCCAAGGTGACTTAGGGAAAGCAAACAAGATTGTTATCCTCCCATAAGTGATATTTAACATAAAAAACGCATTTATGTGAAATATAATTCGTAAATTTGTGGCGTAGTTATATTAACTGCGCCACATTTTTAATTAAAACCAAAACATCAACCCGATATGAAGAAAATAGCATTATCCTTACTGATAGCTCTGAGCTGCATCTCAGCCAAAGCTGCCGACGGCAAGTCGCTGTTTGTATCATTCAACGATGGTAGCAAGATAGAGTTTGCACTGAGCACTCAACCGGAAATAACCTTCGGAAATGACAAGATGACCGTGACTTCCACTGCCACTACCGCAAGTTACGAACTGTGGAAGGTTTCCACCTTCACTTATGGTACAACGACAGGCATCAAGCAGGTAGAAGCCAACAACAAGTTTGCCTTCGAAGGTGACCGTATCATCGTGGATGGTACCAACAACAAGGTAAGCGCCTTCGCACTGGATGGAAAAGCCATCAAACTCTCTCCTATCACAGCTGGAGACAAGACCATCATCAATCTCAGTGAATTGACACATGGTATCTATATTATCAAAATCAATAACAAATCCTTAAAAGTAGCAAGACAATGAAAAAACTATTACTCTCACTCCTGGCAGTAATGATTTCATTCACTGCCTTGGCACAAACGAAAGGAGACAAGCTGACCATCAACCTAAAGAATGGTACATCACAAGTCTGGGATCTGACAGCAGACGGACAGACTCCAGTTTCTAAAATCACACACTCTGCAGATGGTAAAGTGGGATTCGTGATGACGGGTCTGGAAGACTATGATGCTTTCGAAACCTACAACATCAACGACATCAACAATATCTCCTTCTCTATCTATCACGAAAGCGAAGTAGGCGATGTGAATCTTGCAGACCCTTCAGCAACAGACAAGACCAAGCGTCTCTACAAATATCTGCAGCTGAATTATGGCAGCAAGACCATCTCTTCAATCATGGCAGACGTTAACTGGAACACCAAAGAGGCTGATAAGATTTATAAGGCAACAGGCAAATACCCTGCCATGAACTGCTATGATTTTATCCATATCTATGTTCCTAAGCAGGGTTCCAACGGCTGGATCAACTACAACGACATCACTCCTGTCACCAACTGGGCAGACCAGGGCGGACTGGTATCGCTGATGTGGCACTTCAACGTGCCTAAGACAGAAAGCACAGAGCCTGGAACTAATGGCAGTGGCGTGACCTGCACCCCATCCGAAACCACCTTCAAGGCAGCAAACGTATTTACTGCTGGCTCTTGGGAGAACAAATGGTTCTATCAGGAGATGGACAAGGTGGTGGAAGTTCTGCAGAAGTTGCAGGATGCAGGCGTTGTTGCCATTTGGCGACCATTCCACGAAGCTGCCGGTAATGCCTGTCTGAAATCAGGTGACAGCTGGGGTAAGTCCTGGTTCTGGTGGGGATATAATGGTGCTGAAACTTACAAGAAGCTTTGGCAGACCATGTTTGATTACTTCCAGAACAAGGGAATCCACAACTTGATTTGGGCTTGGACTACACAGAACTACAATGGCGATGCAAATACCTATAACAATGATGCCGACTGGTATCCTGGCGACAAGTATGTAGATATCATCGGTCGCGACCTCTACGGTTATAATGCAACCAAGCAGGCTCAGGAGTTCAAGGAGATTCAGGCACGCTATCCTGGTAAACTCATCGCTCTGGCTGAGTGCGGAACTGATGCCAACAACAATACAGCTACAGCAGGTATTGACGAAGCATGGAACGCCGGTGCAAAATGGAGCTTCTTCATGCCTTGGTATGGAAGCAACATGCCATCCAACGACTGGTGGAAGGCAGCATTGAGCAGCAAGAACGTGATTACCCGTGACCAGGTGAACCTGAATGCCAACTACGTAGAGGAAAGCGCAGTAGATGCTGTGAAGAACATGGGCATCGGTACCAATTTCGGCAACTGCACAGATGTGGTAGCCATGTGGATGAACATGAACAGTAATTCTGTTACTGATTTCGAGAAAGCATGGGGACAGGAGCCAACGACCAAACCGATGGTAGATTTTCTGAAGAAGAACGGTTTTAATTCTGTCCGCATCCCAGTTACCTGGTTCCAGCACATGAAGGAAGACGGAACCGTGGATGAAGCCTGGATGAACAGAATACAGGAAATCGTTGATTACGTGATTGATAACGGTATGTACTGCATCCTGAATGTTCACCATGATACAGGTGCAGACGATAAGGATGTGAAGCACTGGGTCAAGGCTGATGAAGCCAACTATAAAGAGAACAAGGAGAAGTTTGAATATCTCTGGACCCAGATTGCCACCCGTTTCAAGAACTACGACCATCATCTGGTGTTCGAAGGTTACAACGAGATGCTTGATGCCGACAACACCTGGAATGCACCAAAGAGCGCAAGCAGCTATAAGGGTTTGAACGGATATGCCCAGAGTTTCGTGAATGCAGTACGTGCTACCGGTGGCAACAACGAGACCCGCAACCTCATCATCAATACCTATGCTGCAGCTAATGGTGACGACGTATTGAACAACCTCGTCATCCCTACCGACAAGGTGGATGGACATATCGCCGTAGAAGTTCACACCTATGATCCATGGGATTGGTTTGCCCAGAAAGGCAAGTGGGATGCTTCCTGCAGCAATGATATCAAGAATATGTTCACCCGCCTGAAAAATAAGTTCATCAGCAAGGGCATACCTTGCATCATCGGTGAATACGGAACTCACGGAAGCAAGAGCGTCAACAAGAACAGTTCTGCCAGCGAGATTCAGGCTGCTGCCGACCAGGCTGCCGACATCGTGAAACAGGCAAAGGCTTACGGCGTAGCGACCTTCTATTGGATGAGCATCTTCAGCGAAAAAGACAGAACGGTTCCTCAGTGGACACTCCCTACCGTAGTGGAAGCTATGAAAAAGGCTTATAATGAATAACAAATTATGAGAATCAAATATATTATATTGATGTTCGCGGCCCTCCTGGCTTTCTCTTCATGCGGTGAGAAGAAAAAGAAATCGTATGACGAGATTGCCATGAGCGGTCTCACAACCCGCACAGAGAATCTGAAAACCAACATCAAGGCATATGCCAACAAAGGTACGCTGATAGGCCAGATGTATGGTACCTTAAGCGGAATAGGCTGGAACCGCTGGCAATGTGACAGCGACCGATGCGACTTGAAAACTCTCTGCGGTTACAGACCGGCTGCAAATGGATATGAGTTGGCTGGCATTGAAAATGGAAAATCACAAAACATAGACGGCGTTCCGTTCAAGGCTATCAGGGAAGATGTGCTGAAACACTTCCGTAAGGGAGGCTTACTCATCATGAACTGGACAATGCCTGATTATAACGGCAATGATGATATGCTGGAGAAATATACCAAACAGGTTGCCAAATATCTTGATACACTGCAAGATGGTTATGGTATCAAAGCACCTGTAGTACTCAATCTTCTTCCTGTAGACGGTAAGACATGGTACTGTAAACTCAGCAAAGACGACTATATCAGTCTTTACAAGAAGATACAGGATCTCTTGGATGACGAGGATGTAACGAATGTAGTTTATAGTTATTCTGAAACCTACCAGCCGGGCAAGAATCTGATGGATCGCTATCCGGACAACAAGATTGATGTGATCAACGTGACATATCTGCAAAGCAAAAATGCCATCGACCTCCCACTCTACCAGAAGAGCATCAAGGAGATTGTGAAGCAGGCTCTGCCTTTTGCCCAAGACCACAACAATGTCTTCGGACTGACAACAGGAGTAGAATCTATTGGTGATTCCAGTATTTTTTCAGAGACATTGCTTACAGTACTCAAGCAGCATCACATAGCTTACCTGATGTTTGGCAGAAACCAGGGAGAACCGATTGAGGAGCATTACTATACTCCATATCCTGGTGTATCGAACAAAAAGACTCATGGGTTCATGGAAATGATAAATGATGAAGTTTGTGTTTTCCTGGAAAAGCTAAACGGACTATATCTTGAACATTAATCAATGTTCGAAACGGATAAAATCAAAAAGAGAGGGTCACCAGTAAAAGTGTGTGGATTAGGCATAGATCTTCATTAGTCTGAAGAGA
>ERZ779922.1989-NODE-1989-length-12936-cov-3.246798_pt1 | contig 12936 bp, 11 predicted proteins | sample MGYA00511544_ERZ779922 | MGnify/ENA primary metagenome ERZ779922 (study PRJEB29588, sample SAMEA2154516) | human gut metagenome | biome: human gut; feature: human-associated habitat; material: faeces | place: Denmark | collected 2008/2010 ... | reverse complement strand
GTGTTTGTAATAGTTTATTTGCTCTAACAAATTTACAAAAACTTTCGCTATTTTCCTAATAATCAATTAGTTGATTTTCATCGAACTCACGTTGTTTATCTCTGCGTATCTCGGATTCGCCACTCTGGGACGTGAACACGTTCCGACTCCGGTGCCGTTCGAGAACTTCCAGACGTATCAGGTGAAGATCCTGGGAGCCACGGCTGCAGATGGGACGCTGTTCCTCCACTGGAAGCTGGAGATGGAGGACAGCTCCGGCCGGTACCGGCTGCTCACCAAGGTCCAGCTCGGACGTCCCAGCCGTGGCTGGGATACCGGTGCCCTGCGGAACTATCTCGCGGAAGGAACCGCGAACGATGCCGAAGTGACCACGTGCATCCCAGACTACATCTCAGTCTATGGCCTGGATCTGCAGACGTACCAGGTCCACGCCCGCTGCATCCTGCTGGATACGAAAACCGGATACCAGAGTCAGTTCCTCCAGGTATCCGGCATAGTGAATCTTTCGTGATAACTCGGCTAAAGCTTTTTGATCACCTTCCACCATCCACCTCGGTCCGAGCCTATTCTCACAATCCATCCTTTAGAGACCAGATCCCTCAGGTCGCGTTTGACGGTACTGTCTGAGACTCCGGTCTTATGAGCCAGGGACTGCATAGTTTCCAGCTCATTTTCTGGGTCATCTCCTTGACCTTGATGATACAGAAGCTTGACGATAACTGCTTGTCTGTCAGTTAATTCATCTAGTCTATTATCTATGTCATTTTCTTGGTCACGGTTTCTGTCTGCAGATGATTTCCCCTGCTGGACAGCTTGGAAAATTTCTCGCTGAATGACGACAGTCACGCCGCCGAATTCCTCTTTGAATGTTGGAACAGAGAGGCCTTCTTTTGAAAAGGCATCGGTGATGATCTCAAACCCACGTCCCCAAGCCTCAATCAAACCGGCATAGTAGAAGGCGTTGGCAATCAGCTTGTTTCTCGGCATCGACCTATGAGGTTTGAACATCTGCTCGAAGGTATATCCTTCCGGAAGTTTACCGAAGTTCCAAAGATCGATCCTGTCATCATACACCCGCATCTGGATGTCTGATCCGTCGTACTGCTTATGAATGATGGCGTTGCAAATAATCTCTCGGAGGCCATTCTCCGGCAGTTCCAGCGGCTCTTCTCTGCGAAGTCGCTTGTAATGGATGGGCCTGACAAGGTATTTAGCGTCCAGAATATCCACCACTCGGTCCGGCATCCGGATCAGGTCGCCGTCAACCATATCCTGAATGATAAGATTGGCGGCACCGGCCCCGAATCGACCGATTTTGAACCGGGCATCGATACAGTAGCGCTGGGGGTTCTTTCCGAACAGGAGAAGAGCTGCCATCGTCAATCTCCCATCGTCCGTCATTACATTCAGAGATTTGAGCACCTTTTCGATACTGTCGTTTGAAGTCTCTTTAGACAGACGGCCCTTCCGGATACCGGAATCCTTAAAATATTGAACAGCTTCCGGGGCAATTTCATCCAGCCGGGCATCCGGAATAATCCTCGCGTCCCAGGCTCCGCTGGGCCTGCTAAGGTAGAACTCTTGCAGGGCGGTGCCTTTCAGTATTTGATTAGTGGAACCAACCCGCTTGTAGACTACGCCGTCGAGCGAAACCCCTGCGAGGCTGGGGTTGATGTCAATCTCGATCGTATCCTTTTCGTCACATTGGATAAGCCTTACATCAGGATAGATGGCCATCTTGTTGACAATTTTGTTCGGGATATCCTCCATCAACTTCTTGGAATTGGCAACCCCGACAACTTCGCCGTCATCCGCAATGCCAATGTAAATGACTCCTCCATCAGCGTTTGCCAGCCCGCAAATCCATTCCAGCCACTCATCTTTCCAGATCCGCTTGTATTCTATGATATGCTTTTCTCCCATAGCAGAAAATCTTTTATGCAAATTTAGCATTTTCTATGGACTACCGGAAGTAATCGTATTTGTCGGTGAGCTTCTCGACGACCTTGAGGTTGTCGACCTTGATGTACTTCTTCAGCATCGCCGGTGAGGTGTGGCCGGTGACTTTCATGATGTCATACAGATCCACGCCGGCCAGATACATCAACGTGGCACCAGTGCGCCGGGCCGTGCGGGAATGGATGAGTTTGTACTTCTCGACCATTTCCTTCTTGGGCGTGCCGCCTTTCGTGGTTTCGATCTCCACCTTCTCGGTCACCCCTGCGACCTGGGCGATTTCTTTGATGTAGCGGTTGATGACCTGGTCCTCGAGGTTAGGGAGCTGATAGTTGTATTTCTCGAGGATAGCCTTCAATGCAGAATTGCAGGGGATTGAGACCCTGGCGCCGGTCTTTTGCTGGCGGATGCTCAAGAAGGTGATCTCCTGCTTTTCAATCCAAGCCTTCTTCTCGCTGGGATGATCTGGATCATCCTCCTCGCGCATCACGTTCTTCGTCAGGACGTCGAAGTCTTCCTTCTTGATATTGTTGTAGTCGGAGACTCGCTGGGCAGTCCAGACACCCACCAAAAAGATATCCCGCGCCTGCTCGTGACCGATGCCGAACTTCGACAGGTCAGCCGCCATAATCTTGTCAAGATCCTCACGCGTCAGGTAGATACTGTCTATATCCACCCGGGTGCCCTTGAACTTCTTGTCCTTCCAGACACTGTTGGAATGATGGCCCTCGATCTCGGCCGTATAGAGAATCGCCTTCAACTCTTTGACACACTTGCCCACAGAGTTGATGGCGTAGTCCTTTTTCTTGAGATAGGCGGTGTAGTCATAGTAGAAGGTCATATCGATATCCTTGAAGTCATAGGTGCGGCCGGTCTTCTCCTGGAATAGTTTGAACTGCTTCATCGCCTGCTTGATCGCCTTGACGGTGGAGTAGGCATAATTGCGTCCCTGCTCCGTCTGCCGGGCTCCATTGGAGACCTGCTCGATGTAGAGGTCAATATATTTATTCAGGGTCATCCGCTTTGCCTCAGCTTCCTTCCGTGCCTTCTCATCAGCTTTGCGCTTCTGGGCTTCACGTGCCTCAGCATAAACGACAGACTCAATTATCTCGCGCATCTCTTCTTTGGTAAGGAGAGTTTCCCGCTTGAGAGCAGAGTCCAGACTTCGCTTGATGGCATCCATCTTGGCTGTCAGGTCCGGGTTAGCATCTCGGAAGTTTTTTAGAGTCGTGGGGGTCTTTTTGGATTTGTTCCAGGCCTGGATATCGACCTCAAGGCCAGAAGAGAGGCGGTAGTCGATGCCAAGTGCTTTCGACTGACATCGGACAATCAGGGAAGTGTATCCCTTCGTCTCTTTAGTTCGGATTTTAAACTCAGTAGCCATATCAGATATTTCATATAAACGCATAACAAAGATACTAAAAATATCTGAAATTTGTGCCTAGATTGTGCCTATATTTTGGGAAATCTGCGAAAGCTGACGAAAAAAGCAAGACGTTAAGCCATTGATTTACAGGGTGTATGTTTTCCGTCCTTTTCCAGTCTTATCCACAAAGGTGGTCCGCTAGGCACCTCACAAAATCCCCCTACAGCCAGCTGTAGGGGGATTTGCTTTTCATAAAGGTTCCCACATGGTTCCCTTGAAGTGCGAGATGGGTCTTGAAGATCCGGCACACGTTATCATCCGACTGAACTGCGGACAGTGGATCATAGAAAATGTATCAAATCCATTTCCTTTCATTGACTATATTGTTGGTGTGACCATGATTCTGTCCTCGGCTGTTGATATTAAACGGACAGCATCCCAAGGAGAGGAAATCGCAGCTCATTTGAAGGCGCATACAAACGAGAACTACGTCGTCTTGGATGATAGTGATGGTATGCTCCGTGACCAATGGTCGCACCTGATCCTTGTCAACGATGAAAATGGATTTACGGATACTGATGTATAGAAACAGTTAATATTCTGAATCAATAATTTCGAAGTACCTGATAAAGTATCATTTACGTTTTTTTCTACTCCAGATGAATCTTGAAAAGGCTGGCGATGATGTCCTCTACATCATATCGCGAAATCGAACGTCAACTGCTGTGCCTGAGGTTGCCGTATGCGACTCTCTGCTCTAGGCGCAGACACGATGTCGGCCATCGTGTCATTAAGGCGAGTCATATCAAAAGCTTGATATGCTCCCAGCAGGCGCTCAGCCAATGAATCCTCAATTGTGTTCACGTCCGGCATCACGAGTTTACGCAGGTATTGGCTCTGCCAGCGAGGATAGCCGCCGTTCATACAATTGGTAATGCTGAGAAGCTGGGTCTTGACATAATCGGACATCAGCATCGCGCTTAGCAGTTGAAGCTGGCGCAATGACCCTCCTGTAATGTAATAAAGGTTGTGTTGTGGATAGAACCTGCCGTCATCAACGAAAATTAACTGATTGCCTGAAACGTCCGGGAGCAGCACCTTGGGAGTGTCTTTCAGCGACGGAACAATCCTGTCAATGGTCTTGTACCATTTCGCGGGGTTCTTCTTGGCGATATGGCGTTTCTGCAAGGCTTCACGATGAGAAATCAAGTATGCAGCGGCCTGGGGATAATCTTCCAGACTAATGAGTTCGCCGTTAGGTTTGTAAGGATTCAGCAGGTATTGGCCGGACCACTGCAGGCGATTACCAGACATATCCCTGGCATTCAAGGCTGGGAGAAGTAGTTCTTTCTCGACCTTTGATGGAAGATCCTTGGCAATGAAGATTGAATCGGCTCCGGTTGCAACTCCGATACCAACCATAAAGCCCATTTCTTCGATGGTCACTAAGGTCTCATCGCTCTGTACGCGATTGAAGGCACTGCTCCAATCGGTCGAAACAGGCGTAGGAAGGAGCCGCCCGGCATCTTTCCCGAGCTGGGAAATTGAGGTCAGTTCTGAAAAAGAGAACGTAGAGCCAGGCTTTGCTTTGGAGATAAGCGTAATGGCCGGATAAGCAAGTACATCTTCCTGAAACGCATCCGTGGCCTTTTCAAGTGAGACAATCGAATCCACCCGGAAAGAATGGGCAATCCAGCCACGCAACTTCTTCCCGTACTCATTTTTGAGCCAACGATTGGAACATACAAAGCAGTGACGTCCACCAGGATTCAGATGCGTCAAGGTCTTCTCAAAGAACAGGATATAGAGATCTGCCCTATAATGGAAGGTGTGGAATTGCTGCTTGTAGACGGAAAGGAGATCAGCCGGTATCTGCTCATAACGTATGTAGGGTGGATTGCCAACAACGATGTCGAAAGAACTGATGTCAGCAATCAGGAAATCCGCCTGACGGATATTACCGTCAAGAGGAAGGGGGGAAGCAATTTCCGCTATCCGGCTGCGGCACGTGGCGATCTTCGCCTCATCTATATCGTATGCAAACACATTGCTTTGAAACGCTGAAGAAAAATCAAAAACAAATCTCCGGGATGATTCCAGAAGACGCCGGATGATTTCGACAACGAATTCACCTTCTCCGCAAGAAGGTTCAAGTATACTAGTTTTGCTCAAATCCCTATCGGCAGTGTAGCCGACAAGATCCAACATATACGATACAACTTCTGGAGACGTGAACACATCCCCATGCTGACCGCCGGAGCGGCGCAAGCCGTATCTGCTACTATTGGAACTCATTGATGTTGCCTATCAGATGACCAATGAATGAAAGGATGAACCGCTCAATGGAGGTGTCTTCGGACATATCTTCATAATGGTCTGGACCGCTGGTGCAAACCAGTGCGGCCATGGAATAATGCCTTTCCAAAATGAGTTTCTGGCAGAGAACCCGGTAGCGGTCCAGATAACTGGCCGACTTGAATTCCGGAAGGACGGAATAATGGGACTCGTTGTTGCGGACGGGATTCGTTGAACCCTCATCTTTGCCAACGACCGTAAGGTAGCCAATCCACGGAGCAGTTTGGCCGGGGAACTGGTTCTCGCGGAAAGCGGTCCAAAGATCCACAGCTGAACCGATGGCTTCTTCCGTTCGGTTATTGAAATTGTTGCCATAGGAGCCAATCTGGGATTTAAGTTCAACGGCAGCAATCAGCTTCTTATTGGGGGCGATAATTAAGAAGTCCCAGTCTTTTGATGAGCGGAAGTATCCTGGCAGATAAGCCTGGCTGGTGTAGATACACTTCTCGGGTACGCCCTGCTCTATAGCGAGTCTTTTGAGCAATTCGGCAAAGGCATCCAACTGTTTACCCCCAACAACAGCCCCACGGTTGGAGGAATCGCCACTAGCGGTGAGTTGTTTTTGTTTGGTCTCCCAAAAGGACTTGATGGCGGCCTTGATGAGAGCATTGTGGTCGTACTTTTTCATAACCTTATCATTGGCCTTTTACAAAGATATGAAATCTTGTACGATAAGCAATCAAGAATCTGCTATTTCCTTCCTTTTCGCGGAGTTCTCAACCTCGTGGTTGCCCATAAAAGCACGCCAGTCAGGAAGATTGGTGATGTGCTTCGTGCGCTGCTGGACTGTGCCTATGATGTCGCAAATGAGAGCCGCTTCAGAGTAGTACCGTTCCAGAGGACGGACATAATCATCCAACCGGCGGAGACACTCCCTTCAGCAATACTAGCCGACAATATTGCGACAGATTCCTTCAGTGCAACGGATAGCTTTACCCAGTTCTCCTTCTTTTTGACATAGAGGATGGCTCCGATGGCCTTAATGAACTGATGGCACTATCTTCAGTAATAATATCGTCCTTGAACTTGACTTTGGCGAAGAAGGCCTCGCTACTTTGTCAAGGACAGGCACTAGAACGTAATCGCAGATGTACTTCTCAATCTGCGACTCATCGACATTGTTCATCGAATAGTCTTTGAACATCCGGTTATGCAATATAGTCCTTTGAAATAAATTCGAGTGGTTCGATAGGAACAACCAAAAATGAGGCTGACGCTTTCTAGTCAGCCTCATTTGCTTTTCATAAAGGTTCCCACATGGTTCCCTTGAAGTGCGAGATGGGTACAAGACGTAGATCCGCCAGCCCTCAAGGGACGCGGGATGTGGCTACTTCCTGAACTTGAAGATCGCTACGTCGCCTGGCTCTATTGAGAAAGTGTTCGGGCCCTTGGCCAGTTTGACGGCGTTGCCTTCCCGATCGATCGTCCAGGCTTTCGAGCCGAACTCCACATTCAGGTCGGTCGGCGCGTCAAGGGTGCGGCTGACAACGACAAGATAATTCCATGATCCCTTCTCAAGAAGAGACACGACCGCACCTGCGGAACCTGTGGAAAGCGAGACCACATGAGGAGGAAGATCCTCCATCCTCTTGCATCCTTTATACATGTCATCACCCACATGGGCAATCGAGACAACCTTTGAGTTCAAGAACACATAGGCCCTCGCCTGAAGTTCCTTATTCATCTGCTGCACAAGGTAATAAGCCTCAGAGCGCTGCTTGTCCTGATTGATGGGAGCCTCGTGGAAATTCCAAGTCTCGGTTCCAGGATTCCAATAAGTGAAATACTGGAGTCCCTGCGCGCCATAGGCCAGAGCCGTGTAAAGTTCGAGCCTGAGGCTTGCCATCGTCGGAAGTGGATATGGATCATGCGCGGTCGAGAGGGCGAAGGCCCAGAACGGCAGACCGGCGGCCTCCGATTCCTCGTGGACAATCTGGAGGTTGTCGTACCAATAGTCCTTTGTGATTCCGTTGAATGTGACGGGATAGAAATCAAACGACACCATAGGCAGCTTAACCTCGCTGATGAATCTGCGGACATATTCCCTGTAATTGCAGGTCAGCGCCACCGAGTCCACGAAACTTGGAAGGAGGTTCAGGTAGAGAGGATGCTCTCCCCCGTCGGCCTTCCTGATCCTCTCAGCCCACTCGGCAAGCACTGGGAACGCCGCCGGAAGAGGTTCGTCACGCAGAAAATAGCCATAGAGTGCCGGATGATCCTTAATGGCGGCCACCGCGCTGTCAGTGGCGGTCTCAAGCTCCACACAAGTCGCCATCACCTTGACCCCGGCCTGCCCGGCCAGATCCAGCGAAGTCTGGAGATCCTTCAATGTGTAAAGATGGGAGAAATTGATGTTGAACCCGCATTCCGCCAGTTCCTGGTACCTTTCTAAAGACGCGTCCTGAGCAGGAATAGAGTACCATGACATGATCGGAAGCACCTCATCGGCCTTCCTTTCCCCGCCGCCCCCGCACGAGCAAAGAGCAAGCGCCGCAAACGCCGTCACACCGACAGCCACAAAATTTTTTAAGTTCATTTGAATTGAATATTTGGGGATTAGTTATTGTTAATTAACGCAGCGACCCAATCTTTCCGCCAAAAAATAAAACGGACACCGATCACTCAGCGTCCGTCTTCGTAGCGGGGGGAGGACTCGAACCTCCGGCCTCCGGGTTATGAGCCCGACGAGCTACCAACTGCTCTACCCCGCGATGTTGGACTACAAAGGTACGGTTTATTTCTGAATATGCAAAATTTTATGGGATTTTTTAATCCGCCTTCAATCCTGGATATTCATAAATTCCTTCATTCCAGGGATGTCTGCCTTGGAAAAAGTTTTCTGGTCACCGGTGGCCAGGTTCTTCAGCTGGATGGTTCCGGCCTCGATCTCGTTGCCGCCGTTGATGGAAAGGAACGGAATGGATCTCCTTTCGGCATAGTCGAACTGTTTCTTAAGTTTGGACGGCTCCGGGTAGACTTCGACGGAGACACCTTCGGAACGCAGAGCGGCAGCGACCGGAAGAATGTAGCGGAGCTCATCGGAACCCATGCAGGCAAACAGAAGCGTGGTGCTTGAGGCCAATGACTTAGGGAACTTGTCCAAGCCTTTGAGGACATCATAGATCCTGTCGGCACCGAAACTGATGCCGACTCCGGACATGTCCGGAAGACCGAATATTCCTGTAAGATTGTCGTAGCGGCCACCTCCGCAGATGCTTCCTATCTGGAAATCAAGCGCTTTCACCTCGAAAATCGCCCCGGTGTAGTAGTTGAGTCCCCGGGCGAGCGAAAGGTCGATCTCGACCGGGCATCCGACACCGGCGGCATCGATCAGACCGAAAAGCTCGTCAAGCTCGTCAAGGCCCTTTAGACCGGTCTCGGAAACAATGCCGGAAGCCGAGCCGCCGCTCATCAGGGAACGCATCGAGGAGAGCTTCTCAGACGTGGAGCCGGACAGCCTCAGGATCTGCTCGATCACGGTGACAGCACTGTCCGTCAAGCCTTTCTCACGCATCTCTTCCTCCACGCTCTCCAACCCGATCTTGTCCAGCTTGTCAATCGCCACGGTGATGTCCACCACCTTGTCCGGGAATCCGCAGACCTCGGCGAAACCTGTCAGGACCTTCCTGTTGTTGATCTTCACCAGCACATTCACATCCAAGAGACTGAACACTTTGTCCACAATCTGCACGAGTTCCAGCTCGTTGACCTGTGACTTGCTTCCTATCACGTCCACATCGCACTGGTAGAACTCACGGTAACGCCCTTTCTGCGGCCTGTCGGCCCTCCAGACAGGCTGGATCTGGAAACGCTTGTACGGGAAAGAGATCTCGCTCTGGTGCTGCACCACAAAACGGGCGAAAGGAACGGTCAGATCGTAGCGGAGTCCTTTCTCGCAGACCTCCTTCGACAGAGCCACGCTGTTGACGCAGCCATCCTTGCAGTAGTCCTCAAGGTTCACCTTGGAGAAACAGTCTCCGGAATTAAGCACCCTGAACAGGAGCTTGTCTCCCTCCTCACCATACTTTCCGAGCAAGGTTGAGAGGTTCTCCATGGCAGGAGTCTCGATCTGCGCGTAGCCGAAAGTCCTGAAGACCTTCTTGATGGTTTCAAAAATATAATTCCTCTCGGCCATGCTCTGCTGACCGAAATCACGTGTCCCCTTAGGGATGGATGGTTTCTGACTCATGATTATATTCCTACATTTTATCGGCCTTGTAGCCGAGTTTGTTTATGGCGGCGGCAAGGGTCTTCTCGTCGGTCTTGCGCCTGTCGTACTTTATCCTGATGGTCTGATCCTTAAGGGATACCTTCAAATCCTTGACACCTTTGAGGAACGCGATGTTCTCATTTATCTTCTTGACACAATTCTCACAATGCATATTAGTCGCAAAGACAACCTCCACGACATTCTTGTCAGCGGGCTTCTCCTTGGGAAAACCCTCAAAAGGCGCAGCCTGAGCCACAGTAAAAGGCGCAGCCAGCATCACGGCCGCGACCGCCATCAAAAGTATTCTTTTCATAATCCACAACCTTGGAATCGCGGCGTAGTTCTCCGCGCCAATGTTCATCTTGCAAAGATAGTGATTTAATCGTTCTTTGTAGCCCTCCAAAGCGTCAATCTGACACCAAGATTAATACGGCGGCCCATAATAGGTCCCCATACACAGCTGGCGTCAAAACCCGGAGTCCACGGAACCAACTCGCCCGAAGAGTTCCTGCCCCCGACCAGAACATGCCTCTGGGTGAAATCCGTCAGGTTCTCCACGCCAACATAGACATCAAAGCCACGGAAGCGCCTGGTGACCTGGGCGTAGAGCAAAGGATAGACGGGAGTGCGTCCGTCAGCGTAAAGAGGCGAACCGTCTTCATCCTTCATATTCCTCATGAAGTTGTAGACCCTCGCCGAACCATTGACGGAGGCCGTGAAATCGAATATCCACCGGCTCAGATTGGTCTTGTACTGGAGGTTCAGCACCCCTTTGAAGCGGCTTAGCATCGGCTTGTTCACCGCCATAGTTCTCCAAACGGGCATTCGTGTAGCGTCCTGTCAAGGCAACGGTGAAGCGGTCAAACGGCTCAATAAAGAAATCAATCTGCCAATTATCTGAATATGATCGTCTTCCATCCGAATCAAAGAAATAAATATTCCTGACTCCAGACTCTTCACCGGCGGCTCCGGAGGGTGACGGGACCTCATAGTCCACCATCAACTGCCGTGTGAACCGCGTCCGGAAATAATCAAAACTGATGTAGGTCTTGGAAGGATCCGCACCGAAAGGCATGTAAAATGTCATATTACCTCCGAACGTCCACGAATCCTCAAGCAACCTGTCCATGCAGTCCCCGGCGAAACCGCTGTGCGTGGACATCACGCCGATGTTGTCAGCGACCGGATCGGCGTACCGCAGTCCCCTGCCGCCATTCGCCCTCGCCACGAACCATTCAACCGGGGAATATTTCAACGTCACCCTCGGAGCCATCCTGAACCCGTTTCCCTTGTACCAGTCCGCACTCAGTCCCGCAATGGATGTAAACACTTCACCTGCATGGAAGGTATATTCCCCATAGACTCCGCCGAAGAAATGATCCGAGATTCCTGAATATGGACGCATAACACGTTCAGCCGGAGCCACAGGATCAGGAATATTCATGTAAGAGAATTTGGCGACCGTCTCGTCGATGTGGTCGAACGTGCCGGAAAGGCCGAATGTGAAGTCATGGGACTGATTCAACATATTCCTGTAGAGCAGGTTGACGAAGCCAGACCGCTGCCGCGCAAGGTAGGAAGACGCTCCGAACCAGGAGTCGCTTTCCTGCCACGACCAGTCCACGATGGCTGCGATGCTTGATGAGCCATCCTCCCGAAGAGGCTTTCCGACCTTCAGGTAGGCGTTCAGCAGGCGGTTGTCTATTTCGGTTCCCCAAGGCTCGCTGGAGAGGACATCGGCTTTGCCGGATCCCTCTACCGGTCCGGAGACCAGTAAGCGCACCCTGTCCTTGTCATAGCCGTCCATTCCGCCCTGACGACGATCCTTCACAGCCTTGACTCCCCAGCGCACCTGTAGTTCCGGGGTGTAGTAGAGCCACCTACTTGCGACATTGAACTGCAACATCTCAGGATCATCCCTAAAGCCGTCATGATTCATGTCGTAAGTCTTGAAGTTCCCGCTGGCATGCCCCAGAACAATCGTGTAAACCTTGGGACTGAGCTGCCATGCCGACGTGAGGTTGAAATCCGCTTTCGTGTCGCTCATCATCGAGGCCTGGATGAAAAGAGGCTTCTCCTCGGTAGGTTTCCTGTGCTCAAGATTGATCTGTCCGGTCATAGACTCAAGCCCGTTGATCACTGACGGAGATCCCTTCGCGATCTGGATGCTTTCCAGCCACGGCCCCGGGACATAGGACAGTCCGTAGGGAGCTGTAATCCCCCTCATCACAGGACGGTTCTCGTCCAACATCTGGGTATATGTCCCGGAGAGCCCCAGAAGTCTGATCTGCCGCGCCCCTGTGACAGCGTCCGAATAGCCTACAGTCACGCTGGCCGAATTCTCGAAACTTTCCGCCAGGTTGCAGCAGGCCATCTTCTGAAGCCCGGAGGCGGAGATCAGTTCCGTCCTCAAGGTCTTACCCCTGGAAATGCTGTTCTCCTGATGTCCGACAAAAACCGCAGCGTTCAGGCTGTCCTTCCTGTCCTTATAGATATAGGTCGTGTCCACCGTCTGTGCAGACAGACCGGCAGAGAGCGACAAGGCGGATAAAATAGTTAAGATTCCCTTTCTCATAATGGTACGGCGAGCCATACGCTCTGACTTCAAAACAAGCATCAAAAAAATAATACACTTTCGCAAAGATAATAATTGAATGTCAAGAAAATGCTTAAATTTGCATGAATATTTCAGTCTACCAAAAACAAAACGATTCAAGACTATGAACGGTAAAGAATTCGTAAAATGGGTGCTGGCCGTGGTGTGCGGCCTGTTTGTCTGGGGCATCGTGAAATCCGTCATGTTCTTCATGATGTTCGCCTCTATGCTTGCAAGCGCCTCATTATCAGGAGGATCTGACGCGGTCATACCAAAGGAGGGCGTGTTGATTATGGACATGTCCAAACTTGCTATCATTGAACAGACACAGGAAAACAATCCTCTTGCATCGATCCAGAACAAGGACATCACCCCTTTGGGCATCAGGGACGCGGTGTCCGCCATACATAAGGCAGCCGAGGATCCGGGAGTAAAGTACATCCTCATCAAGGC
>ERZ779922.1988-NODE-1988-length-12941-cov-5.695328_pt1 | contig 12941 bp, 10 predicted proteins | sample MGYA00511544_ERZ779922 | MGnify/ENA primary metagenome ERZ779922 (study PRJEB29588, sample SAMEA2154516) | human gut metagenome | biome: human gut; feature: human-associated habitat; material: faeces | place: Denmark | collected 2008/2010 ... | reverse complement strand
GGGTGTTCAGGTCGCCGTAGACGCGGCCGGTCTTGCCGCGGATCAGCTCGGTGACATCGGGGTTCTTCTTCTGGGGCATGATGGAGGAGCCGGTGGTAAAGGCATCGTCCAGCTCGATGAACTTGAACTCCCAGCTGCACCAGAGGATGATCTCCTCGGAAAGGCGGGACAGATGCATCATGCAGATAGAGATGGCGTTGGCCAGCTCGATGCAGAAGTCACGGTCAGAAACGCCGTCCAGGCTGTTGGCACAGGGTGCGGCAAAGCCCAGCTTTTCGGCGGTGAACTGACGATCCAGCGGGTAGGTGGTACCGGCCAGAGCGCCGGAGCCCAGCGGGCACTGGGCATCCATGCGGGCAGTGGCATCCTCAAAGCGCTGCAGGTCGCGCAGGAGCATGGAGGCGTAGGCCATCAGCGCATGGCCAAAGGTGATGGGCTGGGCGCGCTGCAGGTGGGTGTAGCCGGGCATGACAGCGGTGGTATTCTCCGCGGCCTTCCTGCAGATGACCTTGATGAGCTCCACGATGTAAGCCTGCAAGGTGTGGCTGTAGTCCCGCAGGGTCAGGCGGATGTCCAGCGCCACCTGATCGTTGCGGCTGCGGCCGGTATGCAGGCGCTTGCCTGCATCGCCGATGCGGGCGGTCAGGGTCTGCTCCACGAAGGTATGCACATCCTCGGCGTTGGGGTCGATCTCCAGCGCACCGCTTGCCAGATCGTCGGCAATGGAGGCCAGCCCGCTGAGGATATCCTCGCAGTCCTTTTCGGAGATGATGCCCTGCTTGGCCAGCATGGCGGCGTGGACCCCGCTGCCGCGCATATCCTGCGCGATCATCCGCTGGTCAAAGCGGATGGAGGAGTTGAAATCATTGACGCGCGAATCGACCGCCTTGGAGAAGCGGCCCTTCCAGAGTTGTTCTGCCATCGTTATTGTCCCTCTATCTCGTAAAGTATCTTTATCTTACGGAAAGCTTTTCCTCCGTACAACCTCTCCGTCATCTTCGCTTTGCTCGATGCCACCTCTCCTAGTAGGAGAGGCCTTGGCATACCATCGCGTTTTCGGGGGTTGGCGCTTCGCTCCTGTTTGCCCTGCGGCAGGCATTGGCTTTGGAGCGTCAGCGATTATTGCGAAAAATAAATCTTCTGCCAAGGGCTCCCCTACTAGGGGAGCTGCCAAGCGCCAGCGAAGGCTGAGAGGTTGTACAGAGACGGGCCTGACCACAAGCATACATTTCCTTTATAAACGGCAAAGCCGCCGCAGGGGAAAACGCTCCTGCGGCGGTGCCGCCGGCAACTATGCCGGTTTTGGAACTCCGTTGTGAAAGTGTAGAAAACACACCGGAGAGAAAGTTGGCTTTGTGTGATCCCGGTGGATCAGCCGCTTAGTCCTCGATCTTCGGCCAGCTCTTGGACAGCTTTGCGCGCTCCTTGATGGACAGGCCGAACAGGTTGATGAAACCTGCTGCATCTGCCTGGTTGTAATCCTCGTCCTCACCAAAGGAAGCAGTCTGCTCATCGTACAGGGTGAACGGAGAGGTGACACCAGCGTTGATCATGTTGCCCTTGTACAGCTTCAGCTTCACATCGCCAGTCACGGTCTTTGCCAGGCTGTTGGCAAAAGCATCCAGAGCCTCACGCAGCGGGGTGAACCACTGGCCGTTGTAGACGATGTCGGCATACTTCTGTGCCAGCTGCTCCTTGAGGTGTGCGCTCTCCTTGTCCAGGGTGATGGTCTCCAGAACATTGATGGCCTTGTACAGAATGGCACCGCCGGGGGTCTCGTACACGCCGCGGCTCTTCATGCCCACCAGACGGTTCTCCACGATATCCAGCAGGCCGATGCCGTTCTCGCCGCCCAGCTTGTTCAGGTACTCCACCAGCTCCACAGCGCCCATCTCCTTGCCGTCCACGGCAGTGGGAACGCCCTTTTCAAAGTGGATGGTCACATAGGTCGGGGTGTCGGGAGCCTGCTCGGGGCTGACACCCAGCTCCAGGAAACCGGGGTGGTTGTACTGGGGCTCGTTGGCGGGGCTCTCCAGATCCAGGCCCTCGTGGCTCAGATGCCACAGGTTCTTGTCCTTGGAGTAGTTGGTCTCGCGGTTGATCTTCAGGGGGATGTGGTGAGCCTCGGCGTAGTCGATCTCTTCGTCACGGCTCTTGATGTCCCACTCACGCCAGGGAGCAATGATGGCCATATCGGGGCACAGGGCCTTGAGGGTCAGCTCAAAACGCACCTGATCGTTGCCCTTGCCGGTGCAGCCGTGGCAGATGGCATCTGCGCCTTCCTTGATGGCAATATCGGCCAGAGCCTTTGCAATGCAGGGGCGTGCAAAGCTGGTGCCCAGCAGGTAGTCCTCGTACTTTGCACCGAACTTCAGGGTGGGGAAGATGTAGTTCTCCACAAAGTCCTTCTTCAGATCCAGAACGTACAGCTTGGAAGCGCCAGTAGCCTTGGCCTTTTCCTCCAGGCCGTCCAGCTCGGTGCCCTGGCCCACGTCACCGGAAACGGCGACGACTTCGCAGTTGTTGTAGTTTTCCTTCAGCCAGGGAATGATGATGGAGGTATCCAGACCGCCGGAGTAAGCCAGAACAACCTTTTTAATATCTTCCTTTTTCTTTTTCATAAGAACTGCCCTCTTTCAAAATTCTATCCGCCGAAGTGGCTGAATATTTATTCATTTGATGCTTCTTATTATACACGCCCTGCAACAAATTGCAACACGGCATATTGCACAAGGAAGTTTCAACTTATAGAGATAACTTTGTTCTAGAGCTTGCATTTTGCGGCGTAAAGGGAAAAAACAAAACAGACTATTTGCATTTTTATTCATAGAATTGAATATTCGCCGCATAAAGCCCGCATATCGCAGTTGAAAAAGGATGCAGAAAAGTGCCAAAGGGTACAAAAAAGCTCTTCCCCACAAAAACGGGGAAGAGCGGAGAGGAAAAGATGATGACAAGTTGGGAGGATTGATCCTGCAAGGGTAGGACAGTGGCGCTTTGTCCCGGCAAAGTTATTCTTTGCTGGCACATTCGGCGCAAACGCCGGTCACGGTCAGGCAGTGGCCTTCAATACGCAGGCCGGGAACATTTTTGATCAGGGCGTTCAGCTCGCCTTCCGGCAGATCAAGGTTAATGATCTTGTGGCACTTGCGGCAGTAAAAATGCTCATGGGAGTTGGGGTCCCAGTCAAAGCATTCGGCACCGCTGATCATGCCAACGCGGCCGATCATATCGTTATCAGCCAGGGTGTTCAAGTTGCGGTACACCGTGCCCAGGCTGATATGAGGGCAGCGCTCACGGGCATAACCGTAAATCTGTTGCGCAGAAAGATGCTCTTTATGCTCTTGAATGGTTTCCAGAATAATCTGGCGCTGCCAAGAATATTTCATAGCGAGTGTTCTCCTTAAAGTTACGGATGGTTCATCTTCGACACACTTTTAACGAACGCCGATTTTTAACTTATTTTAACACTGGGGTATTACTATGTCAATATATTAAATGCGAAAAATCCGCAAAAAGTTTCGTAGCTTAAAATAAAAAGAACAAACCGGGTGAAACCTGAAAAAATGAAGAATTTTGTACTGCACTTTATTGCACTATTGTTGTATAATGCAGGGACAAAAATCGGAACAACACCGGGAATGGCTGCCAGCTGATGCCCGCAAAGCCCATGGCTGCGCTATTTGTGCCGCAGCACTGCCGGCGCAGAAAAGGGAAAAAAACTTTTTGAAAAATTCAAAAAAATGCTTGACAAATGGTGCCGAAACCCGTATACTAATGGAGCACCGTTTGAGATGCACACCACATGGCGGTATAGCTCAGTTGGCTAGAGCATTCGGTTCATACCCGAAGTGTCACCGGTTCAAATCCAGTTACCGCTACCACGTTACAGAGTTTCGCTAAGATAAGGGGGACGGTCGTCCGCAGTAGTGGATGATGGATGTCGGAGGTTTTAGCGAAGCTCTGTGTTTTTGAGGCCCGTTGGTCAAGCGGTTAAGACACGGCCCTTTCACGGCTGTAACATGGGTTCGATTCCCGTACGGGTCATAAAAAAGCTCCTCAATCTTAGGATTGAGGAGCTTTTTTAGTGTTCGGGTTCCAATCTTCAGGAATGTCTACCGTGGTTGCTGCCGCTTTGTTTGACCCGAACGGGAATCAGAGCAAAAATCACCCCCGCCCGCACCATCCGGCAGGCGGGGGTTCGTTATGCAAGGAAGCAGATGATGTCGTTTTACGGTCTCTGGCCCATGCCGCCTTCCAGCGTCAGGGTCTCGCCGGACATATACTTGAAATCCGGCATGGCCAGCTGGACGCAGACACGGCCAATCTCCGTCTCAGCGTTGCCGTAGTGGCCCATGGGGGGCATCTTGACGTTGGCCTTGAAAGCGTCAGGGTAGGCGTCCCTGAACTGCTCGAGCTTGGCCGTCCAGGCCAGCGGGCAGACCACGTTGACGTTGATGCCGTCCTTGCCCCACTCGGTGGCGGCGACGCGGGACATACCGCGGATGCCCTCCTTGGCGGCAGCATAGGCCGACTGGCCGAAGTTGCCGAAGAGGCCGGCACCGGAAGCGAAGTTGATGACGCTGCCGTGAGACTCAGCCAGATAGGGGTAGCAGGCTTTCATGTAGTAGAAAGCGGCGTAGAGGCCGGAGTAGATGGCCAAATCGAACTGCTCGGTGGTGTGCTCGGCCAGCGGCACGCCGGAGGCCGAAGCCTGTGCATTGTTGATGAGCACCTGAATGCCGCCGAAGGTATCGACAGCCTGCTTGACCACATTTGCCACAGTGGCCTCGTTGTCGCCGCCCGCGCAGACATCGGCCTGCACGGTCAGCACCTTGATGCCGTAGAGGCTTTCCAGCTCCTGCTTGGCTGCTTCCAGCTTCTTGACATTGCGGCCTGTGATGACGAGGTTCGCGCCCTCCTTGGCGTATGCGGTGGCGATGCCGTAGCCGATGGAGCCGGCGGAGCCGCAGCTTCCATCCTTCAGGACAGCGCGCCCTGCGCCGGTAATGATGGCGGTTTTACCAGTTAAAAAGCCCATAAGTTGCAACCTCCTGTTTCGATGTCCCTCGGTGTTCTGCCGGGGGTTGTTCTATAGCTCGAGTATAGCAGAAAAGTGGAAAATTGTAAAATAGCGCTTTTGAATCGTTTTTTCTTTGCTTGAGGAATGGCTCAGACGCTCACTCGCGGTATTTTTTCATCATTTCCTTTTGCAAAAAACTACGGCCCTGCCAGGATGCATTTCAGCGTCCCGGCAGGGCCGTGCTTTTGTTTTTCAGTGCTGGTGGAGATACGTCAGAATATCTTCCGGCTTTGCGGCCAGAGCATCGGCACCGGCGGCGGTCAGTTCTGCTTCGCCCCGGAAGCCCCAGAGAACGCCCAGAGCGGGCAGACCGGCATTGTGTCCCGTAAGGATGTCTACGTCGCTGTCGCCCACGAAAAGGGTGCTCTGCGGGTCTGCGCCGAGGTCAGCCATCAGAGAGTAGACGCCAGCCGGGTCGGGTTTGGTGGGAACACCGGGGCGGCTGCCCCGCACCAGCGAAAAGCTGCCCGGGCCGAAGTAGTGCTCGATGATCTTCCCACAAAAAGCGTCCGCTTTGTTGGAAAAGACGGCGGTCTGGATGCCCTCGGCCTTCAGCGCGGCCAGAAGCTCGGGGATGCCGGGGTAAGGGGCGGTCTTATCCTCCTTGTGGGCGTCGTACCGGGCGGTGAACTGCGCCAGCGTCGCCGCCAGCTGCGGCAAAAATTTGCGTACCCGCACCCGCAGATAGTCGTCGCAACGGTTGAAGGGGTCTTCCGCCCAAGAAACGCCGCGTTCACGCAGAAATTCTTTCAATCGCTCGGGATGAACCTGCAAAAAGGGTCTAATCAGCCTGACGCCGTTTTTTTCGCTGAGCGGCGCCATGCCGCACAAGCCGTTGAGACCGCTGCCTCGCTGCAAACGCATAAAAAAGGTCTCCGCCTGATCCAGCAGGTGATGCGCCACCGCCAGCGTACCGACGCCATTATCCCGGCACCAGCCGCAAAGAAGGCCGTAACGGGCAGTGCGCGCCGCTTCCTCAATGCCTTTTTCCGGCTTTTTCCCCTCCCAGGTTAAAATATGGTGTTCGATTTGACGTTCTGCCGCCAGTTTTGCAACATATTCGGCCTCGTCGCGGGATTCCGGACGCAGGCCATGGTCAACAGTCAGGGCAATAACCCGCCGGCCCTGCGGACGCAAAAAGGCGTCAAGCTGAAAAAGCAGCGCCAGTGAATCGGCTCCGCCGGAAACGCCGGCCGCAACCGCCGCATCACCAATCTGATATTTTTCAAAAAACTCCCGCAACATTATTTGTACCGTCGCATCGATTATCGCTCTAAAAGCCTGTTACGCAAAGTTTTTCAAAACGCTGAACAGACATGACAAGGATTGTTTACGCCGCCGCTTACTTGCAGTTAAGCTTCGACGCCTCACTCTTCGCCCGGCTGAGGAGCGCCGCTTCGGCTTTCGGAAACTCCGTCGGCAATGACGTAAAGGCAACGCAGGCTTCCGTTTTTTTCTTCAGCTCGCGCATGGACATGCCCAGTTTCAGCAGACTGTCCGGCCCTTTCGGCCCCTTGTATTTTTCATAACCTTTGGCAAAAGCCACAGCCGCCTTGGCAAAATCCTTGCGACCGTAATAAACTTCTCCCAGCCAATACTGAGCATTTCCGGCCAGGCTGTCTTCCGGAAACTTGCTCAGAATAGTATTGAACTTTTCTTCGGCAAGCTTGTCATTCCCTGCTTTCAGAGCTTCCAGACCTTCCTGATAAATGCCCTTGACGTCAAAACCTTTCAGCGGTTTCAGGTCATCGCCCTTAATGCTGTCGCCGACAATTGACTTTGGCGCGTCTTTAGCCACCGGCGCCGCAAACTTTTCTTGAGCCGGAAGCTCCAGCATGCCGCTGCCGCCGCTGACCGGTTTTCCCTCCAGGAGTTTAAAACGGATATCAATGTCTTTGTTCATAACGTCGAGACGTTCGTTAAGCTTTTTGATTTTAAATTCCAGTTCGTCGGTACGCCCGATAACCTGCCTCAGCAGTTCGTCAAACTGCCCTATTTGTACGGATACGTTCTTTGATGAAGTCAGACTGTCAACGCCGGCATTATTGTCCTTATACACCTGCCGCTGCAGGAAAGTGACGTCTTCCCGCAGCTGCGCCAGTTCTTCCTCAAAAGACCCCGTCTGCGCCAAAGCCGTTCCCGAAAATCCCGCCAGAACGGCAGCCAATGCGATTGTTTTGAACATTTTCATTTCTGACCTCAATAAATGTTATTCCCGTTGCAGTTTTTTTGCCTGTCAGCCTAAGATAAAATAAAAGTTCCATAATCACAAGCGCAAAAAGCCTGTTTCCCACCAGACATAAAAAGGAACGCGCCTAAAGACGCGTTCCTTTTCGAACTCTTACGATACCGTAAGCTGATTAGTTGGCAGCTTTGACAACAGTAACGGCACGACGGTTCTGAGCCCAGGCAGCTTCGTTGTTGCCGAGAACGGCCGGACGCTCTTTACCATAGGAGATTACAGAGATTCTGTCTGCTGCAATGCCCTGGGATACCAGATACTGCTTAACGGCACGACGTTCACCCAAAGCCAGGTTGTATTCGCGGGTACCTCTCTCATCGCAGTAACCCTGAACGATGACGTTAACTTTCTTGTGGTCTTTCAGCCATTTAACCTGAGTATTCAGGACTTCGACGGCGTTGTCGGAAAGAGCCGAGCTGTCGAAAGCAAAGAATACTCTGTCTTCGGCATTGGCCATGAAGTCACGGGCTTCTCTGGATTCACATTCGCTGCCGCCGAACAGGCCGCCGTTGGAACCGAAAGAAGAACAACCGGATAAGAAAGCGATTGCGCAAAACAAACTTAAAAGTTTTTTCATTTTATATTCTCCAATTGGGTTTAATATTTTTAATTGCTAAACAACTAATACAGCTTTAACTTAAGCAATAAAAATTTATTTTTCAATAACAAAAGTAAAAAGACCGCAAAAAATGCAAAAAAACTTGCAGCAAAGCCCCTTTGCCGCCATTCAGCCCGGTTTTGCCGGTCTCCGGCCGGAGTCAAAACGCGTCCGGCGGAGAAAACATATAACCTTTTATCGGTTTGCGACGCTTTAAAATCAGCGATTCCGTAAAACTTCCGTATATACAAAAAGAGCGGCGTTTCCTTTCGGGAAACCCGCTCTTTAACGTCATGGCGTCAAATCATCGTTCAGTTCTTTCTGCGAAAGCGTCTGGTTGCTCTGCAGGTTATCCAGCCCGTTCAGCATAAAGTTCAGAAAACGGGTCGAATAATAATGCCCCGGCTGCAAAACTTCGCCGATTTCCACGTCAAAAGACGCATAATCAAGAATTGCACCCGAATTGGGCATGCAAATCAGCACCCTCAGCTCTTCGTCCTTATCCCAGTAACACCTGATTCTGCCCAGCGAATTCAGACCGTCTTCCAGCCGAAAACGAAACCAGCCGGAACCGTCTTGCAGCGCCGTGCCTCCGACCCGGGCGATTATCCAGTCCAGAGCCGCGTCCGCCTTTTTGGCAACAAGCTGTTCGCCGTTGTTGAGCAAGAGCCTGCAACAATAGTCTTCACCATCTTTCCAGACATAATAGGTTCGGGAATAATGGCAGCGTTTGCCGACGTTTCTGCCGCCGGGAAGACGGGATGCGCCAAGGCCTGCGACAAAAAAATCGGCACCTTTGCGCGGCGTTTTGGAAACCAGAATGTTTTCGGCATATTTGTCCGGCGCATACTGGTAGGTTCCTTCGTCTACCCTTGCCGACACGGCAATTTGCATCGGACCTTCCTGCTCATAACCGGGATTATAGGCAAAAAAGCCCTTCAAATTGTCCGCAAGTTCGTCAACTCTCTGCGAAAACGGAGTCCGCCGTTCTCTCTTCCCGCCGCCGACAACCGGCACTCGGGAAATCTTATAGCTGTTCATCGCATAAACGCATTTACATTGTCCGCACTGACACGGGCAACAATGTTATTGGACAGCATTCTGAAACGCAGCAGCGGATTTACCATATCGGAATATTCGCCTTTTCTAGACAAAACGGAAAGCTTGACATCATTGGCATCAAGTTCCGGCAAAATTGTTCCGGAATTGAGCATGCAGATAATCAGACGTTTCCGGCCGTCTTTGGCAGCATAATATCCGACCCGGCCGAAATCTTTGATTTCGCCGTAGGAAAAATCGCACCACTGCGGCTTTTCCTCTTCAGACATTTTTCCGCCCAGACGCTTAACCGCAATCTCCAGAGCGCGGTCAACGCGGTCGGCAAAAAGCCAGTCGTTGTTGTCCAACAGCCTGTCAAGATGAATAACCCCTTTGCCGTCAATATGCAGATAAAATGTATTTGCATACAGACAACGCTGGAAACGTCGGTGAGAACTTGCACAGTTTCTGGCTTCGCCGAGCAGGGCCACAAAATATTTTGCCCCGCGCAGAGGCGTTCTGGAAACCAGCACGTCTTCCATATATTCGTCCGGCCCGATCTGATAAGCGCCGACGTCTTTGGTCGCCGAAACGACAATCTGAATCGGACCTTCCTGAACATATTCGGGATTATACTCGATAAAACGGTCAAAATGCCCGGCCAGAAACCTGACTTTTTCATAAGGTTTCATGCGGTTTTCCCAAAAACGTTTGGCCTTTGTTTCTGCAACACCTTCAGCGGCTGACAATGTCAGGTCTGAAATGATAACTTTCTTTTCCATGATTTTTCAATTTAAATTAAACTATAGTAATACTCTCGCATATTCTTAATATAAATCGACCCGCAAAATACCACTCTGGACAAATTTTGTCAATATTCATAAGCCGTCAAATTTATTTAAAACAAACGACAGGTCTGCCCCTTAGGACAAACCTGTCGTAACAAATTATCCGCGCATGGCAACCGGGGTTTTGAAAACCGCCTTTGCCGCAACGATTCTGCCGTCAACAACTACCCATTCGCCGGCATCGGCCATAAACGAATGTCCGGGCAGATCATAACGGATCATTTCAGAATTTTCTTTCAGCACAAATTCCGGAAAACGGCTGTGTTTGCCGCTGAAAGCCCGGACATAAACGGCATAAGTTTTCTTCCTGTTGTCGGGAATCAGAAAATTCATGCAGCTGTAAACAAAATTCCGATACCGGTTTTCAGTCAGAATTCCGTGATAGTAATACACGAAACAAACGCCCAATCCGGTTACGCCTTCCCCGCAGACGCAAAAAGGCGAAACCGTCACTTTGCCGCTGCCGGGATTTTCAATCAGGAAAAAACGGCCTATTTGCACGTCGTCTTCCTTTACAATTATGCCAAGCCGTTCAAGCTGAACTTTGGCATCTTTTTTGGAGAGAAGATTTTCCTTCATACTATAAAAATTAAAACGTTATAAAAATATGGTAAAGCCTGAGGCTTAAAATGTTTTCAAAAAACAAAATACTCCTAAAAAATATATTAACTATGGCTGTAAATGTAATCAAAGATCAGTTTTTGTCAATATCATCTGACAACTTATCCGGCTTTTCGGGTGCGATTTTAACAAAAATAATCCCCTCGCGCGGTACATAACTGCATTTTTTGCCTTTTTCCCAACGACAGCTGCCTGTATCCAAATGCGGATACAGATAACTGTCAAACAGTTTAAACCTGCTCAGCGGAAACGGCACCGCCCGGATTATTGACCAGTGGTCGCCGCAGTCTTTGTTTTCAAAGCGAATTATTGAGGCCGTGTTCGGCGCCGTCAGATATTTGGCGATGACTCTGGTCGCCCGTTCAAGCGGCATGTCCATCCATGTAAACGGCCGCTTATAGAACAACCGCAGCCGATAATGCTCATACATGTACTTACAGGCCTGTTCCAAATACATCTGCATAATTTCAAAAGAAAAGCCATGATAGAGAACCTCTTCAAACAGCCCTTTGTCCAGCAGAAACTGCATCATATGCTGATAAAACGCGCAGCCCTCCTTAAAGCTGAAAATATGATATTTGCGCCCGGCATAACGACATGCGTTGATAACGGCATAAATGCCGCAGAAAAAATCGACATTTCCCTGGTTATACGGTTTCATTTCACACCTCACCTGTATTTGAACAAATACAAATACATATACCACGAACCTTAAAAAACAATAAAAAAGGCGCCCCGAAACCTCTTTTCGCCCTCATACAATAATCGTTTCACACGGCAAAGCTAAAGCCATATCGGAAAAGCCTGAACCTGGCTTTTTCCAAACTCAGGAAAATACGCAAAACAATAAAAAGAGAAGAGAAAAAACAAAAGCCGATATACGAGGATTATAATAAGAAAAAGCCTTTTAGGCGACAGGCGCGTACATCAACGTACGTAACTTAGCCTAAAAGGACTTATTTTTTTACACAAAAAAACTCTGGAGAATGAGCGGAATAATAAGAAAAAAGAGGGCGGAAAATTTTAGTGTAGACAAACCTACATGAATTTTCCGCCTCTCGTACTTTCTGTATTAGTCAGCCATTATACAGAGTTTTTTAAGCTGACTTTTTGCAACAGCAGGAACTATTGCACTCTTCCTTTTTGTCGTTCTTGTGGCGAACGGCAGCCTGGGCAGCAGCCAGACGGGCAACCGGTACGCGGAACGGCGAGCAGGAAACATAGTTCATGCCGCAGGTCTGGAAGAAGTCGATGGACGCCGGATCACCGCCGTGCTCACCACAAACGCCAAGCCAGATTTTCGGATTGGAGCTGCGGGCTTTTTCGCAGGCCAGTTTAACCAGACAGCCGACACCTTCAACATCAATTGAAGCGAACGGATCGGCAACATAAACGCCGCGGGCGCGATATTCGTCCAGAATGGCGCCGGTATCGTCACGGCTCATACCCAGAGTGGTCTGGGTCAGGTCGTTGGTACCGAAACCGAAGAACTCGGCGGACTGAGCCAGTTCGTCAGCTTTCAGGGCTGCGCGCGGCAATTCAATCATTGAACCGACTTCATACTTAATCTTCTTGCCTTTCTCGGCGAAGACCTTCTCAGCCGTCGTATCGATAATATCCTTAACGATATCCAGCTCTTTCTTGGAACCGGTCAGCGGAACTTCGATTTCCGGCAGAACCTTGACGCCGTCGTCGGCGCATTCGATAGCGGCTTCCAGAATAGCGCGGGTCTGCATTTCGCAGATTTCCGGATAGGTAATCGGCAGACGGCAGCCACGATGGCCAAGCATCGGGTTGGCTTCATGCAGAGCATTGGCGCGATTCTTTACCTGCTGCAGGGTCATGCCCATCTTGTCGGCCAGTTCCTGCATTTCGGCATCGGTATGCGGCAGGAATTCGTGAAGCGGCGGATCCAGCAGACGAATAACGACCGGCATGCCTTCCATAATCTTGAACAGGTCTTTGAAGTCCTGTTTCTGATAAGGCAGCAGACGAGCCAGAGCGGCGCGGCGGCCTTCTTCGTTCTCGGACAGAATCATAGCGCGCATGTCCGGAATACGTTCAGCGTCAAAGAACATGTGCTCCGTACGGGCCAGACCGATACCCTGAGCACCGAAATCGCGAGCCGTCTGAGCGTCTTTCGGCGTCTCGGCGTTGGCGCGGACTTCCATAGTGCGGATTTCGTCAACCCAGCCCATCAGTTTGCCGAAATTACCGGTGTTGGTATCGGCTTTGACCGTCGGAACCTGACCCTCGATAATCTGGCCTTTGGCACCGTCCAGAGATACCCAGTCGCCTTCTTTGACAACGGCGCCGGACTTAGTGGTCATGGTCTTGTCTTTGTAGCTGATGACAATGTCATGCGAACCGGAAACGCAGGGGGTACCCATACCGCGGGCAACAACGGCCGCGTGAGAGGTCATGCCGCCGCGGGCAGTGATAACGCCCTGAGAAGCGTGCATACCGCCGATGTCTTCCGGAGAAGTTTCGTTGCGGATAAGAATAACTTTT
>ERZ779922.1985-NODE-1985-length-12965-cov-7.409063_pt1 | contig 12965 bp, 10 predicted proteins | sample MGYA00511544_ERZ779922 | MGnify/ENA primary metagenome ERZ779922 (study PRJEB29588, sample SAMEA2154516) | human gut metagenome | biome: human gut; feature: human-associated habitat; material: faeces | place: Denmark | collected 2008/2010 ... | reverse complement strand
GCCTTCTCGGGCAAGGACTCCTCGAAGGTGGACCGTTCGGCCGCCTATGCCGCACGCCACATCGCCAAGAACCTTGTGGCTGCGGGGGTTGCCGATGAGGTGCTCGTCGAGCTGTCGTATGCCATCGGCATCGCCCAGCCCCTCTCGATCTATGTCGATACCTACCGTTCGCCGCGCCCGGCAGCGCTTGCCGGCATGACCGACGGCGAGATCGCCCGCCGCATCGGGAAGCTCTTCGACCTGCGTCCTGCCGCAATCGTCAAGCGTTTCGGCCTGAAGAACCCGATCTTCGAGGCGACGGCCTCCTACGGGCATTTCGGCAACCGGCCCTACCGCAAGAGCGTGAAGGTTTGGGAGCACGGCGTGGAGACCGAGCGCGAGGTGGAGTTCTTCGGGTGGGAGAAACTCGATGCCGTGGACGACATCCGCCGCGAGTTCGGACTCTGACCGATTCGGAAAATCAAGCAATTGGGGCATTCTCTCGGGGAATGCCCCAATTTTTGTACTTTCGGACATACTAATTGAACCTTCGAGCCCGTTTGTCCTGCGTAACGAATCGAAAACGAATGCTTATGCAATGAAGTAGCCTCGGATTAATAGAACTTAAACACCGTATTTATTATGAAAAAGGCATTTTTTGTTTTGGGTATTGTTGCCGTTTCCGCAGTGGCAGGCGGTCTGACGGCTTGGAGCATGGGGGCCGGAAAGGGGACTCCCGAGGTGCAATATATCGAACGCGAGGTGGAACGCAATCCTTCGTTGGGAACTCACTTTACGGCCTATGAGGCCGACAAGTATCCCGACCTGACCTACGCTGCAGAGAATGCGGTGAAGGCCGTGGTCAATATCGAGGCCATCCAGCAGATCGAGGTGCCGCAGCGGCGGAGCTACGACCCGTTCCTCGAGTTCTTCGGCATTCCGCAGGAGTACGGCAACGACGGTTCGCGTCCGCAGTACCGTGAGGCCCGTGCGGGCGGTTCGGGTGTCATCATCTCGAAGGACGGCTATGTGGTGACCAACAACCACGTTGTGGACGGCGCCACGAAACTGCGCGTGAAGCTCAACGACGGACGGACGTTCGATGCCAAGCTCATCGGCAAGGATTCGGCTACGGATGTGGCCCTGCTGAAGATCGACGGCGACGATGACCTGCCGACGCTGCCCTTCGGGTCGTCCGACGCGCTGCGTCTGGGCGAGTGGGTGCTGGCCATCGGATCGCCCTTCGACCTGCAATCGACCATCACGGCCGGTATCGTGAGCGCCAAGGCGCGCAACCTGGGAGCTATTCCCAACGACTTCCGCATCGAGTCGTTCATCCAGACCGACGCAGCGGTGAACCCCGGCAACTCGGGCGGTGCGCTGGTGAACACGCGCGGTGAACTGGTGGGCATCAACACGCTTATCAAGTCGCAGACGGGCAGCTACATCGGTTATTCGTTCGCCATTCCCGAGGCGATCGTCCGCAAGGTGGTGGTCGATCTGAAGGAGTACGGCGTCGTGCAGCGCGCCATGCTGGGCATCATGTTCCGACCGGTGGATCAGGACTTCCTCGACAGTGAGGGCAAGGAACTGGGCATCAAGGAGCTGGGCGGTATCTACGTGGCCAGCGTCGTCGAGGGCGGCTCGGCTTCCGAGGCCGGCATCCGCAAGGGGGACATCATCCTCTCGATCGACGGCGTGAAGGTAAACGATTCGGCCACGGTGCAGGAGCTGATCGCGCGTCGCCGACCCAACGATAAGGTGAAAATCTCGGTAAAAAGAGACGGTGATGTGAAACAAATTGACGTCACTTTGCGTAATAAGGCTGGTAAAACGGAACTCATCACCAAGGAGGACGTCGATGTGGTCGAGGCGCTGGGCGGAAAATTCGCCGACGCCGGGACGAAGTTGTGTCGCGAACTCGATATCCGTGGCGGAGTGCAGGTTGTGGGCGTGAAGTCCGACGGTATTCTGGCCCGTGCCCGGGTAAAGCAGGGATTCGTGATCACCCACATCAACGACCGCCCGGTCTATGCGGTCTCCGATCTGGAGCGCATGACCGAGAAGGTTCGCTCGATAGACGGGATCTATCCCAACGGACGTTCGGCAAGCTATATGCTGGTCGAATAGCCGGGAACCCGGGTCCAGCGCAGCGGGTATTGTCCGGAGTCGCTTCGGGCAGGTGACGGATCGGTCCGGGAAAGCCTTTTCCCGGACCTTCTGTTCGAAATCCCGGGCCCGGTTCGAGGGGGCCGCAAACGCGAAGAGTATATTTTGATATTAGGATAGATTTAGGAAATGCGTCAGTTAAAGATTACGAAGTCCATCACCAATCGTGAGAGCGCTTCGCTGGACAAGTATTTGCAGGAGATCGGCAAGGAGGAGCTCATCACGGTCGAGGAGGAGGTGGAACTCGCCCAACGGATCAAGAAGGGAGACCAGGAGGCACTCGAGAAACTTACCAAGGCGAACCTCCGGTTCGTGGTTTCGGTGGCCAAGCAGTACCAGAATCAGGGCCTGAGCCTTCCCGACCTGATCAACGAAGGCAACCTCGGCCTGATCAAGGCGGCCGAGAAGTTCGACGAAACCCGCGGTTTCAAGTTCATCTCCTATGCGGTGTGGTGGATCCGTCAGTCGATCCTCCAGGCGCTGGCCGAGCAGTCGCGCATCGTGCGTCTGCCGCTCAACCAGGTGGGTTCGCTCAACAAGATCAACAAGGCCTTCGCCCGCTTCGAGCAGGAACACGAGCGCACTCCATCGCCCGAGGAGCTCGCTTCGGAGCTGGAGCTGCCCAAGGAGAAGGTGACCGATACGTTGCGGGTTGCCGGACGTCACGTTTCGGTAGATGCCCCGTTTGCCGACGGCGAGGACAACTCGTTGCTCGACGTGCTGGTGAATCCCGATTCGCCCAATGCCGACCGCGGGCTGATCAACGAGTCGCTCGCTACGGAGGTCGATCGGGCCCTGGAGACCCTGACCGAGCGTGAGCGCGACATCATCAAGTATTTCTTCGGCATCGGATGCTCGGAGATGACGCTCGAGGAGATCGGCGAGAAGTTCGACCTGACGCGCGAGCGTGTACGCCAGATCAAGGAGAAGGCGATCCGCCGCCTGCGCCACTCGTCGCGTTCGAAACTGTTGAAGTCCTATCTCGGATAAGAGAGGATGAGTAAATAAGATCCGTGGGGCCGGAGGAATCGAAATTCCTCCGGCCCCACGCGTGTTGGGACGGATGCATAGCCCTCCTTTGTAAGGATTAGTCGAGAGAGGGTGTTGTATGGTTCGGCGGTGCAGTCGGTCGGGCGAGTGGGCGACGTGAAGTCCTTCACTGTGCTCATTGCCGTTCGGATACCAGTTGGCGACACCACGCTGCAACCCGCGCGTCGGTCTTTTCGGGGGCGCTTTCGTCGATGGCTAGCCCGAGAAACCGCCCCTCGGAGCAGACCAGCGACGAGGTCGCGGCATAGCCCTGCGGTTCGAACGATCCGATGAAGGTGCATCCGCATCCCTGCAGTCCTTCGTAGAGCAGCCCGATGGCGTCGCAGAAGGTGTCGGGGTAGCAGCCGCTGTCGCCGCAGCCGAACAGTGCGACCTGTTTGCCCCGCAGGTCGCGTTTCTTCAGGTCTTCGAGAAAGCTGTACCAGTCGTCCTGCAGTTCGCCGCAGCCCCAGGTCGGGGAGCCGAGCAGCAGCAGGTCGTATTTGTCCGCCTCGTCGGCCGGGGTGTCGGCCACGTTGTGCAGGTCGCTTTCGGCCACGCCCAGCAGTCGGGCGATGTCCTGCGCCACCGCTTCGGTCGAACCGGTGGTGCTGCCGTAAAAAATTCCGGTCATGTTTTTCCTTGTTTTGGTTCGGGACAAAGTAACACGATCCGCCGGTTTGCGGCAATACCGATTTCTGGGGGGGTGCATCCGGCGGGCTACCGTCTTTCGGGGATCGGCAGTGTCCGCGAAAAAGCCCGCTCCACGGATGGAGCGGGCGCGTTACGGGCGGATGTGCGTGCCGGTTGGGCTACCAGACGATCGGTTCCTTGCCGATCGAGCGCAGGTAGTCGTTGGCGCGCGAGAAGTGGCGGCAGCCGAAGAACCCGCGGTAGACCGAGAGCGGTGAGGGGTGCACGGCCTTGAGTATGAGGTTGCGCTGAGGGTCGGCGATGGCGCCCTTCTTCTGTGCGTAGCTGCCCCAGAGCATATAGACGATTCCCTCCTTGCGTTCGGCGATGGCGCGCACCACGGCGTCGGTGAAGGTCTCCCATCCGCGGCCGGCATGCGAGGCCGCTTCGTGTTCGCGGACCGTCAGCACGGAGTTCAGCAGCAGCACCCCCTGCTCGGCCCACCGGTCGAGGTTCCCCGAGGCGGGGATCGGCGTCCCGGTATCGTCGGCGACCTCCTTGAAGATGTTCTGCAGCGAGGGCGGGAAGGGAATGCCGTCGGCCACCGAGAAGCAGAGTCCGTTGGCCTGCCCGGGTCCGTGGTAGGGGTCCTGTCCGATGATGACGACCTTCAGCCGCTCGAACGGACACTTGTCGAAGGCGCGGAATATGTTGCTGCCCCGGGGATAGATGCGGCGGGAGGCATACTCCTGGCGCACGAAGTCCGTCAGTGTGGCGAAATAGGGCTTCTCGAACTCGGGAGCGAGCACCTCTTTCCAGTCGGGAGCGATCTTTACGTCCATGTGAAATGCGGATTAAATTCGTGTAAAAGTAGTAAAAAGTCGTTTTTTTCATGTTACTTTTGTCCGAGAAATTTCTTTGCGATATGAAAAAGTGGCTTTTGCTCGTGGTCCTGTCGTTGGGTATGGCGGGGCTGGCATCGGCGGCCGAGCCGGTGCGCAATCTGATTCTGATGATCGGCGACGGCATGGGGCTCTCCCAGGTGTCGATGCTCAAGATCGAGAACGGTTATGCTCCGACGGCTTTCGACCGGGCACAGGGTGTGGCCCTGATCTCGACCTACTCGGCGAACAACCGGGTGACCGACTCTGCGGCTGCCGGTACGGCGCTGGCCTCGGGCTGCAAGACCAATAACTCTGCCCTGGGGGTCGATCCCGACGGGCAGCCCCTCGAGTCGATGATGGCCAAGGCGCATTCGGCCGACCGGCCGACGGGCATCGTGGTGACCTGCTACCTGCAGCACGCCACGCCGGGGGCGTTCTACGCCCACTCGAAGAGCCGGAGCCGGACGGCCGCCATTACCGACGACCTGCTCGAGAGCGGCATCGATGTGTTGTTCGGCGGCGGGAGCAAGTGGCTGTCGCGTCCCTGTGGCGATGAGGGTACCTATTTCGACGCCTTCCGCAGCCGGGGATATCTGGTGGCCGACAGCCTCGGGGCGATTCCCGACACGTATACGGGCCGGGTGCTCTGCTCGGTAGCCGACGAACACCTGCCCGAGGCCTCCGAGCGGGGTGATTTTCTGCCAGAGGCGACCTCGCGCGCCCTGTCGCTGCTCTCGGCCGGGGCTGCCGGCCGTGACAACGGGTTCCTGCTCATGGTTGAGGGCTCGCAGATCGATTTCGCCGGACACGGCAACGATGCCGGTGAATTGCTCGACGAGATGCGCGATTTCGAACGGGCCGTGGCCGTGGCGATGGACTTTGCCGACCGCACGCCCGGAACGTTGGTGGTCGTGACGGCCGACCATGAGACGGGCGGACTGACGATCCCGGCCTGCGACGAGGACTTCACGCAGGCCGAGAACGGCGTCGAGTACCGTTTCTCGACAGGCGGTCATACGGGTATGCTCGTGCCGGTCTACCTCTATGGCACCGGTGCCGACAGCATCCGCGGGGTGATGGACAACACCGACCTCTCGAAACGGCTCATGCAGCTGCTCGGGCTTGCGGAGTGATCCGCTCTTTGGGAGGGCGAAATACGAATGGCGCCCGCTCCCGTAAATGGGGGCCGGGCGCCGTTCTGCCGTTTATGGTAAGAGAATGCGGCTATTTCCGTGTTGATTGTTCCTGCTCTCCGAAGCTGACGGCAACGATCGGTTCGACGGTCGAAGGGGTGCGTTCGATCTCCGGTTCGACCGAAGCGTCGGGCTCTCTTCCTGCCATGCGGAAGTCCACCGGAAGGGTGTATTTCAGGCGGACCTTCTCGCCCTTCTGCTCAGCGGGCGACCAGAGTCCGCTGCTCGACCTCACGATGCGGAGCGCCTCCGTCGTGAGCAGCTGGTGCGGGGACTGGAGCACCGAGGTCTCCGTGACCGATCCGTCCCGTTCGACGACGAACGTCAGCACGACCCTCCCCTGGATGCCCTGTTTGCGGGCCTCTTCGGGATAGCGGAGCCGGGTTTGGATCCACTCCCGGAATTTGATCAGGTCGCCGCCCTGGAACAGCGGCATGCGCTCGGCGATCAGAAACGGTGTGTCGTCCTCCTTCCCGGACGGAGTCCCGGCCTGCTTCGCGGAGCGTTTCCCCGCCTCGGTCGTGATCTCCACGACGCCGTATTTCCCGCGCTCGCCATACTTCTCCACGGCCTCCTCCTTCTTGAGCAGTTTGATCTCCGCGATGTCGTTGGTGACCAGCGTTGGGGCTTCCGAAGCCTCCGTCCCGTCGATCATGTAGAGCGGCGCCTGGCGGACGCCGTATTCGTCGCGGCTGTAGATCGGACCGTCGGCCGCGTCTGTCCCTTCGGGGTAGAGGATGACGACCCGTTCGGTCTCGCCGGCACTTACGACAAGCGAAAGACTTCCGTATCCCGGGTAGGAGACCTCCAGCACGCTGCCTTCGGGTGCTTCGATCGATGCTTTCCCGTCGTCGCCGGTAGTCGTTTCCCGGTCCGTCCCCACGATGCGTACGATGGCTCCCGGGGCCGTGTTCTCCGTCGAGAAGTGTTTGCTGTCTTTGGTGTAGAAGACCCTCAGCGAGGTCTGTACCATGTCGGGGGTGCCGGCCGATGAGTTCCGGCCTTCGGCTTTGGGTGTGTCGATCCCAATGGATATCGTGTAGGGGTCGGCACCGTTGCTTGAATAGGTGTGCAGTCCGGCCATGCGGTCCGAACCGCTATAGGCCAGGATACCCTGCTGCGGACCTTCGATCGAGAAACGTCCCTCGGAGTCGGTGCGGCCGCCGGACTGCTCCATCTCCTCCTGTGAGAGGGGTTGCGTGAAGGGTGCACCGGCATAGACGGCGATCCCTTTGGCCGGAGTGCCGTCGGTGTAGTGCAGTTCGCCCTCGATGCGGATCGGGGTGTAGTCGCGAAGGGGCTCTTCGGCCGTGAAGAGGAAGACGAACTCGGCGTTGCGCTGCCGGTACTCGGCGGGGATCTGTTCACCCTGCAGCGCCTTTTCGAGGGTGAGCTGTTCGGGATCGATCTTCCGGATCCGTTCGGGGGCGATCTCCGTGCCGTTGATCAGGTAGACGGCGCGGTCGGTGGAGGGGGTGTCGGTGCGTATCTGTGCGGCACGGGAGGTGAACGAGAAGGCGCAAAGGAGGCCGGCGATCGCGGGGAGTGCTCCCGCGAGGCGGAGCAGGGCGTACCTGCCCGGTTTCTGCGAAGTCATCATCTTGAATCGTTTTTTTGTGAGTGAGTCCCGCAGCCCGTTGGCTATTTCCGGACTATAGCCGAAGAGTTGTCGGAATATGGCGTTCATGTAGAGCTCCCTGTCGTATCCGCCCTCGAGCACGTCGCTGTCGGCCTCGAACTCCTCGGCTTCGATCAGCCGCCGTGCGGCGATCCAGGCGAAGGGGTTCCACCACAGCAGCGCCTTGAGCGACTCCATGGCGATGTGCTCGATCGTGTGGCGGTGGGCGATGTGGCTCGCTTCATGGCGCAGGATGGCCTCCATCTCCTGCGCGGGGGTCTGCTGCCAGACGTAGATCGTGTTCAGGAACGAGAACGAGGCGATACGCTGCGGGGTATGCACCAGGGTGTAGCGCGGCGAGCACACGATCTCGGCACCTCGTTTCAGGCGGCGGATGCGGAGAACCTGTACGGCCATCAGACCGAGCAGGAACAGCGTGCCGAGTGCCCAGACGGCATGGACGAGCCATTCGGCCGGCATGGTTTGCGGCGCCGCGGCTGTCGGGACGGCTGTCGGGACGAACCCCTCCACAGGGGTTGTGGCGGCGACCGTAATCACCTCTCCGGGCCATACGGGAATCCGCAGCAGGGGAATGATGGCGGCGAGCAGGGTGGTTGCAAGCAGGTAGATCCGGCACCAGCGGAAGCGGATCCGTCGCTCGAGCAGCAGCGAGTAGACGGCCTGCAGGATGCCGCCGCATACGGCGACTTCGAGCATGTAGGTGGCGAGGTGTCTCATGACGGTCGTTTTGGGGTATTGAACCGGTTATTTCTTTGCCTGGCGCATGATCTCGAGGATCTCGTCCATCTCGCGCATCGGGATCTGTTCGTGCCGCGAGAAGAACGAGACGAGCTGTGCCAGCGAGCCGTCGAAATAGGTCGAGAGCATCGACGACATCACACCGCGGGCGTAGGTCTCGCGGCTGACGACGGGAAAGTAGCGGTGGCTCTTGCCTTCGGCCTCGTGGCGGACGTAGCCCTTGTTCTCGAGGATCTTGAGGAAGGTGGCCACGGTGGTGTATTTCGGGTGCGGCTCGTCGGTGCGGGCGATGATGTCGTTCACCACGCCGTTGCCCAGTTGCCAGAGAATCTGCATGATCTCCTCTTCGCCGCGGGTCAGTTCCGGAATCCGGTTGTTTGTTTCGTTGTTTTTCATGTGGTCCGATCTTTTTTTCGTCTGGTGCAAGTTTACTACTAAAACTTTAGAAAAGCAAATTTCTCTTCTAAAAAATTAGTAGTATATACAAAAAAAATCTCCCGACGGGATTTCCCGAGGGGAGGTGTGTGGGCGATGTCCGCTCCGGCGAGGGGTTACCCGAGCCGTTCGGCTTCGTTGTCCTTCTCCAGCTTCTCGTCCTCCTCCCAGTCGAACCAGGGGAAGTCACGGCGTCCGCCCAGCGAGAAGCGGGTGTAGGTGATCGGCAGCCCCTTGGCCAGGAACATGCGTTCGTAGGCTGTCTTGACCGAGAGCACCTCGTCGGCGAATCCCGATCCGTAGATGTCCGGTTCGGAGACTTCGCACGGCAGACCGAAATGGCGGATCACCTCGTTGGTGTAGGCGTAAAGGTGCTTCGAGTCGGTCTTCAGGTTGATCATCCCGTCGGGACGGAGCAGGCGGGCATAGTACTCGAGGAACAGGGGCGAGGTGAGCCGCTTCTTTGCCCGGCGGGTCTTCAGCTGCGGGTCGGGGAAGGTGATCCACAACTCGTCGATCTCGCCCTCGGCGAAGAGCGAGTTGATGAACTCGATGCGGGTGCGCAGGAACCCGACGTTGGCCATCCCGCGCTCGGTCGCGGTCTTGGCGCCGCGCCACATGCGGGCCCCCTTGATGTCGATCCCGATGTAGTTGCGCTGCGGGTCGCGCTCGGCCAGCGCCACGGTGTATTCGCCCTTGCCGCAGCCCAGCTCCAGTATGATCGGCCGGTCGTTGTGGAAGAAGTCCGTGCGCCAGTGCCCCTTGAGCGGGTGGTTGCAGCGGAACACTTCGTCGAATCCGGGCTGCACGAAGCAGGAGAATGTCAGGTTCTCGCGGAATTTGCGGAGTTTGTCTTTTCCCATAGTCTTGTTGCGGACCGTCCGGGGCGATGCCGCCGGAATCGTCCGGCTGCAACCGCTCCGACGGCGGAGTTCGTGTTTCGGTTATCGGTCCTTGCGTATCGTCAGCCCTACGGCCTCGACCCCGCGTATCGGACGGGTCGGCGTGACGGTGAACCGGTAGTCGCCCGTCCGCCCGAGGCGGATTGCGCGGCGGTAGGGCACGGCAGCCTCACGGACGAGGGCCGCCGGGCTCGGCGTGCGGGGTATGGCCAGCAGGAAGAGCTCCTCGCTGCGCAGCGAGTCGGGGGTCGTGACGGCGATCCGCACCGTGAGCGTATCTTCGGCAAAGCGGTCGTTGCAGCGCAGGAACAGGGTCAGGTCGCGCAGCGACGTCGTGTCGGCGTTCGCCAGCACGATTCCCGCCGGGTCCTTCCACGAGACCGGATCGGGCGAGCGAGTCGGCATTCGGAAAGAGGATTCCTGCGCCGGCCGCCCACTCGGACGGATTCACGTCCGCGGCCGCCGACCAACTGTCCGAGGCGCACCCTGCAACCCCCGACAGGAGCAGTGCCGCAGCTGCGGCGAACAGGCCCCGTCGCATGCGACGCCTCATCGGAAGCTACTCCTTGTGCGGGGTCGCCTCGGCCCCGCCGTTAGCCGCCTTCGGAGTGTCCGCATGCTCTGCGGCACCCCCTTCCGCCGGGTTGCCCGCATGACCGTTGCCGCGGCGGCGGTTGCGGCCGCGGCGGTTGCCGCCGCCTTCGCGGGGTGTTTGTCCCTCCTCGCGGGGCGTCTCCCGGTTGTTGCCGTTGCGCGGTTCGCGGTTTTCTCGGTTCTCCTGGCCGCCTTCCTGACGCTCGCGGGCTTCCCGGTTGTTCGGCCGCTCGCGGCGTCCCCCTTCGCGGGGCTGCCGTTCGTTGCGCGGTTCCTGGCCCTTTTCTGCCTCCTGTGCCGGGGCGCCGTTTTCGTTGCGGGCCTCGCTGCGCTGTCGGTCGCCGTTCCGGCGCCGGTTCGGCCGGCCGCCTTCGCGCTGCGGGCGGTTCTGGCCCTCGGTGGCGTTTGTCTCCTGCGGTGCGGCATTCCCGGCGTTCCGCTTGCCGCTCTCGGGTTTCTCGGCCTTTTCGGCTGCGCCCTTCTCTGCGTTGTTCGGCCGCTCGGCCGGCTGTTCGGCGTTGCGTCCCTTCTCCTTGCGGTTGCGGCCACGCTTGCGACGCTTGGCCTGGTCGAAGCGCGTGATGCTGTCCTCCTCCGAACGGTAGGTCGGCTCCTCGACCTCCTCGCGCAGGGCGTCGGCGTGCTGCAGCTGCTCGACCTTGCGGCCCTGGCGGTTGAGCGCCAGGATCTCCTTGACACGGGAGACGGGCAGTGTCGTGACATTGACCATCGCCTCCTTCGACGACGAGAAGGTCATTGTCCCGGCCAGCACGTCGCTCTTGACCAGATACCACTCCCCGTCGATGGTCTGCAGCGGTTCGCGCAGCCGCGGGAACTCCTTGCGGGCATCCACGTAGGCGTCGTATTCGTACATCATGCAGCACTTGAGCTTCGAGCACTGACCGGCCAGCTTCTGGGGGTTGAGCGAGATGTCCTGCACGCGGGCGGCGCCGGTGGTGACGCTCGAGAAGGTGGACATCCACGACGTGCAGCACAGTTCGCGGCCGCAGGCGCCCAGTCCGCCGATACGCCCGGCCTCCTGGCGGGCGCCGATCTGCTTCATCTCGATGCGGATGTGGAACCGCTCGGCGAAGACCTTGATCAGCTCGCGGAAGTCCACGCGCTCGTCGGCGATGTAGTAGAAGATGGCCTTGATCTTGTCGCCCTGGTATTCGACGTCGCCGATCTTCATGTTGAGTCCCATGTCGGCGGCGATCTGACGCGCGGCGATCATCGTCTCGTGTTCGAGGGCAATGGCCTCCCGCCAGCGCTCGATGTCGTAGGGTTTGGCCTTGCGGTAGATCTTCTTGTACTCGCCATTGTAGGGGGTGAATCCCGTGCGGCGCATCTGGCGGGCCACCAGGTCGCCCGTCAGCGAGACGATGCCGATGTCGTGGCCCGGCGAGGCCTCGACGGCCACGATGTCGCCGCGCTTGAGGTCGAGGTTGTTCACGTTCTGGTAGAACGATCGGCGGGTGTTCTTGAACCGCACCTCGACGATGTCCGAGGGTATGTTCTGCGGATACTCTTCAAGCCACGGGGTTTCGTGGAGTTTGAAGCATCCGTCGCAGGGCTTGGCCTCGACCTCCTGGCCGCAGTCGCAGAAGGCGCATCCGCGGCCGATTTCGGGTTTGAAATTCCGGTTATGCTGGTTGTTTTCGGTATCCATGACGGTATAATTTGCGTAAAGATAGGAAAAAAATTTCAATTCACCGCGTAGAGCCGTCTGACGCTGCGGCGGATGCGGAGAATCAGCAGCACGGCGGCACACGAGAGCCCGAAGGCGAAGCCGACGTAGAGCCCCGAGGGGCCCATGCCGAGCGTGAAGCCGAGCAGGTAGCCCACCGGCAGGTTGAGCAGCCAGTAGGAGACAAGGGCGATGGGCATGATGATCCGCACGTCCTGGATGCCGCGCAGCACGCCGACCGAGACGTTCTGGATGCCGTCCGAGAGTTGGTAGAGGGCGGCGAAGACGAGCAGCGAGGAGGTCGTGGCGATGACCTCGGCGTTGGTGGTGAAGAAGGTCGGGATCACCGAGCGCAGCGAGATGAAGACCAGCGCCGCGAAGGCGTTCCAGGCCAGCACGAGGTGGTACGAGGCCTTGGCCGCCAGTGACAGCTCGCCGATGTTGCGTCTGCCGTAGCAGTGGGAGATGCGGATGGTCGTTGCGGTGCCGATCGACATGACGATCATGAAGGCGCTGTTGCCCAGGGTCATGGCGATCTGGTTGGCGCTCATGGCGATCTTGGCCGTTGCCCCGAACCACCCCATCATGATGCCCGTGCCGACGAATGCCGACGACTCGAGGAACATCTGCAGCGAGATCGGGAGCCCCATGTGTACGAGCCGTCCGATCGTGCGGCGCGAGAGGACGCGCAGCGAGAATCCGTCGAGGTAGTGGCGGTATTGCGGGCGGCTGCAGAAGTAGGCGATGATGAGCACGGCGGCAAGTACGCGCGAGAGCAGCGTGCCGAGACCGGCGCCCTGGGCTCCCATCTCGGGACAGCCCCAGTTGCCGTAGATGAACAGCGAGTTGAGTCCGATGTTGACGATGTTGGCGATGATCGTCACGACCATCTCGACCTTCGTGTTGCCCACCCCTTCGAGGAACTGCTTGAACGAGAAGAAGAGCATGATGAAGGGCATGCTGTAGACCAGCATCCGGTAATAGGGGATGGCCATCTCGACCACTTCGGGCGGTTGCCTGAGATAGCCCATCAGAGGAATGACGGCGTATTGGACGGCAGCCACAGCAAAGCCGAGCGGCGTG
>ERZ779922.1984-NODE-1984-length-12971-cov-4.810855_pt1 | contig 12971 bp, 10 predicted proteins | sample MGYA00511544_ERZ779922 | MGnify/ENA primary metagenome ERZ779922 (study PRJEB29588, sample SAMEA2154516) | human gut metagenome | biome: human gut; feature: human-associated habitat; material: faeces | place: Denmark | collected 2008/2010 ... | reverse complement strand
ACCTGACCCGCAAAGGTGTATCCGGAAAAACCCAGAACCAACTGTTCGAATTCAATATGCGCATCAACAACCCCGCACTGACCGCACAGGTATTGGTATGCGTAGCACGTGCTTCGATGAAGCAGCAGCCGGGATGTTACACCATGGTGGAAGTTCCGGTTATCGATCTGCTTCCGGGCGACCGTGAAGAATGGATCGGCCACCTGGTATAAAAAAGCCAAGTGTCTGATACAAACTATTTCCAAAGACAAGGAAAGGACGACCGCAGATTCTCTTTTTAATTATCACCGATAATCGAAAAGATAAAAATCTGCGGTCATCTTTTATTAGATAAACACTCCGGCTTACACACAATGAAGAACAAACGGTACTCACGCGGCGAAGAGCTGTCCAATACTTTAAGCCATGGCGCAGGCACCCTGCTGGGCATCACCGCAGGATATTTTCTTTTGGAAAAGGCGCTCGCCAACCCTCACCCCTATTGGGCAACAGGCTGTGTACTGGCTTATCTGGTGGGGATGCTGGCATCGTACATCAGTTCAACCTGGTATCACGGCTCCAGGCCCGGCAAGCGGAAAGAACTTCTGCGCAAATTTGACCACGGCGCCATTTACCTGCACATAGCAGGGACTTACACTCCGTTCACCCTGTTAGTGCTACGCCATGCCGGCGGATGGGGCTGGGGAATCTTCACTTTTGTATGGCTGTCGGCTATTGTAGGATTCATATTAGCCTTCAAAAAACTGAAAGAACACAGCAATCTCGAGACGATCTGTTTTGTAGGGATGGGCTCTGCCATCCTGGTGGCCCTCAAACCACTAATGGACTGCCTATCCGCCATCGGAGCCTCTCCCGCCTTCTGGTGGCTTCTCGGAGGAGGAGCTTCGTATATCATGGGAGCCGTGTTTTACTCGTTGCGAAAACCTTATATGCACGCCGTTTTCCACCTGTTTTGTCTAGGCGGAAGCATAGGCCATATCATAGCCATCTGGTTGATTCTTTAGCAAACCCGATTCACTTTTTCTCTCCAAAAGTTTCCCGTTTTGGAAAACTTTCTGTATCAGGAAGAAAGAAAAGTTCTCCAAAAATTCTTGTTAAAACAAGAACAACTTATTGCTTTAACTGTTACCTTTGTAGCAGATTTCAGTACTAAAAAGAGGTTTAGTCATAAGGGAACGCTGTGCAAATCGGCGACAGTACCCGCTGCTGTAATTCTCTGAGAATCCGCATACTATGCCACTGCGCCCAGCGTGGGAAGGCGTTGCGAGGGAGAGATAAGTCAGAAGACCTGCTGAAAAAGTAAACATATTTAAAAAAAATCTAAAGCTTTCGGGAGTTAAAGTTATGAACTACGCGGAAATTTGTATCATCAAACGAGATGGTAAAAGGGAGGACTTCTCCATCAGTAAAATCAAGAACGCTGTATCAAAAGCGTTTAGTGCCACAGGAATCAATGATGAACAGCAATTGATTGCTGACATCACGATGAATGTAATCGGACAATTTGCATCTCCTACCATTACGGTAGAAGAAATTCAGGACCTGGTAGAAAAAGAGCTGATGAAGGTTCGTCCGGAAGTGGCCAAAAAGTACATCATTTATCGGGAATGGAGAAATACCGAACGAGACAAAAAGACCCAGATGAAGCATGTGATGGACGGTATCGTAGCCATTGACAAAAACGATGTCAACCTGAGCAACGCCAATATGAGCAGCCATACTCCCGCCGGACAGATGATGACATTCGCCTCGGAAGTAACCAAAGACTATACATATAAATATCTGTTGCCGAAACGTTTTGCCGAAGCCCACCAACTGGGAGACATCCACATCCACGACCTGGATTACTATCCTACCAAAACGACGACTTGCATCCAATATGACATGGATGACCTCTTCGAACGTGGATTCCGCACCAAAAACGGCAGTATACGTACCCCGCAAAGCATTCAAAGCTATGCTACCCTGGCTACCATTATTTTCCAGACTAACCAGAATGAACAGCACGGAGGTCAGGCCATACCGGCATTCGACTTCTTTATGGCAAAAGGTGTGAGCAAATCATTCCGTAAACACCTGGCATCATTCATCAGCTTCTATGTGCAGATGAACAAGGGTGAAGAGATAGAAGAAAAGGCTATCCGTACAGTGATTGCCGAACATCTGTCGTCCATCAAAGCATCGGAACTGGAACGCGAAACGCTGCGCATGGCTCTGACTGCCCTACAGATCAATATCGACAAAGAACATCTGAACCAAATTATAGAGAAAGCATTTGTGCAGACTCAGAAAGATACGCACCAGGCCATGGAAGGCTTTATCCATAACCTGAACACAATGCACTCACGCGGCGGAAATCAGGTAGTGTTCAGTTCAATCAATTATGGAACAGACACTTCGGCCGAAGGACGCATGTTGATTGAAGAATTACTGAAAGCAACCGTAGAGGGACTGGGCACAAGGGGAGAAGTGCCGGTGTTCCCCATTCAGATATTCAAGATAAAAAATGGAGTATCGTACACAGAAGCCGATTATGAAAAGGCTATGGCTAATTTCGATGCTGCCATGGAAGGTAAATTAAAATTTGAAGCACCCAACTTCGACTTGTTCCTGAAAGCTTGCCACACTACGGCAAAAGCACTCTTCCCTAACTTTATGTTCCTGGATGCCCCGTTCAACCAAAACGAAAAATGGGACGCCAACGACCCGCAACGTTACCGTTACGAACTGGCCACCATGGGATGCCGTACGCGTGTGTTTGAGAATGTAGCCGGCGAGAAATCGTCTTTGGGACGCGGAAACCTTTCGTTCACCACGCTGAACATGCCTCGCCTGGCCATCGAAGCCCGTATCAAAGCAGAAAACATGACGGAGGACGGACACAATAAAGATGCCGTCGAGAGAAAGGCTAAAGAAATTTTCATCGAATCGATACATGAAACGGCTACCTTGATAGCCGAACAACTCTACGAGCGATATCAATATCAGCGTACAGCCCTGGCACGCCAATTCCCCTTCATGATGGGAAATGATGTATGGAAAGGAGGAGCTGCCCTGAACCCGAACGAACAAGTAGGCGACGTGCTGCGCAGTGGTACGCTGGGTATCGGCTTCCTGGGCGGACACAATGCCATGGTGGCTCTCTATGGAGAGGGACACGGACACAGCCAGAAGGCATGGGACACCCTTTATGAAGCCGTGCTGGAAATCAACAAGGTGGCTGATGAATACAAAGCCAAATACAACCTGAACTATTCGGTACTGGCTACACCGGCCGAAGGACTTTCGGGACGTTTCACCCGTATGGACCGCCGTAAATACGGAAAAATCAAAGGAGTGACAGACAACGATTACTATGTCAATTCTTTCCATGTGGATGTAAAAGAACCGATCAGCATTGTAGAGAAAATAAAAAGAGAGGCTCCGTTCCACGCCATCACCCGCGGAGGACACATCACCTATGTGGAACTGGACGGAGAAGCCCAGAAAAACGTACGCGCCATTGCCAAGATCGTAAAAGTTATGTTTGACGAAGGAATCGGCTACGGCTCAATCAATCATCCGGTGGATACCTGCCACAATTGCGGATACAAGGGCGTGATCTACGATAAATGTCCGGTATGCCAAAGTGAGAATATTTTGCGCATGCGCCGCATCACAGGCTACCTGACCGGAGACTTGAGTTCATGGAATTCGGCCAAACGTGCAGAAGAAAAAGACCGTGTAAAGCACGGATAAGGAATCATGAACATCTTGTACACGTATCCCGAAACAATCGTTGACGGAGAAGGTATCCGCTATTCGATCTATCTGGCAGGATGCAGGCACGGCTGTCCGGGTTGTCATAACCCGGAAAGCTGGAACCCGCAAGCCGGTGAGGAACTATCCGAAGGACGGTTGGCTTCCATCATCCGCGAAATAAACTCGAACCCGTTGCTTGACGGAGTGACTTTCTCGGGGGGCGATCCTTTTTATGATCCGGAAGCATTTTTGCCTGTCATCCGAAGAGTAAAAACAGAAACGGGACAGAATATCTGGTGCTACACAGGATATACTTACGAGGAAATAGAATCGGATCCGAAACTGGCAGCCATATTGCCCTACATAGATGTACTGGTGGACGGGCGCTTCAAACAGGAACTTTATTCACCGCATCTGGAATTCAGAGGAAGCAGTAATCAGCGGATTATCAAACTGAAATAGATATAAATAAACAAGCGTCGAAATCACCACAGATTGCACAAATATCAATGGTTTATCGGACGGACTATCAACAATAACATTGGAAGTCGATCTGTGAAATCTGTGGTGAAGACGACCTTCCACTCCCTCCCCAGCAAGTTTCAATGTGTAAAAAAACTTATATATCACTACCTCCCCCAACCGAAAAAGTCCGATTTTGTTTATTTTTGTAGCACTTCCATAAAAAAGTTCTTTATGATTCTACATACACAAACTCCGGTAGTTGACGAAACAGACGGCCTTCCTCTCCCGCACCGTATATGGGCAGTTGTCGGTATTTCTTTTGCCTTATGCATGTCGGTACTCGATATCAACATTATCAACGTGGTACTCCCGACACTTTCTCACGACTTCGGAACTTCTCCGGCAGTCACGACCTGGATTATCAACGGCTACCAGCTTGCCATTGTCATCTCTTTGCTTTCATTCTCGTCACTGGGAGAAATTTATGGATACCGCAAAATATTTCTTTCGGGAATAGCTATGTTCATCGTCACTTCCCTGATCTGCGCTTTGTCCCATTCATTTTGGACATTGACCATTGCCCGCATTTTCCAGGGATTCAGTGCTTCGGCCATTACCAGCGTCAACACGGCTCAGTTACGTACGATTTACCCCCGAAAACAAATCGGCCGGGGAATGGGGATCAATGCCATGGTAGTGGCCATATCGGCAGCAGCCGGCCCCTCGGTAGCCAGCGGAATTCTATCTGTCGCTTCCTGGCACTGGCTATTCGCTATCAACGTCCCTCTCGGATTAGTTGCCCTGACTTTGGGATTAAAGTACCTGCCCCGAAAAGAGGAACGTTCGAACAGAAAATTCGACAAGCTGAGTGCCATAGCCAATGCAATCACCTTCGGACTCCTGATTTATACTTTGGATGGATTTGCCCACCATGAAAACAATGATTATATAGTGATACAACTTGCTGTATTGGCAGTTGTCGGGACTTATTATGTGCGCAGACAGTTGAACCAACCGTCTCCTCTCCTTCCCCTCGACCTGTTGGGAATTCCCATTTTCAGGCTTTCCATTCTTACCAGTATCTGTTCGTTCACCGCTCAAATGCTGGCAATGGTCTCTTTACCCTTCTTCCTGCAAAACTCTTTGGGATACAGCGAGGTCATGACCGGGCTATTGTTAACTCCCTGGCCTATAGCCACACTGGTGACAGCACCGGTAGCCGGATATCTGGTGGAACGCATTCATCCCGGCATACTGGGCAGCATCGGGATGGCATTGTTCTGTATCGGACTTTACTCTCTGTCTACATTAACGGCGGATTCATCGGTCACCGGCATCATCCTGCGATTGATGCTTTGTGGTGCAGGTTTCGGTCTTTTCCAGACACCGAACAACAGTACAATCATCTCTTCCGCCCCTACCCGACGTTCGGGAGGAGCCAGCGGAATGCTGGGTATGGCACGGCTCTTAGGACAGACATTCGGTACGACACTGGTTGCTTTGCTCTTCAGTTTTGTAGTACACGAGAAGAGTACGGCGGTCTGTCTGATAGCCGGCAGCGGATTTGCGTTTGTCGCAGCAGTGGTAAGCAGCATGCGGCTTTCACAACCCTCCACATTAAAGACGAAGCCCCGATAACCATCTCAATCCACGTATATCGTCCCACCGGAAGCCAGAGTAACACAAAGTGACACAGAAAGAGCTTAAGCTATTCATAATATTGATCTGTGCAAATCCGTGTTATTTTGTGGTGAATATAAGTTTCTTGAAGCCACCTCCATGTCAATCAATGAATGAAAAATTTAGTACTCAGTCTCTCTAACCACCTCCACCAGACGGGCAAAGTCCTCCGGATGTACATCTCCGATATTACCGATACGGAAAGTATCCGCTTTTGAAATTTTTCCGGGATAGATTACAAAACCCTTGGATTTAAGGGCGGTATAGAAGGCCTTAAAGTCGAATCCGGTTTTCGGATACAAGAATGAAGTGATAATAGGTGACTGGATTGCGTCATCGAGCAAAGTTACAAAACCGAGTGAACGCATACCCTCTACCAGTACCCGGTGATTCTCACAATATCTCCGGTGACGGGCCTCCACTCCACCTTCTTCAATCAGTTCGGTAAGGGCCTGCTTGAAAGCACGCACCACATGGGTCGGTGAAGTAAAACGCCATTTACCATGCCCTTTTTCCATCGTTTCCCACTGGTCGTAAATATCCAGAGAAAGAGAACGGGCTACTCCCTTACAACGTACCAGTTCCGAACGGCGGGCTATGATAAATCCGAATCCCGGAACTCCCTGGATACATTTATTGGCACTGCTGATCAGGAAATCGATTCCCAACTCACTAACATCCATCGGGATACCTCCAAAGCTACTCATAGCATCTACAATCAGTTTCTTGCCATGCATCTTCACTACATGTGCCAGCTCCTTCAACGGATTCAGGATACCGGTAGTCGTTTCGCAGTGAACGAAGGCCACATGAGTAACATCTGAATTATTGCTCAGATAGTCGTCCACATAGTCTACCGATACCTGTTCCGTTTCATCAAAAGCAAGGAGCTCGTAGTCGATATGATAATATTCGGCAATATTCCCCATCCGGTCACCATAAGCACCGTTACTGCAAATCAGAAGTTTATCATTCTTACCGATGGCAGCACCAATCACGGCTTCTACACAATAGGTTCCGCTTCCTTGCAAAAGAACAGATGTATACTCTTCCGTATTGCGGGTAGCAATGCCGACCAGCTCTTTACGCAATGCTTCGACAATGTGCAAATTATAGTCTTCATCCCATGTACACCAGTCGGTCATCATGGTTTCCTTTACAGTCTCTGAGGTAGTAAGTGGTCCGGGGGTCAATAACAAATAAGGTTTCATATCGATTAATGATTTAGTTTTGAGTTAATCAGTTGAATCAGTGCGGGAAGTTCTTCAATGCTTCGAATGACATACGAGGCTCCCGCAGCCAGCATACGTTGTTTCACTTCAGCAATACGGTTCTCGAGTTCGGCAGCCGGCAAGGCGTGCGTCTCTTCTTCGGTGAGTGCCATCTCGTTACTTCCGAGAACCACTCCCACACTCCATACTTTGGCATGTACACCTTCCTGAATATCGGCAATGGTGTCGCCTACCTTCACCACTGTATCCGGATCGGGAACCGCCAGTTTCGTGAGATTCTCAAAAATCATATAGGGAGCAGGACGACCGGCGGGCAGCAGATTCGGAGTGGCACAGTAATCCACCCGGTATCCTTTGGCCTGTGCCTCGGGCAGTACCACATCCATCATCTCGCGGGTATAGCCTGTAGTAGAACCTATTTTCAGTCCTTCGGCACGCAACTTCTCCAACGTAGGGATCACACCCGGAATAGGATCGGTATACTCTTTCAGTGAAGCAAAAAGATATTTCTCGAACAGGTGGTTCAGTTCTACGACATCCTCCTCTGTCCAGGCACGTCGATAACGGTTTATGAATTGTTCGTTTACTTCGGGCATAGTCAGCAATTCACGGATGTGCTGAATTTTCGGTAACCCCATAGGCTTACGAGTCTGCTCGACATCGATCGTGAGTCCCTTCCCGGCAAAAGCCTTGATGAAAGCAGCCACCGGAGCGAAACATCCGTAATCGACTGCCGTTCCTGCCCAGTCCATAATGATACATTCAATCTTTTTCATTTTATGTCTATAATTTCCTTGTTTTTGAATCTGATGCAAAAGTAGGGCATCCCGTACAGAGCAAAAATGAATTCCGCATGATTCATTTCATTCATATTCCGCACATTTCTTCCGAAATATTAATGTAACATTCATATCATGATTATATAATCCAAAAGTCATATATTTGCAATGTAAACAATGCGTCGATGTACTTATGAACGAACTGGAAGATATATACAAACGAATCGAATATCTCCGTAACAACGGAGTGAAAATGAAAGAAATAGCCGACTGGATACACATGGCTCCCAGTGTGCTGTCCGCACTCTACTCCAGTGTGCTGCCCACCTATCTGAACCTGCAAAAGACCAAGCCCCGGGAAGAGGCTCTGGACGAGGCACTGGCACTGGTAAACAATGTGTCAAAGAAACGGCTGCTCGGCAATCTGGGAGAAATGAAAGAACGGCTCTTCGATCTGGAACCCAATCAGGAAGCCAACATAACAGGAAATGCTTTTCTGAAATTACTGGAAAAGGAAATGCAGGAATCTGTAGGGGAAGTCTACAATTACAGTGGCACGTACCTAAGCTACAGCCTTTCTTCATCGACAGACAGCCTCAAGGCAGAACCCTATCTGATCTGTGCATCAGAAAACAATGATTATGTGAAAGTAGGCATGATCAATGCCTATAAATCAGTGCACTGGGGAAGTGGCATTATCAGTAATCATCAAAATTCATACCTGATGTTCAATGAACGGGAACTTCCGCAGTTTGCCCTGGTAACCATCTATCTGCAATTACCCCATTATGAGTTTCCGCATATGCTGAAAGGATTATATCTCTGTCTGGACTATAACCATAACCCGATAGCCCGGAGAATTGTCCTGGTGAAGCAATCGGACAGCACAGACATAGACGAGTTCCTGAAAATGGAAGGAAAGTTAATCTCCAGATCGGAACTGACCCCTGAAGAAGAGATCTATTATAATTATACATGCCAGGAAGGAGACTATATCAAGACTTGTACGGTACCCTCACCCAAACTGGATGAATCGGATCTGGAAAGAGAAAAAAAGATGCTGAAAATATAAAGCGACATACCCTAAAAACACCACAGGCTACTCAGATTTAGTTATTGAACAGGAGTTATCCGAATAGATCCCCCCCCTGAAAACCTGAGTAGCCTATGGTAAAAAATACTTTTCCGAGAACTCTCCTATCAGAAGAAGAATCTCAATATATCATTGAAGTTAGCCCAAATCAAAAGGCCGAACAACAAAATCATACCCGCCATTTGTGCGTATTCCATAAATTTATCACTCGGTTTGCGACGGGCAATGATTTCATAGAACAGGAACAAGACGTGTCCGCCGTCCAACGCAGGAATAGGCAGAATATTCATAAAAGCAAGGATGATAGACAAGAATGCCGTCATATACCAGAACTGATGCCAATTCCAGGTTGCAGGGAAGATGCTTCCGATGGTTCCGAAACCGCCCAATTGTTTAGCTCCCTCTTTTGAGAAAAGATATTTCATGTTGCCTACATAGCCTTTCAAAGTCTTCACTCCTAATGCTACACCGGCCGGGAAGGATTCAAAGAAACCATACTCTTTCCTGATTACAGGAAGAAGTTGATCCGTATATGGATTGACCGCTACTCCTATTTTGAAAGCTGAATCCGTAGTCAAAGTCAATACATCGGTCTTTCCGTCACGCACATAAGTCAATGAGATCTGGTGCGGATTGATACTGTCATTTTGTAACGCTTTCGCATTTTGTCTTCTTTCAGCCATAGCTGCCAGGAAGTCTGTATAAGAAACCGGCTTTCCGTCGAGAGCAATGATACTGTCGCCCGGCTGGATACCGGCCATGGCTGCAGGTGAATTGACCATCACGCTATCGACTACATAGGGGAAACGGAATTCGGCAAAGCGAACACTGTCACCCAACAGACGCTGCATCATATCTTCAGGGATATATACAGATGCCTTCTTACCCTCACGCAACACCGTTACCTCCCGGGCATCAGCTATCTGGCTGAGCATATCGGGATCATAGCGTACAAAATCGACTCCGTCGGCAGACAACAAAATATCTCCGTCCTGAAATCCCACCGCTTTGGCTGTTTCATTAAAGTCCATACCCAATGGGGCTTTCTGTACGGGAATGTATTGATCACCCCACTTAAACAGAATCATTGAATAGATGAACAGAGCCAAAAGGAAGTTGAACAACACACCTCCCACCATAATCAACAGGCGCTGCCACGCAGGTTTAGAACGAAATTCCCACGGCTGTTCCGGTTGCTTCATTTGCTCGGTATCCATCGATTCGTCAATCATTCCGGCTATTTTGACATATCCCCCTAAAGGTAACCAACCGACAGCATATTCTGTCTCACTTTTCTTTGGCTTAAATTTAAATAGTGTGAACCAAGGATCAAAGAATAAACAAAACTTTTCTACCCGTACTTTGAACAGGCGGGCAAAGAGAAAGTGCCCTCCTTCGTGAATGATGACGAGCAAAGATAAGCTCATAATCAATTGCAGGGCACGGATTAAAAATGTTTCCATCAGATTATTTACAATTTATTTATTTACATATTAATTCACTGGCAATCCGGCGTGCTTCCGCATCGGTTGCCACATAGTCGTCGTAAGTAGGAGTCTGTACGAAAGACACCTGCCCCATGGTATGTTCTATCACATCACTCATGCCGAGAAAGCTGATTTCATCACGAAGAAAAGCCGCCACAACCACCTCGTTGGCCGCATTTACAATGCAAGGCATATTCCCTCCCCTATACATCGATTCATAGGCCAATGCCAGATTACGGAACCGCTTGGTATCGGGTTGCTCAAAAGTAAGGTTCGTACATTTCGAAAAATCAAGCCGGTCGAAAGACGAATTGATACGATCGGGATAAGAGAAAGCATACTGAATGGGCAGACGCATATCCGGTGTGCCCATCTGCGCCATCACCGCGCCGTCGGTGAATTCCACCATGCTGTGGACGATGCTCTGCCGGTGGATGACCACATCTACCTGTTCCAGGGGCAGACGGTACAGCCGCATGGCCTCGATGACCTCCAGCCCCTTGTTCATCAGGGTGGCGCAGTCAACGGTGATCTTCGCGCCCATCTTCCAGTTGGGGTGTTTCATGGCGTCAGCCTTGGTCACCGTTTCCAGCTGGTCACGGGTCATGCCGAAAAATGGGCCGCCGGAGCAGGTGAGGATCAGCCGCCGGATCTCTTTTCTGCTGCCGCAGCCCATAAGGCACTGAAAGATTGCGGAATGCTCGGAATCCACGGGGACGATCTCCGCACCGTACTTTTCCGCCTCGGCCATCACCAGTTCCCCGGCGCAGACAAGAGTTTCCTTGTTGGCAAGGCCGATGCGCTTTTTCGCCCGGATGGCGGCGAGAGTGGGCTTCAAACCGACCATGCCAACCACGGCGGTGATAACGCAGTCGGCATCCGCCATGGATGCCGCTTCCATCAGACCCGCCTCACCGAAGTTTACCCGGATAGACAGACCTTTTATTCGTTCCGCCAGTGCCTGAGCGGCTTCCTGCGTTGCCATGACGGCGAGCTTCGGTGAAAACTCCCGGCACTGCTGCGCCATCCGCTCCACATTGGTTCCGGCGGTGAGCGCCGCTACCCGGATGCCGGGCAGACGGCGGATAATGTCCAGGCTCTGCCGGCCGATGGAGCCGGTGGAGCCGAGAATGCTGACACACTGCACCATAGGCCGCTCCTCACATTGCCACGGGAAGCAGCACCAACAATACTTCCATGGCCGGGGCGACCAGGGTCAGGGAATCGAACCGATCCAGCACGCCGCCGTGGCCGGGGATCAGGTTGCCGTAATCCTTGATACCGGTCTGCCGCTTGACGATGGAGAAGCACAGGTCGCCGAAAATGCCCAGCAGGGAACCGGCGAAGCCGTACAGCAGCGCAAGACCATAATTGACCCGGAGATTGCCGGGCAGCAGGTCGATGATCAGGGCGTAAACAAGCATACTGACCACGGCGAAGGCAATGCCGCCCAGCGCGCCCTCGATGGTCTTGTTGGGGCTGACCACAGGCGCCAGCTTGTGCCGCCCGAATTTCAGGCCGATAAAGTAAGCGCCTGCGTCGGACATGAACGCCACCACGAAGGGAATCAGGATGACATACCGTCCGAGATCCATATTCAGAATGCGGATGAGGGAGCTGAGCATGTAGGGGATGAGAAGACCTGCCACAAAGCACATGGACAGATCCTCAAAGTGAACCTTTATGTGGTCAAGCATCATCTCCGAGAACATCAGGATAAAAAACACAATCATGAGGATGACAAAGTAGGAATGAATCGCGCCGAAATAGCTCCACATGCACACGGCGGCCGCCATGATGCAGGAGTAGATCACCAGCCGCGGCCGCTTTACAAGCCCTGTGCGGTACAGAAGCTCGTAGGCCGCGATGGCCATGAGCGCACTCATGACCAGTGACGCGGCAATCACCGGTGCGGCCAGTGTCAGAAGAAAGAGGATCGGCACCAGAATCGCTGCGGAAATAATGCGTTTTTTCATTTCTCTATGTCCCTCCGAACCGGCGGCTGCGCCGGTGAAATTCCTCAATGGCGCTGTCCAGATGTTCCGGTGTGAAATCAGGCCAAAGTACGTTCATAATTACATATTCCGAGTACGCGGACTGCCACAGCAGGAAGTTGCTGACCCGCATCTCTCCGGATGGCCGGATGATCAGCTCCGGGTCGGGCACGCCCGCCGAGTACAGGTACCCGGAGAAAACGTCCTCGGTCAATTTTTCCGGGTTGGCCTTTCCGGCGGCGACATCCGCCGTGTAAGCCTTCACAGCATGGATAATTTCATCCCGCCCGCCGTAGTTCAGGCAGAAATTCACCTGCACGTCGTAGTCCTCCGAGCGGCTTTCCGCGTCGTGGCAGAGCGCCTGCAGCTCCGGGCTGAGACGGGTCAGGTCGCCGAAAAAGCGGAATTTTACCCGGTTCTTTTCCATGTCCCGCAGCGCCTCTTCCAGATACCGGCGCAGCAGCTTCATGATTCCCGCCACTTCTTCCGCCGAGCGCTTC
>ERZ779922.1983-NODE-1983-length-12976-cov-4.218559_pt1 | contig 12976 bp, 9 predicted proteins | sample MGYA00511544_ERZ779922 | MGnify/ENA primary metagenome ERZ779922 (study PRJEB29588, sample SAMEA2154516) | human gut metagenome | biome: human gut; feature: human-associated habitat; material: faeces | place: Denmark | collected 2008/2010 ... | reverse complement strand
CCCTCCCGCTTATAGCCGCGGGTGGCCAAGGTTCGCTGTGGCAACCTCCCGGCCGCCGCAAAGCGGACCGAGAGAACCCAACCCTACTCGTTATTGAGGGACTCGACAGGGTTGGTGTGAGCGATCCTCAGGGAGCCGATCACGATGACGCTGACGATTATGGCCAGGACGATGATGTCGGCGGCGATGAAGAACAGTGGGTTGAGGGCGATCTTGACGGCGAACTGCTGCAGCCAGTAATGAGCCACAAGCCAGGCGGCGGTATCGCCGACGATCACTGCGAAGACCGCAACTTTCAGGATGTCCGTCACAAGCATCGACACGATCTCGGAGGACTGGGCGCCGTTGACCTTGCGGACGGCGATCTCGGCACTGCGACGGAAGTTCTCGTCACGGACGTAGGAGATGAGGCCGATGACGGCGATCAGAAGGGCGAACAACGCGCCAAGCTCGTAGGTCCTCTTCATCTGCTTCGTTGAATCGTACATATTCACAAGAGTCTCTGAATATGACTTCACCTCGGCGTCGCTGTCCGGAGCCACCTCCTTGATGGTTTTCTCCACCTTGCGCATGGATGCGGGAGCGACTTCGCTCAGTTTGATGACAATGGTGTGCATCAGTCCAGACCAGTCATATTTGTCAACATCTTTGTCGGCCTCCGTGTAGAAGTCCCGATTCCAGCAGAAGCGGACGCTCGGACGGTCGTCCATGTCGGTGACATCTCCGATGACATAGTCCTCGTAGACTCCGCAGATGGTGACCTGATCGTGCTCGGAAATGTTGACGATCTTGCCCACAGCCCCGTCAGACCAATCCGCAAAGGCGGCCATCTTGGTCACAAACGACTTGCTGACAGCCACATCGTTCGGACCTTTAGGGACAGAACCCTCCACGAGGCGGAAACCCATCATATCAAAGAAGCCCTCCGAGGCTCCATATTCATCGGCGATGTTGAAAAGCTCACGGTCGTCGCCGGGAAGATAGACATTGTTGCCGGAGGCCTTTTCGAATGGCAGGGTGTAGGTCAGTTCCGCGGCCTCGACCTCAGGAAGCGAGCGGAGAGCTCCCGCGATGGCGTTCATCTTTGTCTGGTCGTAGGACGGGAATGTCTCGTAGACCAGATTCCGGTACTCGTAGCCAGGGTCGGTGTTCAGCACCTTACGGTACTGGAAGCTTACGATCAGTACCAAGGACACCAACACGGCGTTGATGGCGAACTGGAAGGACAGCAGGGAGATCTTCCAGCGGTGCTTGCTTTCCTTGTAGCCTCTGAAGGCGCTGGAGATAGGGATTCTCGTGAACATCTGAGCCGGAATGATGGCCGACACCAGAAAGACCAACACGACCACGCAGATGACGATCCAGACAGAGAGCGGAGTGATCAGATCCTGGACAGGTACACCGAGCAGAGATTCGATGGCTCCTCTGAACGCAAGCACGAGGGCTGCGGCGACCGCAAGCGAGAGACCAAGATTGCAGGCGGTCTCCCTGAGAAGAATCCTGTTGATGTCCCAAGATTCCGCACCATAGCATTTGCGGACTCCGACCTCACGCGCTCTGCGGATGACATCCGAGATGGCCACAAGGACGTAGTTCATAATGGACACAAGCAGCAGCAGCGCGGCGATGATGGAGAGGATGAACACAAGGTTTCTGACCTCAGGCCTCGAGCTGTGCTCAGTGGCCAAAGGCGAAAGGAAGTACCAGAGAGTGAGGCCGCTCTTCTCCATTTCCTCCAGCGGCTGGTGAGCCTTCTGCATCTCGTGGATGGCATCTTTAAGCGACGCGGGATCAACCCCTTCGGCCAACTTGACGAAAGCCACGTACCTGTCGTTGCCGACCCAGTTGGAGAGGCTCCTCTGGCTCATAGCCTCGATGGAAAGGATGACATCGGCGTGGATCGAGCCGTTCTTCGGAAAGTCCTCATAGACTCCGCAGACGGTCAGCTTCAGATTCGGATTGTCCTCGTTGGCAACCTGCTTTCCGACAGCCGCTCCAACTCCTCCAAGTTTCTCGGCGAAAGTCTTTGAGATGGCCACATCGCCGCTCCACGACCTCAACGCCTTCTCCGGCTCACCGGCGAGGAACTGACGATTGAATATTCTGAAAAAGCAGGAGTCAGCCAAAAGGTGCTCGGCCGCCACCTTGCTTCCTTCGTCATCGATGATGAAATTCTCGCTGTTGAATATGCCGGTGAACCTTGTGGCCTCCAGCACTCCCGGCACCTCGGCCTTGAATCCCGGAGCGATGGCTCCGCTGACCTGACCGAAATCCTTATCCTCACCTTGCATAACGGCGCCGGTGCGGATCTTATAGATCCTGTCAATGTCCTTATAGACATTGTCGTACGAAAGTTCAAAGCAGACCTTGGCGATCAGGATGACGGCTATCGCCATCCCGACTCCCAAGGACAAAACCTTGATGATCAAATCACTTTTTCTTCTCATACCCATTCCTCCACATGGAGGCTAATCTTTTATCGTTCAATATTTTGCTTGCATATCCTCCTCCCGATTCCAGCGGTGAGGACACATCATTATATTCCTAATCTTCAATCGTTCAGGCTCCACTGAATATTACTACTCAATCCAGAAGGTTGCCGCAGCGAACCTTGGCCACCCGCGACCATAAGCGGGAGGGGCCAAGCCGTCAGGCTGGAAGGAACGGAGCGCGAAGCGCGGAGGGTTCGTCGCGACAACCATCTGGATTGGAGATATAGCACGCTATTCCTTCTTCAGCTCGATCGCCGGGTTGGTGCGGGCGGCGCGGACAGCCTGCCAGAGGACGGCAAGGGCGGCAATGACGGCGGTGAACAGACCTGCCACCGCGAATATCCACCAATGGAGACCGATGCGGTAGGAATAGCCGTTCAACCAAGTGTGCATCAGGTACCACGCCACCGGGACGGCGATGACGAACGCCACACCGATCATCTTCATGAACTCAGCCACAAGACCCCACAGGACAGAGTTATAGTCAGCGCCATAGACCTTCTTGAGAGACACAGTCCTGCGTTCCTGCTGCATGTAGTACGAACTCATCGCCACGAGACCCAGAGCCGAGACAAACAGCGAAAGGATTGTGAATATGACCATGATCTCCAACACCCTGTTCTCGGAAGCGAACACAGCCTTGATGTCATCCTCGACATAGCTGGCATCGAATAACTTATCCGGGTACAATTCGCTAAAGACCGCTTTGACCCTTGCGAAAGCCTCTTTGTGATCCGGCGTGGTCTTCACAAGAATCGTCCACGGCCACTTCCCGGCAGGATATTCATCATACTGGTAGATCAACGCAGGATGCTGCTCCTCCAGCAACGGCTTGATCTTGAAGTCGTAGTAGATTCCGCCTATCTGCCATGTGCTGTTGGACTTGGTCGTGAACTCCGTGGCGGTCTCGTCTATTTCGAGGATTCCGTAGGCATATTCATTAAGCCAATAACTGTTCGGACTGTGATTGTCCTGCTTCTTCCTGATGCCGAGGATATTGAAATAGGCACTGTCGCCCTTAACCAACTGGAACGAAGCCTCTTTTCCGCTTTCGGTGGACATAGTCCAGTTGTTAGTGTCGAACATCGGGTAGCCATCGCCGAGACCGACAGCCTCAACGCAGCTTTCCGCCTTAAGTTTGTTGATGAGTGGCGTCAAATCACCTGCAAGGCCGAACTGATTGCTGATGGTGATCTGATCCTCAGTATTGTAACCCACCGGAGCATTGATCATAGAGCGGATCTGGAGGAACATCGTGAACGCCGTCACAAGCATCACGACCGTGATGACATTCTGAATGACAATGATGACCTTGCTGTAAAGTGTCTTGGTCTTGAGCCTGAGCGTTCCTCGGACAATCTCGATCGGCTCGGCCTTCTGGATGATAAGCGCGGGAACTATGCCGGCGATGACCCCTACCAAAACCGTGAACAGGACGCAGACAAGCACGCTCACCGGAGAGATTGCCTTGAAGATAGAGATGTCATAGTTCAACACCTTCGAAGCCGCCGGGGAAATGGCCTCGCCAAGCAGGACGGCGATGACCATAGCGGCCGCGCAGATGATGGTGCTCTCGACAATCATTTTCAGGAATATCCCGCCTTTCGTCGCGCCGATAAGCCTCCTGGTGGCCATCTCCTTGGCACGGAAGCCGGAGAGAGCCGTGGTCATATTCACATAGTTCAGGATGGCGAACAGAAGCAGCAGGAAGCACATTCCGGCAAGCAGCATCACTGTCGTCTTGTTGCCAAGACGCAGACTGTCATTATAGTCCTCATTGCCGTCCGACAGGAAATAGACATCACGTAAAGGAATGATTCTCACGTCATTATCACCTCCGCCGTAGTCTGACATATATCTCCAGAAATTCTCCCGGCACCATTTAAGAATATCATCGTGTCTGGCCGGAAGATCGGCGTTCGGATAAGCCATCACAAAGCAAGTGGATGATCCGGCGTTGGACATCCGCTCATCGTTCGCCTGGTTGGTGATCGTCATGATCTCTCCGCGAAGGAATATGTCGCACGGTCTGATGATGGAGTTCTCAATGTCCTTGAACACACCTGAGACTGTCAGGTTGCTTACCGTTGAGTCAGCGCCGTCGAAACGGATCTCACGTCCAACCGGATCCCTGTCCCCGAACTGAGCCTTGGCGAAAGACTCACTGATCAGGACTCCGCTTATCGAGGCCTTCCACTCACTGAAGTCGCCCTCCACGAGAGGGAAACTGAACATATCGAAAAACGACGAGTCAGCGTAAGAAGTCCTGGCGTTCACGATGTTGCCGTCGATCTTGTACTCCTGCATTCCGTTGCTGGAATATGAAGCTGACCTCTCAATCTCCGGAAAGTTAGCCTTCATGTGGCGGGACAGCCAGTAAGCGGACGAAAGGGTCTCTTTCTGTGCGATGACGTAGATCCTGTCGGCGTTCTTTTGGAACGAGTCCGTGCTCAGCTGACTGGTGACGTACACGGCCAGAAGCAGGACAAACGCCATCGAGAGGCTGAGTCCCAGAAGGTTGACCGCGCTGTAAAGTTTGTTGCGCTTCAAGAAGTTAATGAAACTGTTCATAATCCATTCACGGCCTCGCGGAGGCCAACTTTTTGTTTTTCATTCTTTTGCTTCCCTATCCTCATTCCCGTTTCATGCAAGAGGACATCCAAGCATATTCCTAATGGTCAATCACTTATCCTCCACGGATTTTTACCCGTTTGGAAATCCCATCCAGAAGGTTGCCACGACAAACCCTCCGCGCTTCGCGCTCCGTCCCTCCCAACCTGCGGCTGGGCCCCTCCCGCTTATAGCCGCGGGTGGCCAAGGTTTGCTGTGGCAACCTTCTGGATGAACCGAGACAAAGTATTAAGGAGTTTGACTATAAGATTCAGGCAACCTTCCGCCAATAATATCTTAAACGTGAGGGGCGGCGCTTATGGGTGGTATAATTACATTATCTACTGTCAAGTCCGTAGTGACGATTCATCAGCTATCGCCAAGTAATCAGCCGACCCTCACGAGAAAGATTCAACGCTAAAGCTCGTTCTTCACGTCGGAGACGATCTGGCCGTCGAACAGGTCGATGGTGCGCTGTGCCACGGCGGCGTCTCTCTGGGAGTGGGTCACCATTACGATTGTCGTTCCCTCCTTGTTGAGCTCGCTGAGGAGATCCATAACCTCCTTACCGTTCTTGGAGTCCAGGTTACCGGTAGGCTCATCGGCGAGGATCAGCTTCGGACCTGCGACGACCGCACGGGCGATGGCCACTCTCTGCTGCTGACCTCCGGAAAGCTGCTGAGGGAAGTGCTGGGCTCTGTGACTGATGGCCATTCTCTTCATAATCTCGGTGACCTTCTGCTTACGCTCGGCCGCGGAGATGTTCAGGTACCTCAACGGAAGCTCGATGTTCTCATAGACATTCAGTTCATCGATCAGGTTGAAGCTCTGGAACACGAATCCGATGTTGCCCTTACGGAACTTGGTGCGCTCCTTTTCCTTGAGCTGGCTGACCTCCGTGCCGAGAAGTTCGTAGGAGCCTCCGGTAGGGTTGTCAAGAAGGCCGAGGATGTTCAGAAGGGTTGACTTACCGCAACCGGAAGGACCCATGATGGCGACGAATTCTCCGTCAGCGATTTCGAATGAAACTCCATTGAGGGCTGTTGTCTCGATCTCCTCTGTTCTGAAGACCTTGGACAGATTGTTGACTTTAATCATGGCTTTGAAAATTTTTATTTGTTATTGTTTATATTCATTAATCAATTAGAAGACAAGCACATCGCTGTCGCCGTAGTTGTCGTAGGAGGATGTGATGACCTTCTCGCCAGGCTCCAGCCCTTCAAGCACCTCATAGAACTGAGGGTTCTGACGACCGATGCGGATCTCGCGCTTGACAGCCTTGCCTCCATCCTTGCTGACCACATAGATCCACTTGCCTCCCGTCTTCTGGTAGAATGTCCCGCGAGGGATGAGGACCGCCCGCTCCGGCTGACCGAGCTGAAGGTTCAGGTAATATGTCTGGCCGGTCCTGATGTTGTCGGGCTGCTGGCCCTCGAACTTGAAGTCCGCCTGGAACTTGCCGTCACGCACCTCCGGATAGACCTTGCGCACCTGCGCGTCGTACTTCTCGCTCTGACGCTCAAATGTGGCGTCGAGTCCCGGAACCACACGGTCAATATAGTGTTCATCTATCTTAGCCTCAATCTTGTAGCTACCCTCGGAGTTGATCTGGCCGATCTTGGTGCCGGCACCGATGTACTGGCCAAGGTTCGCGTCCAGAAGTCCGAGAACCCCGTCGATCGGAGCCTTGATCGTAAGGCTCTCCTTGCGGCGGCGTATGAGTTGCATGTTCATCTTCATGTTGTCAAGACTCTCGCGCAGACTCAGAAGTTGGGTCGAACGGTAGAGACTGTCCTGCTCCATACTCTTGAGAGTCAGGTCAAGGTTCTGCTGCGAAAGCTCATAATCCTCCTGGGCCTTGAGGTAATCCTCCTTTGAGATGAGCTTCTCCTTGTAAAGCTGCTGGTTCTGCTCGAATGCCCTCTTGTTACGCCTGGCCTCGGAGGCGTAGCGGAGACGGTTCTGCTCATGGGAGAGTTTCTGCTGCTCCATCGAGATCATCGTGTTACGAAGGATGTTCTCCTTTTCCGCAAGCTCAGCCTCGGCGTTAAGTATCTGAAGGTCAAGGTTATCATTGGACAGCACAAGAATCGGTTCCCCAGCCTTGACGGTGGAGCCTTCCTCGACGATGATCTTCTGGACGGTACCGCCTTCGAGCGGGCTGATCTGGATTGTGACCATTGGCTGTACCTGACCGCTCACACGGATATAGTCGTTGAACTGTCCGTCAGTCACCTGGCTGACCGTGATCGTGTCCTTGTCAACCCTGAGGGTCTTGGAATTATCTCTGAACACGAGGTAGAGCACGAACACTACCACGATGGCTCCAAGCCAGTAAGGCATCGCCTTTTTTGTGAAGGCTGATCTCCAACCTTTCTTTTTCTCGATTATCTTGTCCATAATTGTTGTTATTTTCGTTTGCTTTAATTCGTCTTTAGCGGCTCTTCGACACACTCGGCGACCGTGATGTTTTTGTCCTTTCGGCGCTTCAACGGTTGGCAAGCCTGCCGAACAACGGCGACCGACGCTGTCATATTCATTGATCAATATAATCCACCCCGTTGTAGTAGTTGACCACGCTGCGCTTGATGAAGTAGGTCAGGAGCGAGTTCAGCCGCTGGGCGTTCGCCTCAAGGTAGTTGTTCGAAGCTGTCTGGAACTCGATCGGCGAGATCAGCCCCTGCTCCAACTTCTTCATATTCAATGAATATGCCTCCTCCTGCACATCGGACTTCCTTTGTGCCAGAATATAGGCGGCAGACGCTCCGTCGCGATCCTGGACAGCCCTGCGCACCTCGGCTGAGATGTCCCTCATCTTCTGGTCGTACTCGGCGGACGCCTTGGCGACGGCGTTCTTCTTCCTGGCGATGTTGCTGTGGCGCTGGAGTCCCGAGAAGATCGGAATATTCAGGGACAACTGGACATATTCACCTCCGTTGTTCTTGAATTGGGTCTGAAACGGATCCGAAGCCGTGCCGCTTCCAGGATAAGTGAAATAGGTCGTGGACCATCCGGCATAGGCGTTCAGCGAAGGGAGCAGCTGCCACCTGGCGGTGTTAAGTTCCCGTTTTGCATTCATGAGGTTGAACCTTGCGACACGGGCTGCCGGATTGTTCGTCCGCGCGAAGTCCACCATGTCTTCCATCGCAAGGGAATCGGTCAGAACCCGCTCGCCGTCAATGGTAGCCGGAAGGGTCGTGTCGATGACAAGTTCCTGTGGCTCAGACCAGAACATCACGTCCTCAAGGGTGATGCGGGCATCGTTGAGCTTGTTGTTGGCCTCAACGAGTTGGTACTGCTTGTCTGCAAGGTTGGAATCCATCTCGACGACATCGGCATGGCCTTTCTGTCCGAGTTCCTCTTGACGGCGAGCTTTCGCAAGGGACTGCTCGGCAACCTCGACCTGAGACTTGTAAATATCAGCCAACTGGCTGTAATAAAGCACGTTGCAGTAGGCTTCCATCGTGGCGAGACAGATGTCAGCCTCGATCTGGTCTTCCTGCGAGTTGCCAAGAGCGATCGAAGTCTTGGAGATCCTCAGGTTGTTAACGGCCTTGAATCCGTTGAAGAGAGTGATGCCGGCGCTGACACCATAGCTGTTGTGGAAAGATGTTGTGGTGACGTAAGTGTTGGTCTTAGGGTCAACGGCACGTCCGAAATTGTAGTAGGCCGAGCCGCTTCCGCTGATCTCCGGAGTGAAGGCATCGAAGATCGCGTCCCTTCTTGCAAGCCGGGCGTCATCGTTGGCCGCCTGCTGAATCCTCACCTTGGTGCTGCTGCTGATCGCATATTCCATGCACTCCTTCAGCGTCATCGGAGTCGGAAGCGGCTCCCCATTCCCAGGGATCGTCCCCTCGGCCACAGGTGCGGCAAGCGCCGGAACGGCAAACGCCGGAACGGCACTAAGCAAAACCGTCAGCATAATGAATATTGTTTGTGACTTTTTCATGTTCTTCACCATTTATTTCCAATTCGGTAAAAGTCACAAGCATTTGGCGTGCCAAATAATTTACCACACTATCATTCAATAATTTAGCACATTTGAATATTTCCGGAAGTGTAAAGAAATTTAACACTATGTGTAAAGAAACTTTACAGTTCCCGGATTTCGCGAATCTGTTTTGCGGCGGAGGATTCTCTTATGCCAGCCGTTTAGAGGCTATTTTTGATTTGTTTGCTACATAATTGCAATGAACATGTCGCCCAGAGCATCTCTGAGAACCAGTCAACCATATCGACACCTTACACAAAACTAATAGCTTTTCATCAAATAATGGGAGTCCGAGCCCGAGAATAACTTTTGAACCAAAACATCCACAAGAAAAGACGGGATGATTGGAACACGGAATAGCAGAATTTGGGAAATCTTCGGCAAGATACTATTTCATAATTTGTATCTCTTGCAAATTATCATTATATTTGAAACGTTTTAAAAACTTTTAACGCATTATGAAAATCTATCCTGTATTAGTTCTATTTGTTTATGCACTAATCAGTTGCACACCCTCCATAACAGAGATGGTTCCTGAAAATAAGATTCGTATTTCAGAGAACATCTTCTTTGATAACAACACTAAAAGGTATGTTTATTATGATAAATTACCCTTGACAAAAAGCAATATTGAAATAGACACCTTCAGACTCCGCTAACTAGACAAAAAACAAGAAATATGTTAAGAAAGCTGCTACTTACAATCGGATTTGCTTTATTGTTTTTTATAAGGCCATTGGAGTCAGGCGCACAGGTGCCGGTCACAATCAAATGTGAGAATAACGCCAAGACGGTCACTGACATCAGAGTGCAGATCACCTTCCCGTCCGGTGAAATGAAAGCGTATGACGGGAAGAATCTGGAAAGCGAGGTTCTGGAATATCACATAGAAGGAACCGGAGAATGTAAACTGTTCATCCATTTCAAAGAGGAAGGAGTCAAGGCACCTACTTTCATCTCCAAAAAATTCATGATTTCCGGAGAAGAAAAAAGAATCGATGTTTACACTTCAATGAATCTCAGGAGCATGGTGATTCCTTGTAACTCAGAGTACTCAAACAGAAAGTACTGCATCCTGTTCATAAAGAAGATTTATCCTGAATGTCCGGAAGGGCGATACCCTAAAGGATATGAGAACGATTCTGAGCGGACGAATCTCTGGGAATATTCCCTCCAAAGCATAGTTCAAAAATAGCAGGCAAACAGGCTCCCTGTACGTAAAACAGTTGTCTGGCGTACCAAGGGGACTTAAACCCACGACCGGTACAGGATAGAGCCCTCTGGCGTACCAACGGTTTTCCGGCAAGACAGGGGACGGCGAAAAAGAAATACCCCCAACATTCCTATTCACCAAAGTTCCTCGGCGCCGCCGTAATAGTCATAGACATCCTGATAGTCAAGGTTGAGCTGCTCCAGAATCTCCTCCGAGGAAAGGCCGGTTACAATGCTCCTTCCGCCGGAATTCAGCACCACACCATCTCCCCGTCCGCCACCATCAAACAACGACCTTCCCCGCAGGCCTACCGGATGGTTCAGAACCGTATCCACCGGCCGGATGGCATATTCATAGTAGCGCACCGGCCTACTCTTCATCGCCTCCACCTCCCTCAGATGCCGCTTCTCCCCAATCATCGCCACCACCGCCAACGCCACCGGCAGAAGCAGCACCGCCGTCACCGCCAACTTCTCTTTCAATGAATATGTCTCATCGGGGTCTTTGCGCATCACTTTTCTTTGATTTCCTTAACCCATATAGAAAACAGCTCTTCTTGAGTAAGATGAGTGTTTGCCGAACTAGTACTTGGCATTTCCACATTCAAACAACCATAATCCAAAGCCTTCTTGTAAGCCTTTCCGCCATTGAACAAAACCTTCTTTATGGACGGATTAGAATTGATAAGTGACTGTACATCATTCTGCTCCCCATTCTTAATATTAGAGTCCAAACTACCTTTACGTTCTGCCGAAGCATAGACATCCCACAACGCAATATGAAGCTGGTCCAACAAATTCAGCCTTTTTGAATAATCTTCCGGCAAAGGTTTGTCTGCGGCCTTAGCGATTATCTTCCAAAAACGGTTGCTACGATTAGCATAATACTGCTGAAGACGCAACGATTCTTTTCCAGGCATGGTGCCAAGAATTAATATACGAGGCGAAGCAGGAACATAGGCCTCTAAACAAGCACAATTTTTCATTGAATGCAATAATTTAGACTGGCTCTTATTTGATAACTCTTGACTCCTGCCATCTTCGATACTTATGTCTTCATCTTCGACAATAGTAATCTTACCATCTTCAATTAATTGTGAGAAATCATCAACGTCAAAGCCTTTTTTGTCCGTGAAATCTGATATATAAAAATTCATATCTCTCATTTCATTTCGAATATTCTTTTGTTCCGACTTGTTAGAATTCACCTTACGCTTAATTAGTCGCTTTAAGATTACACATTCCGACTTTGTAAAATTACTTTTTCCTTTCATAAAACTAATCCTTTTAAGTAAGCGTTAAAAAATAAGTTGAACTAAATTTTGTGTCAGATTTATGAGGATAGATTTCTTTTGGAAGAAGGAGTGTGCCGGTGGCACATGACTGATGAGAAAAGAAATATAGACCATAAAGATATACAAATTATTCAAGTTATTTTTTAATGATTACTAAATTAACAATCATTTATTCCGTTCCAACGCTGCCGCCCAGATAGCGTTCATCCGGTCCTTGAGGGACTGGGGTGCGAGGATTTCGACGGAGGAGCTTCGGGAGAGAAGGGCCATCACGAAATCGTTGGTTATCTTAAGGCGGAGAGTCACTTCTACATATTCCTCGGTCTCTTCGATTTTTTGAGAGGTATGAATAGGAAGGGTTTTGATAAAACGGCCATCCAAAGCACTGAACCTCAAGCGGATGTCCTCAACAGGCATCTTAGGGTCATCCCAAATACCGAAGCAATCGCGGAAAAGATTCCCGGCATGGACACTCTCGTCACGGATGAAATCCTCGTCAAGCACCTTGAAGGATTTGAACCTGCCCAACTCGAAGCACTTCAGGACTCCCTCAACCATCGCCACAAGATACCAGCGGTTCTGCGACTGCTTCAGGAAATACGGCTCGGCGAGATATTCCGCCTCCTTGCCTCCAAGCCTTGGCAACGAATATGAAAAGCGCACCTTCCGTCTTTGCTTTATCGACCTTAGGATTTTCTGAATATCAACGCTGAACATCATCCTCCTCTGCTCCGGAATGATATAGTCACGTGTCCCGGAGTCCGAGTCAACAGTACTCAGGATCTCGAACTCGGAAAGAAGTTCCTTGAACCGATCGGTGTAAACGGGGTCTCTGCCAACAATGTGATACCCTTTCCCTCTGACATTCTGAATCTCGATCCCGAACACTTCCTCAATGGTCTTGATGTTCCGCTGAAGAGTCCGCAAAGAAGAGGGGCCATTCTCAGCCATTTCGCCTGACATGGCCTCCAGCAGAGCCTCTTTGCTGACATATTCACTGATGCCGCTTAGTTTGTTCACTATCGCACTTAACAACCTGATTTGTTTAGACATATTCAGAAGTGTTTGCCGCAAATATAACAATCAAAAGCGACAGATCTTGTCGCATTGAAGAGAAATATACAACTAAGAAGCTGTTTTGAATTGTTTGAAATGTTCTTTGAGGTGAATACTCTTCTTTTTCTTCCCGCTTCTTCAGTCAGACAGCACCGCTATCCTCCTTGGAAGAAGTGGTCGAACCTGAGGTTTTTCACTCTCAACCCAGCGCCATCAGGCATTTGATTAACATTTCAGCCTTTTTCATCGAAACTGAAGTTTATCACTCTCAACCCAGCGCCCGAACCGAGGGCAATCGAACTTGTTCGGATTGCCGAGGT
>ERZ779922.1979-NODE-1979-length-12996-cov-7.192103_pt1 | contig 12996 bp, 11 predicted proteins | sample MGYA00511544_ERZ779922 | MGnify/ENA primary metagenome ERZ779922 (study PRJEB29588, sample SAMEA2154516) | human gut metagenome | biome: human gut; feature: human-associated habitat; material: faeces | place: Denmark | collected 2008/2010 ... | reverse complement strand
ATACACGACGCGATAAACCGCGACGCGAAGATAGCGTTTCAATATTTCACCTGGGACGAGCACAAGCAGAAGAAGCTGCGCCACGACGGCAAAATATATCGTATCAGCCCGTGGGCGCTGACCTGGGATGATGAGAACTACTATATGATTGGCTACGACTCGGACGAGAACAAGATAAAGCACTACCGAGTCGACAAGATGACAAAAATTCAGCCAACCGAAGAAAAGCGCGACGGCGCGGAACTATTCGCCGATTTCGATATGGCACTCTATTCAAAGCAGACCTTCGGAATGTACGGCGGACGCGAGGAGACGGTCACGCTCCGCTGCGAAAACAAGCTCGCAAATGTCATGATAGACAAATTCGGATTCGACACTGCGTTTTCAAATATCACCGACACGCACTTTGACATGCGCGTAAAAGTGTTTGTGAGCCCCGTGTTCCTGACATGGATAATGAACTTCGGCGCAGATGTGACAGTCCTCTCCCCCGAGAGTGTAAAAGACGAACTCACAGCCCTCGCGTCGGATGTGCTCGCGCAGTATAAATAAACCGAACGAGTAAAACAGCAAATCCTATCCACGGCTTTCGTGGGTAGGATTTTTTCATTTCGACATGAGATAGGGATGTGTTGATAAGTTGGAGGGCGCGGGTGTGGGTATCGGATATAGACAGTCGTATCAATATTGCGAATTATCACAATGATGTAAGAACAGATATCATCCGCCCACGGAGTTTGCACAATTTTATTGATAAGCACCTTGTAGGGTGCGGCGACTCGACGCACCGCTGTCGCGACAGCGGCACGGGATCTTTGCAAAAACTTATTTTACGGATCATAGGCGGAACTTCGTTCGCCTGCTTTGAAAATCTATAATAGTGGCAAGTGACTAAAGGATTGCTTTACTTGCATCATCTCCAAAAAACACCGTGACGCTCACGCATCAAAGGGTCGTCGAGGTCGCCGACCCCTACAAGCCGCTCAACGAGGTCTCGAAATACATAACTCGCGACTCCCAGTCGGCGGCGCTTCGGTGATGTTGCCCGCCTTTCCCAGATAGATTTCGGATACTGCGGCGCGGCTATTGAAAGCTTGATTATAAAGACCGGTTGGGTCGCTTGCTTTTACCTTGCTACAGCTAAAGTGATAAGCCCCCCGATTTGCATCCCGTTTGTCACCGCCAAGAGACAAAGTCGGCGCAAATGCCGCCAATTACAAGGCTTTTGAAATTTACTGTCCGTTTTTTGACACACCTGCCGTGATAGAATAGAATCAGAAAATAAGGAACGGAGAGATACATATGAAATTCAAGATAGGTTTTACCGCTGAGAAAGAGACAGAGAAGAAAGCTCCCGAGACCGAGACAAAAGCTCCCGAAGAGGCTCCCGCTAGGGAATCGCTCGTGAGGGTCTATTTCCCGCAGCGCGGCTTCGACTGCACATATTACAACAATCTTTTCGACCTGCATGTCGGCGACCTCGTCTATGTTGACGGCAAGCTCGAGGGCAAGCGCGGCAAAGTTATCGATGTGTCATACACATTCAAGATAAAACTGTCCGACTACAAAAGAGTAATCGCAAAAATCGACACGGATATCTCCGGCGAGTTCTGCTATGTCGGCGACGAACTGTTCTCTTTTGACAAAAATACCGTGCCGTTCGGAAAGATACTCCCCTACTTCAAAGCTCCCGCCAAGCCCGACGAGGAATACGCGAGCGCGAAAGAAAACAAGTTCTATAGCCTCGACAATCTCGAGGGCATGGGAGCATACGAGCACACGATAATGGTAGGCAAATCCGACTTCAACTGCGGCGAGGTTCTGTATCTCAGCGTTGAAGACGGCAAGGGACACGCGATAGTAGGCACAAACGAGCTACACGAGGTTGAATTTGACTACAAGAACGGCATGATTGCAAACATCACCTGCGACTGCTGGGCGTGCGGCATCTGCAAGCACGGCATGGCGGCTGTTTTCGCGCTGAAATCAGCGCTCGAAAAAATTGAAAAGCATTTCCCGGAAAAAATTGAAGCAAGCGGGTATTTTGCCGTTATGTCAAAGAACACGTTTATGAATGTCATCGCCTCGCTCGGTGACGACAGCGTCGGAAGCTTTGTTATAAAAAAAAACTAAGCTTTTTTGTTTTTGCATCACTTTCGACAAAAATTGCATCGTTTTTGCAGTTAAGTTGACAATTTTCTCTAAAAAATGTATGGTGAAACAAACAAAATACGGGGAGTGAGACAATGGAGCCTAAGGCTTTCAGCAGTTATCACAAAGTCGCCCTCCCCACGGAGGTCGTGGATTGAAATATATCGCGCCCCCGTTGACATCTTCGGGCAGCGGTGGTCGCCCTCCCCACTGTCATTTACATCTTACACCGCCGTCGGAAATTCATCAATAGAATTTTGTCTTGGGCTTATCCACTGTCCGATATATTGTCCTTTGCTCATAATATTTTACCAAACGCTTGACTTCGCGTTCGCGGCTATGCTATATTCTGAACGGAAAGGGCGAACGCATGAGGCGTCTTGGACGTAGACTGCGGGTCTTCGGACATGTTCAGTACTTGTGAGACCCTTTCTTTGCGGAAGGGGCGAGCGCATGAGGCGTCTTGGGCGTAAGCTGCGGGTGAAACATGTTCAGCACTTGCGAGACCCCTTTTGCGGAAGGGGCGAACGCATGGGGCGTCAGGGACGTAAGCTGCGGGTTGATACATGTTCAGCACTTGCGAGACCCCTTCTTTTTTGATAAATATAACCGCCAAGCGAAAGCAAGGCGGTTTTGTCATATTAACAGCATCAGGAATTAATGAATTCGTAAATATCTTTTGCTGCGATCACTTTATATTTCCCGGTAAACACATGAGACTTACCGTTATATATTATCATCCGGCAATGATTCTTATCAATGCTGTTATAATAGTCACAAAGCTCTATTGAGTATTTATCCGGTACCACCTTGTCGCTATCACCCTGAAGAAGCAAGACGGGATTTTATATCCGTTTACATCATATTCAGCACCGATCTCATAAGCCTGTTCGTTAAGGAATATAGCCGGATACTGCAACATTATACCCTTTATATCGTCTGTATGAGTAACCGCACAGGTTGCAACGGTAACCCCTCCTATGCTGCTTCCAAGCAAATAAATATTATCTTTATCGACAAAATCCTCAGACTTGATTTTCTCTATTACCGCATTCAGATCTTCAACCTGCAAAAGCACTTTCTTCATATAAGCGCCATTGTCGCTCATATCAGTTCCTTTAAACCATATCGTCACTCCTTAAATTCAATTGTATATAAATCGAATGTGCCTTTACCCGAAAAGTTAATTGACAGCGTTTGACTGTTCGCGTCATGAACCTTATATTGCATAATCATTTTGCTTCTGCCGCATGGGGTTATCGCCGCAGACGCTATTGGAATACGGTTGGCGAAAACAACGATTTTTCCGTCAGCGTGCGAATCAATATCAAGGATAATCTCGCCGGTATCACTTACGAAGTCAAACCATTTGTAACAGACAGCGGTTCTGCGGTCAATATCCGCAATATATCTTTCGCCGCGGCAATCGGTGATTTTCGGAATATTTCCGTTATATCGCCTGTTGGATATATGCGGCATTCTGCCGTTTGCTATATTGCAAGCAATAACTGCCGGATATATCCCGCTCGCCGACAAAGGCTTTGCTTCAAGTCCGCTGCTGCTGATTTCAACCTGGCAGATGCTTGAATCCTCATTAATTTTTATCGGCCCGGCGAAAGCCTGTCTGCTGTAATCGCTCGCATGAGTCAATCTGTGATAAAAAACATACCATCTGCCGTTTATGAATTCGATGCTGCCATGTGTTGTGCCTGTCACATTGAGACGGTCTTTTTCTTTGCGACCGTCAAATCCGACATCACCTGTTGAGACAATAGTTCCGCCGTATTCAAAGTTCCTGTCAGGCTCTTTGCTCACCGCATAGCAAAGCTCGTGATTTTTCTGAGAGGAATATATGAAATAGTACATTCCGTTTATTTTACGAATAGATGAACCCTCAAAAAATGCATGATTTTCGAACGATGTTCCCTTGGTTTTTTCCGGTATAATTCTGACTGCACCCGACTCGACCGTCTGCATATCATCGCATAGCGTCACCATATTTGCGCCCCAGACGCCGGGCTCGGCTGTTATCTCCGCCCTGCTTTTGCCATAGGTTTTTCCAAGAACTGTCGAAGCGATTTTGCGCACAAATCGAGGTAGGCACACGCCCATAGGCATTGAAGTTCCGTAATAAAGACGGATAACTCCGCCATCGTTTATGACTGCGGGATCAAAGCAAACATATTTATTAAACGGTGTTCCGTCACGGTTTTTAACATATCCGAGATATTCATATTTTCCGTCCGGCTTATCGCATACTGCGACGCTGACGGGACCGTTATATCCGCCGTTTCCCTTTTCTCCGGCAAGGCAGTAGTAGAGATAATATTTTCCGTCGTTGCCGCGGACAACATCGGGTGCATACATATACGGTCTTTCGTTTGTGTAAAGTGCATCCTGTTTGGAGCAATAATTTATGCCATTGCTGCTCCAGTTACTCAGATCGTCTATCGGCGCGGAAAAGAATTCATAATCAAGCTCACAAAAAGTATTGCCGCCTTCTCTGTCGTGGCTTCCGAACAGATATACCCTGCCGTCAAAAACGTGCGGCTCGCCGTCGGGAATATATTTGTCGAGCGGCAAGATCGGATTATAAGCATATTTCTTCATACTTTATTCACCCCACAAGCTTCTTGTATAACTTAATTATACAAACACCGAGTCCGATTAACAATCATCAGTTTGGATATTAATTGATATAAAACCAACACTCATGTCATATAACGATTTGATAATGCAATTAATTTTATCTGCCGCTTGATATCTCGTTCCTCTGGAAAGCGTGCTATTTCGTCTGTCGTCCATGATTTTTGTAAAAGTTTCATATAAATTATGTATATAAATTTATCTTTATGTTGAATTTGTATTGCTTTTTGGGTTTTATTTCAGTATAATGGAGCTTGTCTGATACGACAGAATATCTGAAAGGTGCCGAATTATGAACACCGTGATAATAATTCTGCTTGTTGTGCTCGCGATAGCCGTTGTGCTGCTGTTCGCGATATGCGGCTTCCTGTTCAATCAGGTAATATGGTATAAGCCGATAAAGCTGCCCGCCGCAAAAGGCGAGGTTGAGGATGACTTTGCAAAAGATCACAGAAAAGCCGAAGAAGAGTTCGGGAAAATGCCGTTCGAAAAGCTCACGCTTACGGCATCGAACGGCGAAAAAATATATGCGCGCCTGCTCCTGCCCGAGAAGAGCAACGGGCGCATGATAATCGCCTGCCACGGGGCGCACAGCTCAGGGATATGCGAATTCTGCTTTTCCGCACCGTACTTTCACCGCATGGGTTATACAATTCTGATGCCGGAGCACCGCGGCTGCGGCGAGAGCGAGGGAAAATTCTTAGGCTACGGCACGCACGAATCAAAGGACACTTTTCTTTGGATAGACTGCGCCCGCAAACGATTCCCGGAGCTCGACATATTCCTGCTCGGCGTGTCGATGGGCGGCGCGACGGTGCTAATGATGAGCGACAAAATAACCGACCCGGCGGTCAAGGGAATCATCGCAGACTGCTCCTACACGAGCGCATGGGATGAATTCGCCTATCAGCTCAAAAATCCGTTCGGGCTCCCGGCGTTTCCTCTGCTATATATATTCGACCTGTATTGCCGCATAATCTGCAAATACAGCCTGCGCGACGCGTCGCCGATAAAAGCCGTTCGCGGCGCGAAAGTGCCGATACTTTTTATTCACGGCGCAAAAGACGCGCTCGTGCCCGTAAAGATGCAGAAAGAGCTGTTTGACGCGTGCCCGACCCAAAAAGAAATGCTGACGGTCGAAAATGCGGTTCACGCGCAGAGCTACTATACCGACCCGCGCGCTTATGAGGCGGCGGCGGAAAAATTTATAAACGAATGCGAAAACACTGAAAATACATCTGCGCTTTCCGCGCCCGGAGGAGGAAAACAAATTGGCTAACAACGAAAGGCTGAAAGAAAAACGATACGTCGGAGTAAAAGAAACGGTTATCTACGGCGTAGCAAACGGCGGTCAGGTCATCGGATACAACATGGTTCGCATGCAGCTGACATTCTTCCTTGTGACCGTGTTCGGCATACCGAGCACAGCGGTCGCAACGATGATAACCGTCATGGGCATCTGGGATGCACTCAACGACCCGCTGATGGGAACCCTTGTTGACAAGACCCGCACGAATCTCGGAAAACTGCGTCCCTATCTGCTCTTCGTCCCGATACCGCTCGGAATAGCGACAGTCGTGTTCTTCGGCGGCGCGGAATTCCTCGCGGGAGTTCAGTCAACGACGCTCAAGATAATCTATATGTGCGTCACATATTTCATCTGGGAGTTCTTCTACACAATAGGCGACATCCCGTTCTGGGGTCTGTCCGCCGCGATATCCCCGAACCCCGTTGACAGATCGAACGCCATAACCTCGGCGCGCTTCCTCTCCGGCATAATCGGCGGACTTTCTACGCCCGTTATATCCCTGCTCATCGACCTGAGCAACAAGGGCGTTATCGGAATCAATATGCGCCAGCTCTTCCTTGTCATGGGAATTGTCGCGGGAACTGTCGGCATGGGACTCTTCTCGCTCTCCGGCATCTTCTGCCGCGAGCGCGTGGTTCAGAATTCCGACGAGCCGAAGGTTCTCGACTGCTTCAGATTCCTTTTCAAGAACAAGCCCCTGCTTCTCATCGTCTGCTCAAATATTCTCGCGACGGTCGGCGGAGTTACCGACACATTCGCGCAGTATTTTTACATATTCTCCCTCGGCGCGGCGAGCTGGGGCACGATAATCGGCATTCCCGGCGTTGTCTCGGGCTTCCTGACTTATCTCCTCCTGCCCGCTCTCGAGAGAAGATGGACGTCGAAGCAGATAGTCGTTCGCACAACTATTCTCAAAGCACTCGTCGGTACGACCACCTTCCTAATCGGCATGAAATTCTATCGCAACCCGGCGGTCATTGTCCCGCTGCTTATGATTCAGGGCTTCATCTTCAGCTCGCTGACGAGCATAAACATGGTCGTCCCCACAAAGATGATAGGCGACACTGTCGACTACATGGAGTGGAAGACGGGCGAAAGAAACGAGGGCATGGCGTTCTCGCTGCTGACCTTCATCAGCAAGCTCACGGGCTCGCTCTGCACGGCTATCGCAACGGCCATAATCCCGGTCATCGGCCTTGTCACCGTTCAGCTCGCGGACAACTCGCTTCAGCTTGTTGAAAACCCGCAGATAAACACCCGTTTCTGGCTCTGGGCTCTGGTCACCATACTCCCGCCCGTGGCGTCGCTCATCTCGCTCATACCCTACAGATTCTATGACCTCGAGGGCAAGAAGCTCAAGGACATTCAGGAAGAGATGATCGCCCGCCGCGAGCTTAACTCGAAGACGATATCCAAGTCGGAAGGAGAGATATAAATGGAACGCAAATGCCCGAAATGCGGCGGTAAGCTCGGAATATTCGACTTAAAGCCCAACTGCCCCCACTGCGGATGCAGTATCATGTACTACGACATGGACAAACGCCTTGAGGAGGACTCGGTAAAGGCCGAAGCCGAATGGCAGAAGCTCGAAACGACCCTCGACAAGATAACTCCCGCATTCATCAAGAAAAAGAGAGCCGCGAGAGAAGAAAAAGAGAAAAACGAAAAGGATTCAAGTGAAAAATAATCCTAAAGCAGGCACGCCCGCAGTTATTCTGCGGGCGTATCGCTTTTTGTGGGAATTTGCAACAAATTTTAGTAAAACTGTGGTAAATTCTGCAGCAATATGTTAAAATCCGATAAGAACGATGATTTAAGGAGAGGGTATTATGCTTCGCAGGCAGATGCAGCTTGATTTTTCCGGAATAAAGACATATTCAGCCGAGGATCGCCACAATCTCGTCACCATAGACAACATGATGACACCCGGCGTCACTCCACACGAGGAATACAAATACGAGGGCTTTGACGAGCTTGTTGAGAGGATAGTCAAGGCGCGCAAGAACGGGCGTCCCGTCATATGGAGCATGGGCGCGCACGTTGTCAAAAACCGCCTTTCCCGCTATGTCATCGAGCTGATGAAAATGGGCGTTATCACGCACATTGCCGCAAACGGCGCGACGAGCATACACGACTTTGAGCTCGCGTATCTCGGCGGCACATCCGAAGATGTGCCGACCGCGATTGAGGACGGCTCATTCGGAATGTGGGAGCAGACGGGCGCATGGATGAACGAGGCTATTCAACGCGGCGCGAAGCTCAACATCGGCTACGGCGAGGCGCTCGGCGAATATATAGACATGCACCCCGAGAAGTTCCCGAACCGCGAGGACTGCATACTCTGGAACGCATACAAGCTGGACATTCCCGCGACCTATCACATAGCGCTCGGCACGGATATCATCCACCAGCACCCCACCTGCGACATGGAGGCTATCGGCAAATGCTCGGGCATTGATTTCAAGAAGATGGCTTACAGCGTGTCGCAGCTTGACGGCGGCGTTTTTCTCAACTTCGGCTCTGCCGTTATCGGTCCCGAGGTGTTCCTCAAGACTCTTTCAATAGCGCGCAACCTCGGCTATCCCACGTTCAACATAACCACGGCGAACTTCGACCTCGTGCGCCTGGGCAACTTCCGCTGCAAGATAGGCTACGAAGATCCGAACTACTATTACCGCCCCCGCAAGAATATCGTCAACCGCCCGACCTGCCGCGGCGGCATGGGCTGGCACTTTGAGGGCGACCATCAGATAACCATACCCACGCTCTACGACAAGCTCAAAGAGCAGCTTTGATTTGAGGTAAGATATGCTTTCAAAGGAACAGGTCAAAAAAATATGCGCGGGCATAAAAAATGCGCGCATAGGCATAATCGGCGACTTCTGCGTTGATATCTACTGGCACGCGGATATGACGAAATCCGAGCTCTCACGCGAGACTCCGCACTATCCCCTGCCGATAGTCAGCGAGAGGGTCTATCTCGGCGCGGGCGGAAATGTTGCGTCGAACCTTGCGGCACTCTCCCCAAAAGAGCTTATTCCGATATCCCTTATCGGCGGCGACTGGCGCGGCATGCTCATGGAAGATATATTCGAAAAGAGCGGCATGAACAGGGATTTTGTCATCAAAGTACCCGGCCGCTTCACCAACGCATACTGCAAGCCGATGCGAAAGGGCATATCGGAGCTTGAATATGAAGATCCGCGTCTCGACTTCGACAACTACGAGCCGATATCAAAAGAGACCGAGGACAAGGTGATTGAAAATCTCAGAAAGATCTCCGGAAATATCGACGTGCTGTGCGTTGCGGATCAGTTCAGATTCGGCATAATCACAAAGCGCGTGCGCGATGAGATAATTGCACTTGCAAAATCGGGACTCACCGTCATTGCGGACAGCCGATACAACATCGGCAAATACACTGACTGCATATTGAAGCCCAACGAGGTCGAGTGCTGGCGCGCGGTGTATAACAACGAAGGCTACATAGACGCAGGATATGACGAGTTCATCGAAGCGGCGCAGCTGCTCGCGAAAAAGAACCGCTCGACCGTGTTCTGCACGCTCGGAAAGCGCGGTTCGATAGTCACCGACGGCGACAGGACGGAGAGAGCCGACGCGGTGCTGTTCGACGGCGAAGTTGATATCTGCGGCGCGGGCGACACCTCGCTCTCCGCATTTTCTGCGGCAATCGCCGCAAAGACCGAGCTCAAAGCGGCGGCTCAGTTTGCGGGGCTCGCGTCCGGCGTGACGGTCAGGAAAATTGGCGTCACGGGCACGGCATCGCCCGAGGAAATAGAAGCGCTCGCACAGTAAAAAATAAAACTAAGAGGCACAGGAATGAGTTTTTCAATTGAAACGATAAAAGAATACAGCGGCAGGGGCTTCAAATGCGCGCTGTTCGATTTTGACGGCACGATAAGCCTTATACGCGAGGGCTGGCAGAAAGTGATGATTCCGTATTTCTGCGAGGTCATCGAAGCTCTCGGCACAAATGAAAATAAAGACGGAATATGCGAAGAGGTCACGGAATTCGTCGACCGACTGACCGGCAAGCAGACAATATTCCAGTGCATCGCGCTCAACGAGGCAGTTGTTCGCCGCGGCGGAGAGCACGTTGACCCGGGCGAATACAAAAAAGAATATCTGCGCAGACTCGAAACGCGGATAGCCGACAGAAAAAATGGGCTCGAAAGCGGCTGTCTCTCCCCCGCCGATCTCGCGGTCAGAGGGTCAGTTGAGTTCATAAAAGCGCTGAGGAACGCCGGGATAAAATGCTTCCTCGCGAGCGGAACGGACGAAAATGATGTCATATATGAGGCGTCCTTAATCGGAGTCAAAAATCTTTTCGACGGCGGCATTCACGGCGCGAAGGACGCGCTGCTCGACTGCTCGAAAGAGGCGGTCATAAAGAACATGATTGAAGAGCAGAAGCTCGACCCGGAAGAGCTTGTCACATTCGGCGACGGATTTGTTGAGATAGAGCTCACGGCAAAACTCGGCGGATACGCAGTCGGCGTGGCGACAAACGAAAAGACCGGCGACGGAATAGACGAAAAGAAACGGGCAAGGCTCATGTCGGCGGGCGCCGATATGATAATCCCGCACTTCGAGGGCACCGACGCGATACTCAAAGCACTGCACATATAAACACAAAAAAGAACAGGCGTTCTGCGGCAAAACCGTAAAACGCCTGTTTTTTTATAATTCTATCCAATCTTTTGTTTCGTTGTCGTACTCATACAGCACCTTGTTCTGCTCATCGTATGCGAGCAGGACGTCGTCGCTGTCTTCAAAAGTTATTTTATAGGTCTTGCACTTGACTCCGTTCACGGTCGCGGTCTTGCCCGTTGATGAAAAGCCATCGCCCAGGTCGGCATATGCGCGGAATTTCGGAATCCCGAGCATTCTTATCGCATCAAAATCGACCTGAAATTCCGTAGTCTTTGACGCAGTATTTGAAGAACCGGAAGCCCGGCGGGTCGTTTCCGCGCCGCGTGCGGAGGTCGTCTTTGTTGTCTCCGCCTGCGTTGTCGGTTCGGTGGTCGGCTCCGTCGTCCGCTCCTCGGTCGTAGTTTCGGGTGCAGTCGTCGTTTCCGGCTCGCGCGCCACTTTAGCGCACCCGGCAAGCGAGATTGCAGCAAGAAACAGGGTGAAGGCAGACATGATAATTTTTCTGTTTGATTTCATTATTTTTCAGCTCCGTAAGTATATTTCAGACATTTTCGCGCCGCTTTATCCGCGCGCCGTCAAATTCATAAACCTCGTCGCAGAGGGTCGAGATATCACCCTCGTTGTGCGAGACTATGAGCATGGTTTTTCCGCTCGCTTTAAAGCTCAGGAAGAGCTTTCGCATCTCCTCGACTGCGTCCTTGTCGAGCGCGTTCATCGGCTCGTCGAGAATCAATAATTGCTGATTTTCCATTATCGCCTGCGCTATGCCGAGGCGCTGTTTCATGCCGAGCGAATATTTGCCGACCCGCAGCTTTGACGACGGGTCAAGACCGACCGTTTTCATGGCGGACTCTATCTGCTCTTTGCCGATCTTGCCGCGTATCGAGGCGAGATATTCAAGATTTTTCATGCCGCTGTAATTGGGCAGAAAGCCGGGCGCTTCGATTATAATTCCCGTGTTCTCCGGGAAATCCGCGTCCTTGCCTATCACCTTGCCGTTGACGGTGACCGTGCCGCTGTCGGGCTTCATGAATCCGCAAATGAGCTTCAAAAGTACAGTCTTGCCGCTGCCGTTGTCGCCGACGATGCCATATATTCTGCCCTCTTGCAGCCGCATATTGACATCTTCGAGAACCGTTTTTCCTTTGAAGCTTTTTGTCAGCTTATCTATAACTATAACATCAGTCAAAATAATGTCCTCCTTTCAAAGCCCTTCTCTTCACTGCGCCGGAGCAGAAAAAGACAAGGATTATCACCGCCGCGTCTGCCAAGAGCACTGCCGCAGCCGTTTTGGCATCGGTCAGCTGTTTTGCCATGCCGTATGCGCCGAGCATGGCGAAGCTGAAGCTTTTCAGCTTCCCGCATATTAGCCCCGTTGTGCCGACAACTGCGATTACAATCGCCGCCGCAGGCTTCTGCCCGAGAAGAAAGCGCAGAAGGCACAGCACGCACATTGACGCGCCGAGCGCGAGCGGATATGCCGCCATGCGCATAAGCTCAAAGACGGAAAGCGTTCCGACTTTTTCCGCTGCCGCTGCGAAGACGGCTATGCCGATAAGGCAATAGAGCACACACCAGAGAAGCGCGGACGAAACGGTTTTTATCCACCATTTAAAAAAGCTCTTCGAGCGCGGCAGGACGAAATACGGCATCGTCTCGGAATCGAGGACCGAGCCCGCCATACCGAGAAAGAGTCCCGCAAAAAATGTTCCGAAATAGCGGAAGAAGCCGAAGAGATCAAACTGCCCGCTGTGTTCAACGCCGCCGACGGCTTCGGTGAAAACAGAGAAAAATGTTTCCCGCTCGTCGCCGAAAGACGAGAGCACGCAGACCGTCCATATGAGCAGAGACACAGCGAGATACGGCAGCATATTGAAAAGCCGATGCCGCAATCCCGCGAAAAAAGTTATCTTCATATTCGAGTCCCCACTGTTATTTTGAGATCGACATGCCGAACGGCGCGAAGAATACACGCGACAATAATCGCCGCGAGCAGGCAGAAATACGCGCACGAAAAGCCGACCGACGGCAGACCGACATCTTCCGAGAAACCGTGATTCGAAAATACGGAGATAAAAAACGGGAGGTACTTAAACCTAATCAGATATGAAATGATATGCTGAGCCGAGAGCACGGCGAAGCCCAGCACGCGGCTGCCGCTTAGATTTATCAAAAACAGAAGCGAGCCGCAGAAAAAGCCGTAGCCGAGATTCAGC
>ERZ779922.1970-NODE-1970-length-13029-cov-3.184138_pt1 | contig 13029 bp, 15 predicted proteins | sample MGYA00511544_ERZ779922 | MGnify/ENA primary metagenome ERZ779922 (study PRJEB29588, sample SAMEA2154516) | human gut metagenome | biome: human gut; feature: human-associated habitat; material: faeces | place: Denmark | collected 2008/2010 ... | reverse complement strand
TCGCCACATACACCGGCAGCACCTTCACCGCCAATGCGATCACCAGCATGGCGCAGAGGATGAGGACGCAGGTATCGATGTAGCCCTCGCCGGAGCGCTTCTTCCATTTGTTTCTCATCCGAACAGCCCTCCCATCGAGGTGAGGATCTGCATGAGGATGACCACAATGTAGATGAGCATGAAGCAGACCAGCATAACGAAGGAGTACACACGGATCTTGGGCGGGATCTTCATGGCCTGGGCTTTCAGCCTTTGAAGCTCCAGCTGTTTCATGTCATGACTGAGCATCTGGAAGTAGGCGACGCCGTTGTCGCCCCGCAGTACGCCGATCAGTCCCCGGATTATATCCGACAGGAGGGGTGAATTGAACCTCGCCTCAAACCGGGTCAGCGCGGCCTCATAAGAGCCGGAGCGCATATCTGCGGTGAGAATGTCCAGCTCTGCGGCAAAGGTCTGGCCTGCATTGCGCTTATAGGACTCCACCATGCTCAGCACATCCCGGCTGGCGGCCAGTTCCTGAGTGATGGTGGCCACAAACCGGGGCAGCTCGGCTTCCACTTCGCCTCGCTTTTCACCCAGCCTTTCATCCGCCCGCCTGATCTCCTTGAAATAAACGGCAATACCCAGAAACAGAATCACAGGCGCCAACATGGGCAGTACCAGTAGGCATGGGATAATGCCCAGCAGGATAACAGATGCCTTCAGGATGGCAAAGGACGAGTAGACTTCAGGCGTCATCCCCATGCCCGCAGCGTTCAAGGTGTTTTTGAGGCGGCTTCGCTTATATTCATCCATGTGGATGTGGGGCGCCAGCTTGACAGCCCAGCCCATCAGGAGGGCTTCCATGCTCCTGGCCTGCTTTTTCTCCTGACGGCCAACGGAAAGCATGGCCCGCTGGGTGGCGAGGCGCGGAAGCTTCAGGAAATCCGCCGCAATGAAAAACAGGCCCAGAGCCAACAGAGCGCCGAATAGGAAAATCAAAACAGCCATGTCTGTCACCTCCGGTATTCAATGGGCTGTGTCAGCTTGATGACAAATGCCGTGGAAACGAAAATCACCCCGGCACAGACAGCCAGGATGATTTGACCCATGGCAGTATGCATCAGGGTGTTGAACCAGTCCCTGTTCAAAAAATAGAGCAAGGGGATATTTCCGACTACCAGCACCTGCATGATGATGAATTCCTTGCGGGGTTCAAACACCATATTTTCCAGCTCGCCGTTGACGATGCGCATATCGGATAGCTTTGCCACGATGGGTGTGAGGATCGTTTTAAGACCGCGGTCGTGCTGGCAGGCCAGAAGCGCCGCAACCCATTCCCGAAACACCGCATTGTCGATTTTGGTACCCATGTCCTGCAGGGCGGCATCCACATCCGGGTCCACCAGCTGGATCCGAGCCAGAAACTCGGCAAACACGCTTTTTACAGGTGGGTTCAGATACTCCAGGTTTTCCTCCACCGCCGTCTGGATGTCCTCATTGCGCAGATAGGCTGTAGTAATGATGGATAGGGCGGTTTCCAGCTCGGCGGCAATGTTCTTCTTGTAGTAGGAAGCTGTCAGCTTGATGAACCAGAACGGTACAAACATCATGCCCACAGCCAGCACTGGGACGAGAAAGAAATTGCCCAACATAATGGCGGCAGAAGCTCCCACCACAAAAAGCAGGAGGGACATAGCGCAGATGGCCGGGAACTTGGCCTCGCGCCCGGTCATTTTGAGGATGTTCTGAGTGTCGGCGATCTCACGGCGCAGAAAAGATTTCTTCTTGCGGTGGGTGAGTTCGTTGATCTCATCCTTGAGGCTTTTGGGCCGGCTGGTCAGACGGCGGAACACTCCGTCGGTGAATTCCATCGGCGACAGGCGCAGCAGGATAAAAAAGCCTGTGACCATGCCGATGCAGGCGATCAGTTGGATACTGGTCATACAGTCTTGCCTCCTTCCTGAAGCGTATTTTTGTCGGTGGCGGCCGTGGTCTTCGCTACCGCGCTGCCTTCAGCGTGGGGGCTGGACTCAGCAGGTACCGTCTGCTCAAAGCTCTCCATCAACCGGTCCAGCTCCTGCTGAGGCATCCCGTTCTCCACGAACCGTTTTTGTAGGCTCTCAGAGATTGGCGACACCGCTTCATGGACGCCGTCAATGTGGAACTTTCCATCCTCCAGCCGGTTTTCCGTGATCCGGAACCGATAGAGGGTATTGTATTGGCGGGAGCCATCCGGGAGAGTTTCACACTCCATGATTTCCATGATTTTTCTGGATTTGTCCTCCAACTGCTTGGCGAACACCGTCACAGGGAACGCCTCGGTGACCAGATCCATCAGGGTATCATCGGCCATCTCATGCTTTCTCTTGCACAGTGTGACCATACGCCGCCAGGTGGCCTGTGAGCTGTTGGAGTGGATGGTGGTCAGTACACCGTGACCGGTGCGGGCCGCTTCCTGCGCTGCGTATGCCTCCGCTGAACGCATTTCTCCCACACAGATAATGTCGGGATGATACCGCAGGGCCATGTCCAGCAGCATATCCTGATCCACGCTCTGCTTGGCATTCTCCGACTCACGGGTGATGGTGTGAATGACACTATTGGTGACCCGGCCATTTTTCTCTCGCACCAGATCCAGCTCACGGGAGCCATTTTCAATGGTGAAGATGCGCTTATTGTCGGGGATCGTGGTGAGCAGCCAGCCGGCCACTGTGGTTTTTCCAGAGCCGGTTGCTCCCGCCACACAGACCGAGACGCCATACCGCAGACAGGCGGAAAGAAAGTCCAGCATAGGACCTGTGGCTGTGCCGCCCCGGACAAAATCCTCCTTTTGCATATTCTGCGGGTTGACGATTCGGATAGAGGCGCAGACTCCCACATCCTCATCCACCAGCGGAGTCTTGAGTACTGCGATACGGATATTTTTGGAGAGATGGCCCAGTACGGCGGGGCTGGCATTGTCCAGCACCATACCGGAAACATGGAGCATCCTGCGGATCACATTGATGGCATGGTCGGGGCTGTCGAAGTGCTCCTCCAGCTTGACCATCTGGCCGCTGGAATACAAAACTTCAATATCACGCCAGGAATTGATATTGATCTCCTCAATACCGGAGCCGAAGATGTACTTGGTGAGGAAGCCAAACTCGGCCATCTCGGTGTAGAGAGCGTCCACCAGCTGTTCCCCGGACAAATCCCTGACAGCAATTCGCCGGTCCTGGACATATTTGCTGATGTATCGCTTGATTTGCTCCTTGGTATCCGCTCCCACACCATCTGTGATGAGGGTGGAATATTTGCCGGAGATATATTCCTGAACATCCTGCAGTACAGAACTGAAATCCTTACTCTCACTCTCCGGTGTGAAGAACAGGGAGTGGACCCTCTGGCCAGCAGCTGCTTCCGTGGCAATAGTACGCCGGGGCAGGTCATCTGCATCGGTGAATGCTGTCGCCGGGGCCTGGGTCTCAAAGGGTGGCTGAACCGCCTCATCCAGAGGAGATCCCTCCAACGCAGCCTCCTGCTTCTCCAAAACAGATTGCGGGGCCTCAATGGTGCGGCTGCCGGGACCAAACAGAGAATCGTTTCGCTTCTGTCCTAACATGAAAACACCTCCCGGCATACCTGCTCGATCTCCTTGCGGAAGCTCCTGCTTTCCTTCATAGTCAGGTCGGAGAGAAGAATGCCTGCGAGGAACTGGGCCTCCAGTTCCTCAGAGTGGGGCAGTATGAAGGCCACATTGCCCAGCGCCTGTCCAATCTGCTCCCCGGCCTGCTGGGGCTTCACATTGGCCGCGATTTTGTACTGTTTATCCGTATCCCACTTGGCGTCTTTCAGCAGAGGAAGCTGGCTGGAGAGATAGCTGATGCTCTTAAGGTCTGCATTGGCCAGCCGCAGGACGGAGTCTGCCTCCATCAGCGCCACGGCGGAGAGGATGTCATTGGCAATGTAGCTGCCGCAATCGATCACCACATAGGGGGCGATTTCACGCAAGCAATCGATGAGTTCTCTGGCCTGCGCTTCACCATAGGGAGGATAGGTGTACTCGTTTTCGCCCTTGAGCATCCCCAGAATGGTCAGGTATCCCAGCCTTTTGTGGGTAATGAGATTGTTCTTGACCAGGTTTTCGGTCACATGGGCAGCGGCCAGTACGCTTCCCAGCGACCGCTCACACTCCAGCTCAGACGCCGGGCAAATACAGGGCAGCATGGGGGCAGTCATATCACACAGGAGCAGGACAACATTTCTCTTTTTGTCCGCCAGATATTTGGCGATCTTCACCGCCATGGTAGTCTGGCCGCTGCCGGGGCTGCCCCAGACGGCCACTACGCCGCCCTCCTGAAGCTCCGAGGCTGTGGCTTCCTCGCTGGCAGAGCGGGAGAAAATACCGTTTTTCTTAAATTTCAGCATCAGGAAGCCTCGCTTTCATCCGTCGATCCAGCATCCGGAACCTCTGCATCCTCCGTTTCTGTAGAGTCAGGCTGCGCACTGTCGCTGGAAGAGTCCTCTCCGGCAGGCTCAGGGGGATACATCTTGGCAATCACCTCATTCTGCACCGCCAGGAACCGGTCGGCATTTTCGCGGGACCCACGATAGACCAGGGTCAGGTGCAGCTTACCGTCAGCCTCCAGCTCCGCCAGCACGCGGCTCTGCTCCGGGGAAACCAGCAGCGTTACTGTGGAGGGCAGCTCCCGCTCATCGTCTTCGGAGGGTGCCTCGCCGGTATTGGCGTCATAGCCGGAGGAGGCGGTGACACTGATGACCTCTACATATTTCAGCTCGGGTGGGATGACGGTCTGGCCCTGCTTTTTGAAATCCGGAGCCACTACGGAAACAATATCTCCGCTCTGCAGCTTGCCGGACAGACCAGTAGCAAAACTTTTGATGGTGATGGACATGGCCTGCTGGCTTCCATCCAGATTGTACAGGTAGGCGTTGTCAGCGGCAGGCTCGTCAGATACTTTAGTGTTGATGATATAGTCGCCTGCGGCCAGGTCAGCGGTGGCAAACTTTCCCACGACATTTTCCTTCAGGCGGATCACATTTTCGGGCAGGTTATAGCCGCCCACTTCTACAGCCTGCACCATATCGGCAGTGATCTCCTCACCAGCCAGAATTGGCTGAGTTACCCGGATGATCTGTTCTTTCTGGCTGACACTCTTATTGAAAAGAGGCGTCACACCAAAGCAGATCACCAGAGAGAGCAGGATGCAGATAACACCGACAACGGTTCGATTTTTGAACAGACTCATAATTGGCAGGTCCTCCTCAGTCAAGATTTGTTATGGGAATGGCGGAATGAATGCCGCCCAGTCAGGCGCTGGTCCGCTTGCAGCGGCGGCGCTTACGCAGCCTGGGAATCAGGATAGCGGCAGCCCCCAGGGGCAAGGCAATGCCGGTGATGGTGAGAATGGCCTTTTTATTCAGCTTCTTCATAGCGTTCCTCCATAATTCAAAATGTAAATGATAGCAAATCCAAAGGAAAGGAACGGCACCAGAGGCAAGGCTGTCTGGCTGGGCGCCGCGCACTTTCTTCTTCGAAACTTCTGTGTGCTCCAGTTGATTGCATAAAACAGTGCGGCAAGGGCAAGGCCAAGCGCCATGCCCCACAAGCCGTCTGTAATTCCCAGTACAAAGCCGGAGGCGGCGGTGAACTTGATGTCACCGCCGCCTATGGAACCGGGCTTATGCATAGCCGCAGCCAACAGAGGCAAGGCCGCCAGCGGGCCCATCAACTGGGCCGGATGAAAGACCAGCAGCCCCACCATGGTAATCAGGGCACAGAGTGTGTTTGGGATCAGGCGTTTCTGGCAGTCGAAGATGGCGCCAACCAAAAGCAGGGAGAAAAACAGCCACATTTGGAGGGCTTTCATTGGTTCCTGCAGTTGTGAGATGACTTCCAGTGGCAGCGGCGCGGGTGAGAGGAATGGCCGGAACATCCATAGAGGATTATCCGGCATAATCAAACATCTCCTGGATCCGCTCTGTCAGGGTGGGCATGACCACATCGCCAAACAGCGCATACAGGCCAGCCAGCACCAGAGCGCCGATGACCACCGCCATCAGGATCTTCACAGCGGTATCCACATAGCCCTCACCTCTCCGGTCCGTCAGGGCTGCATGGGCACAGATCATCATGCTGTTCATCTTGCCTGCCAGCTTATTCATCCGATTCTTCATGGTATTTTCCTCCTTATTCTGCAGTCACATATTCATGGCAGGGCCGGCATCATACGCCGGCCCCTTGGTAGGGTCCGGCGCTTCCAGACCTCTCTGATTCGGAGCTTGGGCCTGCACAAGAGCCTGCTGGTAGGCATCCAGAACAGCCGAATCAAACTCTGCTCTGGCCTCTTTGGTGCAGGGAAAACAGATATCCTTGTACTCACCGTTTCCGGCCCTGTAGCTGGGCATGGAGACAAACAGCCCCTTGGAGCTGTCCATGACCTTGATGCCTCGGACGGCAAAGCAGCCGTTGATGTTGACCGAGGCGGTGGCACGGCAGCTTCCCTCCGGGCGCAGGGAGTGGATTTTCACTGAGTAATGAGTGGGATAGACGGCGTGGCTGTCCTGCCGGACAGCAGGCTGGGCGCCAGACTTCTGTACGGTTTTCGACATACGCTGCTCCTTTCTTTTTCTGGCCGGGATCAGCCGGCGTAGTTAAACATCTCCTGGATGCGCCGGGTCAGGGTGGGCATAACGGTGTCGTCAAACAGGGCGTACAGCCCAGCCAGCACCAGAGCACCGATGACTACCGCCATCAGGATCTTCACGGCGGTGTCCACATAACCCTCTCCGCTGCGATTGGACAGGGCGGCGCGGAGAGAAACAGGCAGCTCTTTCATGGAATGGACAGCGTTTTTCAGATACTTCATGTAGCGTTCCTCCTTATAAAAAATGGACAGCCCACGGCTGCCCTGGAATCATAGGGTCATGGAAAGCGCGGGTGTTTCCTCAGACTGCTGCTGTGAGGTTGTAAGCGCCTCACAAGCCTCCAGCAGCTCCGGCTCTGGGGTAGGATGCGTCTGGCGCCAGCGATCCCGGATGGCCTGGAGTGGCTGTTCCAGTGTGGCCAGCTTTTCCTTCTGTTCTGTTGACAGGCCAGTGTTTTCACACAGGCAGCGATACACTGCCTGTGTATCGGCAATCTCGCCAGCCTTTTCCAGAAGCTCCGATAGGGCGGCGGAGCGCAGCGGTTCCAAATAAGCAAGGTACTCCTGTTCCAGCTTTTGAAACAGTCTTTGATCTGATCCATCCTTTCTGGACGGCTCCGGTGTGTTCATGTTTTCATGGATGACTGGAGTGAAGTCCACAGAGACGATTTCCCGCTTGTCCACATAGTAGAATGCGCTTCCATCGACATCATAAAGCTCGATCACATCTGAGATAGCGAGAGGATGATCTCCTCCGGGCAGTGTTCTGCGGCAGAACTTGTTCCAGATGTCTTCCAGTTCTTGGCTTTCGGCCTGTCCATCATAAGCAATGCGGTATTGGCTCGGGTTGGGGCCATCGAACTCCCTGGCCATCCGATCCAGCCCAATGAAGCGCATTTCGATGGGGGTATCTGGCTTGAGCTGCCAAATCCGCAGGGACTTGAGGGGCTGGGCGTTTTGAATGGACTCCCCGTTGGCCAGCCGGTCGTACACTCCATCCACCCAGCGGACCGGAAGATTTTTACGCTCCAGCCACCTTTCCAAGTCCTCACGGCGGAACATGGGGTCTGCCGTGAGGCCATCCCCCTCCAGATAGCCAACTGCGCTGCCATAATAGAACAGACGGCCATTCCTGATTTCTACACTCCGCATGGCGGCATTCCTCCTTTACTGCATCGTCATCCCTCCTTGGGTATGGGATTGCTCTTTGCCCTCGGTCAGCTTACTCAGGGCCTCTGCCGCCCATTGGGGGAGGCATTCCTCCTTCAGCACACCAATGAAATCTGTCCGGTTCCAGCGGGTTTCCTCGCCATCACCCAGACAGGTGCAGCGGATGCTGCGCCCGATGGCCCCAGGAGTACAGCCAAAGCCGTCATGGGCCAGCCAGAGCTGACTTCGCTGGTTCCAATAACTTTCCTTGAGGGTGTCCGGGGCAAGGACCAGAACCCGGCCCTCATAGTCCAGTTTTTCATAGGAACCAGATTCGCAGTGCTCAGGCCCCAGCAGCTCCAACTGCTTATACGCATCCCGGACCTGACTGATGAACTGGTCCATGCAAATCAAAGCCGTGTCTACCGCAAAGTACCGGTTTGTGCCATCCTGTGGGATATATGCCCCACGCTGCCAGTTCCGGTTTGCCTCGCTGAGCCGATCCTTGATAGGGCCCAACTGTTGGAGCGTATTGGCAAGGACAAAATTGGTCCGTTTGAAGCCCCATTGCTCCAAAATGTTTCGGGCAGTCCCCGGCTGAAGTATTCCATCGCCACTGGAATAACCGCGAATAGCCGCCTCAATCTCTCTGGCGCAGGAAACATTGGCCCGGAAACTCTCCTCCCACCTGTCCAACTCCCCACGCCTTCCAGCCTCTGCCTTGGAGTAGGGGTAAAGATACGCAAATTCACCGTTTTTCTCCCGGATGGTGTGATACCGCTTATATTCCGCAACCCGGCCATTCAGATCCTGTTCCGCACTCTCTCTGTCCGTGTGATAGTGAGGTGTGTAATACTCTGGATGCCCATGATCTATACGAAGCTGCCAGGTGGAAAAGGGAGATTTAGCTGCCTGGTTTTCACCGCTGACAAAGCCGGTTTCATTATCAAAGAGGACGCTGGACAGGGCTTGATATCCTTGGGGGAGAAGCTTGCCGGCGTGGACATCTTCACAACAGCTAAACATCTCTTTAACGAGCGTATCGGGCAGATCTGCCTGAAACCAGTGCTTATCTCCGTCATTGTCAACATAGAAAATGTTGCGATCCACCTCCGGAGAAGTTCCGCTTTCGGTAACAACGGCATACTCATTTGTGGCCAGATCATGGACAACACATATACCAAAGCATCGATCATTGTATGCCTTTCCATCAATTCGCCTTGCCGCCTGCTGAATCGGTTCCGGCATATCGGACAGGTCCAACCAGTAAATGGTTTCATCTTGAAAGTGATCCCAATGCTCAACGCCATCCAATCGCATTCCGTTCACCCCCGGTATTAAACTCCATAAACGGTATCCTCCAGCATAAGGCGCTCCTCCAGTTCTCCAATGCAGATCCCGCTGGCGGCAAGCATCTCCAGCAGATAAGGCGGCACATCCCGCAGATCATGGTCATATCCAGCTTCTGCGATGGTGACGGTATTCTCCTCCTCGTCTACATAGGCGCAGAGCTTGGCATTCTCCGGGATTCCAGCTTCATCCCGCAGATAGTCGGGCAGAGCGATCTCCTGTCCATCCAGACCGTCAAAGGGACAGTCGCCATCACAGCCGTCGCAAGGTCCGCTGGCTCTGGCCAGATGCACGCTAAGGTCCACAGTCAGCTGGTGCAGGGCGTCCATAGCCTGGATCACCTCCATAGCGGTCATCTTCTGCTTGAGGATAATGGCGGCACTGGGCAGTGCATGAAGTTCCGCTTTGTCCCCGTTTTCAAACCCGCAGAGCTTGAGTGCGGCGGCAGGAATGGCCATCTTTTCTCCGGTCACTTCTTTTACAAACTTCAAATTATATTCCTCCTTATAGCTTTGGGCTCAGGAGTGGGAGCAGCTGCTCCGATTCCTGCTGTTCGATTATGGATTCTCGGAATTGCTCCAGTTCCAACTGGGTGGGGCGATATTTCTGCATTTCCAATGCGGTCAGAAGGGCGTAGGACTGGTTGACCTCAGTCATCAGCCGGCGCAGGCCGGAAGAGCCCAGTTCAAGACCCATCCTGCGAGGAAAGGCGGTGAAGGTAACCGCATATCGTCCCGGAGTGGATTCGGGCGCTATCTGCATCTGCAGCCCGATATAGGCGTCGCTCTCCGGACGGATATATACATGGCCCACCGTGCTGGGGCAGACCTTCAAACGGCCCATACTCATTTCCTCAATCAGCAGGGCCGCCTTTTGGAGCTTCTCCAGCTCATTTTGATGTTCGTGCAAGCAAATCATCCCCATTTCCGTCAAAGAGTGTCATTTGGGAGGGCATTGTCCGGTTTCTCTCCTGCGGATCATAGTTGGCGATGATCAACTCCGGGAACTGGCACCCATTGTCGTACCGCTGCTTGATGTTGTTGATTCGGGTGGTTTCCATCAGATAGATACCTGGCCGGTCATACAGACTTCGAATGAACTCGTCATCGTTGTAGGAAAGAAGAAACTTACCCTCAATCCGCATCAATGCATCCCGCAAACGGATATGATCCGTTTCTGTAAAGCCATCTTCGCCAATGTTTTGGTAGTAGCCCTCGGTGGCATGGTACGGAGGGTCGAGATAGAATAGGCTTGCCGGACGATCATACTGCCGGATGAGCTTTTCAAAGTCGCTGCGCTGCTCCATCGCATAGACACCGGCGCGGTAGCGCTCCATGTCGAACTCCCGTACCTCGCCCTTGGTGGAGTGCTTGACTTCATACATTGCAAAGTCTGCATACTTCTTGAGGGTTTCGAGGTCCAGTGCATTCTCCGGATACCATGCCACGCCGCCGGACATCCGGATGCACAGTCTCTTGCCGTCCGGCAGAGTAGCACTGTTCTGGGCAAAGTTCTCTTCCAGCTTTTTGATGTCCGTCCGCAGGGCCTCCCGCGTCTCATAGCCGTAGAACAGCAGCAGGAACTCGTCGCCGGAAAGGCGGGCCACCACAGTGCCGCTGGGCGAGCCCTGCTGTAAGCTGTGGGCCGTCTGCCGCAGATAAACGTCACCCCAGTCGTGGCCATAAGTGTCGTTGATGGTCTTGAGGTTGTCGAGGTCGGTCATCATCAGGGCCGCGTGACGGAGAGTATTGGGCTTCTCGAACAGCTCCCCGCAGACCCGGAAGAAGGCCTGACGGCTGTACAGCCCGGTCAGGGCGTCGTAATCGCGCTCATGCTCGATGCGGCTGCGCTCGGCCACCGCCGCCTTGTAGTTGTCGGTGCTCAGGGTCACGATGGCTTCCGCCAGCTGGTCCAGCTCCCGGATGCCGGTGCGGGAAAATTCCGGCACAGCCTTGCGCTGTTCCTGTGCGTCCACCAGCTCTTTCGAGAGCTGTGCAACGGGCTGTGCCAGACCATAGCTGACGAAGAAGGCGCAGGCCAGACCGATGCCCAGTGTCAGCAGCACGGCAAGGCCCAGCAGCTTCGTCACCGACTGGGAGAAGCGGAAGAGGTCGTTCCTTCCCACCACGCCGATAAGCAGCCACCGTTCGCCCGAGAAGGGGGCGTTACGGTTGTAGAGGCTGATCTGGCGGATGCTGACGACCTGATTGGCACCGCCGCTCGGATAATGCCAGTAGCCCTTGGCGCGGTGGAGGGTCAGCTCCCACCCTTCCTTCTGCAGCGCGGCCGTCTGCTCGCCGGTGTTGGCGGTGACATGGATCTGCAGCTCCTCGCCCCGCAGGTCGGAGGTGGTGGAGGCCAGCAGATAGCTGCCGTGATGGTCGCTCTGCAGCTCGTCCCACGGGAGTTTGGTGTCCATGTAGCTTTCCAGAAGCTCGACGCCCAGAACGCCGTAGACTGTGCCGTCGTCCAGGATAAGGGGCTGCGCGTAGGCGATGGCCTCGCGGTCGTCGCCCAGCAGCTTATACGGCAGAGTCGTCCAGCGGCCATAGTTTGCCGCCCCCATACGCTCGTCGTCTTCGTAGGCATTCTGGAAGGGACGGACATAAAACACATCCTGCTCTCCGTCCAGATACTGCAGTGCAGGCGACCACGCCTTATCCGTAGTGATGTCAAAGGTCTGCACCAGCTCCGACGGAGCGCACTCAAGCAAAATATCCGAGTTTACCACAGAGGGGACTGCATCCGGGTCGAGGTCGCGCAGGTAAACGCAGGGCAGGCGGTCTCCGGAGGTGCGGTCCGTGAAGTCGTGGGTATTCAGGATGAGGAAGATGCCCGAAATGCGCTTGGAGCGCAGCGTCTCAAGCATCCTGGGGGCTGCAGCCTGCAGCAGCGGCAGGCTGTCGCTGCTGCTGGAATCCAGCGTCTTGAGGGAAAGCGTTTCGTCGTCCAGCATCTGCTGGGCGGTCTCATTGATGTAGGTCGAAAGATCCGTCAGTTCCTGTGCCTGCTGGAGCTGGTCCTGAATGTAGCCTGCACGGTTCTCCACCTGCTTGTCCAGGATGTCCACCGCGTTCTTATCCAGTTGGAGGGTAACGCCGCTGACCGCAGTGGCCGAAGCCATCAGCATGACCACGATGGCCAGCATGACCATCAGCGCCGAGAAGATGGTAACGAAAATCGTATGCTCTCTTCCCTTCGCTTCATCCCGCATCAGCAGTTTCATGCTCTCCCCCTCCTTCCGCTCGTTTTTGTAAGATGCCTCAGCCCTCGTACTGGCTCAGTGCGTCACAGAGGCTCTGGTACCATGCCTCAAAATACTCATCCGTCAGGAATTCCGCCTCGGCCTCTTCCGCACTCTCGCCTGCTGCGAGACGCTCTTCCACCGTGGCGCGGTCTGCCGTGGCAAGGTCGCTCATGCTGTAGTTCAGCTTGCTGCGGGCGTCGGTGCCGCCCTCAAAGGCTTTGGTCGTGTACAGTTCATTGGTATTCACTGCGTCCACGGCCTCCATCAGGACGTTTTTCATGTTGTCGGTCAAGGCGAGGCCGCTGCTGTGGATAGCATCCATATCGTTGGCGGCATGGGTCACGGGCAGATAGCCGGAACCCACTGCAAATGCGATGTTGTTTTCCGGCTGGGTGAACCACTTGAGGAAGACCACGCTGGCTTCCACCTCGGCATCGGTGGTCTTTGCCACGGCCATACCGGCACCCTGCTGGACAGAGACTTTCTCGCAGCCCTCAAAGTGCGGCGTGGGCAGGACTTTCAGCTCGATGTCGTGGCTCTCGGTGTCGCTCAGCATCACCTGCGTCGGGAAGTAGGTCGCGCTGGAGTTGGAGCCGATGTAGGCCAGAATGCTGCCGATTTTAATATCGTCGCTGCGGAAGTGGCCGCTGG
>ERZ779922.1959-NODE-1959-length-13097-cov-2.480218_pt1 | contig 13097 bp, 10 predicted proteins | sample MGYA00511544_ERZ779922 | MGnify/ENA primary metagenome ERZ779922 (study PRJEB29588, sample SAMEA2154516) | human gut metagenome | biome: human gut; feature: human-associated habitat; material: faeces | place: Denmark | collected 2008/2010 ... | reverse complement strand
GAAATCGGAGGCGGAGTACCAGAAGCTTGTCACATTGGGCTATGAACTCATGGACCATCCTTTGGATTATCAGATCGTGAAGGACGGCGACTATTATCATGACCCGGATGTGTCAGAAGAGGAGATAACCTGGCAATACGCCGTCGTGCCTCATTCGACGACATTCCCTTCAGACATTTACCACGAGGTGCTGGACGACTGTTTCATTCCGGATCCGAGTGCCGGCACGAAGTCTGATGACGGCATTGACTGGGATGCGGTCGTGAGGGAATCATTCATTCTTACGGGCAATGAGGACATGCTCTGTCCGGAGACTAAAGGCGGGGCGCAAAAACCATCCGGACGCATAACGATCGTGGATGAGGATGCCAATGGGCGGCAGCCTTTCGGCGTGGCCGGGGTGAAGGTGATATGCAATGTGTTTGTGAAATACGGTTCTGCCTATACTGACAGGGACGGCTATTATTCCATATCCAAGAAATACTCTTCCAAGCCACGCTACAGACTCCGTTTCAAGAACAAGGAGGGCTTTGCCATAGGATTGAACAAGATCCTCGTGAATGCGTCAACATCCGCATTGGGAAAGGGCCCGGCAGCAGGCTTGGATGCGACGATTACCAAGAACTCAGACAGGAAACTCTGGTGCAGAAGTGTAGTGAACAATGCCGCATATGACTACATAAAGAGATGTGAGTCAGATGACATGGACATCAAGCGCCCTCCTAAGAACTTGAGGATATGGATATTCCAGAAGCAGTCAGCAAGCAGTGCTGTCATGATGAGGCAGGGCGCGTTCATAGACGGTTCCCTCATCAGGAAGTTCCTGGGCGACTATGCTTCAATCATAAAGCTGTTCTTGCCGGACGTGACGCTTGGCCTGAAGGACCGTGTGGATTACGACCAGATCTATTCCGAGACCTGTCATGAACTTGCCCATGCAAGCCACTTTGCCCAGGTAGGGAAGAAGTATTGGGACAAATATATCGAGTTCATAATCTCGTCATTCGTCTCATCAGGCGGCGTTACCTATGGAGACGGGACGGAAAAAGATGCCGGATATTGTGAGGTCGGTGAGATGTGGGGCTATTTTATGCAGAATTCCATGTATCATGACAGATATGGCGGGTCAATGCCGACTTCCGGCTTGTCGCATTGGTTCCATCCTCAGATTTTCAGATACCTCGAAGAACGTGGATTGAGCAAGTCCAAGATTTTCGCCGCCCTGCAGAGTGAGGTGACCTCCAGGGATGCGTTGAGAAGGCAGCTTCTCGTGCTGTATCCTGACAAGGCTTCTGTCATACGGCAGGTTTTCGACAGGTATTCGGATAAAGGCTTGAAGAACGAATAGTTATGCGAAATGTGTCATTGAGGGTTGCGGCTTGTGCTTGCCTTGTGCCTGGACTTGTTCCCGGCATCTGCCCAGAATGCATCAGTTTCCACTGACATGGTCAGCTATGCTAATTTTGCGACATTGAATCTTGAGGCGTCGGTGCCGATGGCCCGTCATTGGAGCGTCAATGCGTCTGTCAAATACAATCCTTTTGAGTTTGACCTTGGAGAAGGTCGTGAAGATGCACGCAACAAGCAGCAGGCCTATGCCCTGGGAATGCGCTGGTGGCCATGGAATGTGTATTCCGGCTGGTGGGTCGGCGGAAAACTGCAATACCAGGAATATAATGTCGGAGGCATAGTGTCCCGAAAGACTTCAGAAGGTGACAGACTCGGAGCCGGTATCTCGGGAGGGTACTCATATATGCTCGGAAAGCATTTCAATATCGACTTCGGTTCTGGACCGGATATGACAAGTTTTCCGTGTATGCCTGCCCTGTATGTGGTGTTACTGAAAATACCGGCTCCAAATTCTTCATATTGCCGTCGGACGTTATGATTGCGCTAAGTTATGTTTTCTGAAACTTGGAGATTTTATAAGTTTCTTGTCCTCCTCAGCGTCCTGCAACCTTTTTTCACCTGCCCGGGTTGTTCTGTGAAGGAGGACAGGGACTTATGTCCATGCACATTGGTGTTGGAATTTCCTCGTGAGGATGCGGAACGTCTGCAGGATGGGGTAACTGTCTGTATGAGAGGATATTCTGATGATGTTTTTTCTCTGTGTGACACACTTCTGGCCGGTCGATCTGCTTCATCCGGAGGCCCGGACACCGTTTCAGGCAAGTGGTCGTATAGTTATGTGGTGCCTAAAGGGGATATCGATCTGGCTGTTGCATACTCGGCGGATGGACTTGCAGGGGAGTTGAACTCTTCGGGAAGATGGATAGAGATCGATGAAGGGCGGCCCTGTCCCTCCATATGGACATGCTGTGAAAAGGTGTCTGCAAGGGCGGACAGGGTGACAGTCCCTGTGAGATTGCATAAGAACTTCTGCCGGATCGACATTCAGGTCAGGGATGTGGACGGGGAGGAATTCCCGTTTAAGTTGCGTGTCAGAGGAAATGTGAACGGTTATGGTCTGGACGGCAAGCCTGCACGGGGAGCCTTTATTTGTGATGCTGAAAGGTCAGAGACGGCAAGTGCCGGCTCCGGAACAGAATCGGATGGTGATGACTCTGGAACTGCATCGGAAAGCACCGGATACGGACATGGATACGCTGTAACTGTACCACGACAGACAGATGATTCCCTGATTTTGGAAATTGTCACAGATGACGGCGTGGCAAAGTCTTTTGCCATAGGAAATTACATCGCTGCGAGCGGATATGACTGGACTTCTGCGGACCTGAAGGACATTTGTCTGGAGATAGATTATGCAAGAACTGTCATATCATTTACAATAGACAAATGGACTCATTCGGAGCAGTTTGAGGTGGTGATATGAAAAAGAGTTTTGGTTTTTAGAAAACAATGATTAACTTTGTAGTCTAAATCAGTTGCGCGGGTGGCGAAATGGTAGACGCGCTAGTTTCAGGAGCTAGTGTCAATTGCGACGTGTGAGTTCGACTCTCATCCCGCGCACAAAAAACGGGGACAACCGATCAGGTTGCCCCCGTTTTCTTCATCTTATCCGGGATCTGAATTACTCAGCCTTGCCGTTTGAGCCGAGAACGTCAACGATCTTGTGCTCGTAGAGCTTCTTCATCTCGTCGCGGGCCGGGCCGAGGTACTTTCTCGGGTCGAACTCGCTTGGCTTCTCAACGAAGACCTTGCGGATGGCGGCGGTCATGGCGAGACGTGAGTCTGAGTCGATGTTGATCTTGCAGACAGCGCTCTTGGAAGCCTCACGGAGCTGCTCCTCAGGGATACCTACCGCATCAGGAAGCTTGCCGCCGTACTGGTTGATGATGTCAACATATTCCTGTGGAACAGAAGATGATCCGTGGAGTACGATAGGGAATCCAGGGAGTTTCTTCTCGATCTCGTGGAGAACGTCGAAAGCGAGTGGAGGTGGAACGAGACGGCCTGTCTTAGGGTCTCTTGTGCACTGCTCCGGCTTGAACTTGTAGGCTCCGTGTGAGGTGCCGATGGAGATGGCGAGTGAGTCGCAGCCAGTGCGGGTAGCGAAGTCGATGACCTCCTCAGGCTTTGTGTAGTGAGACTCCTCGGCGGCAACCTCATCCTCAACACCGGCGAGGACACCAAGCTCGGCCTCAACGGTGACATCATACTTGTGAGCGTACTCCACAACCTTCTTGGTGAGGGCGATGTTCTCCTCGTAAGGGAGGGATGAACCGTCGATCATCACAGAAGAGAATCCCATGTCAACGCAGCTCTTGCAAAGCTCGAAGCTGTCGCCGTGGTCAAGGTGAAGAACGATCTGCGGGTGCTCCCATCCGAGTTCCTTGGCGTACTGTACAGCGCCTTCTGCCATGTAGCGGAGAAGGGTCTGGTTAGCGTAGTTGCGGGCGCCCTTGGAAACCTGGAGGATCACTGGTGACTTCTCTTCGGCGGCAGCCTGGATGATAGCCTGAAGCTGCTCCATGTTGTTGAAGTTGAATGCAGGAATAGCATAGCCACCCTTTACGGCCTTTGCGAACATCTCTCTGGTGTTGACCAGGCCAAGATCTTTGTATGATACCATAATTCTATGTGTTTAGAAATTTCGTTTTACCAGCAAGTTTTCTCTTCAAATGCCGTGCAAAGTTACGCTAAATTTTATAAAGATTTTAAATTTTTATAAGTTTAAACGTTTAATAATTACTGATATGGCTATCGGGGGTGATTTCAAAATCACATCTGACAAAATGTCTGACAGTGTCAGGCACATGGCGGCGGTTCCGGGCGCTTGCGCCGGAATCAGTAGAGTACCATGTGGGCGGGGAGCATGCCCGTGGTGGCCGACCATTTCAGGGTCAGGTCTTTTGTGAGGCACCAGAGCTTGCCGGGATCGGTGTAGCCTGCGCCGGAATCGGCGATGTAGATGTCGCCGTTGTCCGGGTTGGCGAGAATGCCGTAAGGATTGGCGACCTTGGCGGCGTCAGTGCCTGACAAAGCGGCGCTCACCACCGAGCCGTCCTTAGTGCTGACCTTGTACAGGGTGTTGGCGAAGCCGCCGGTGAGTTCGTCGGCGTTGCCTATGGCGTAGATGAAGCCGTTGGCGCAAAGCGTCATGCAGCTGACATGGACATCCTTCACCACCTCGGCCTTGCCGCCGGTGATCCTGTAGAGAGCCAACGGCTCGGACATCGACTGGACCCACTGGCCGGAAGCGTCCTGTGACCAGGTGCTTTCTCCGTAGCTTGACACCCAGACGCCACCGTTGCCGTCAGCAGCCATGAAATGCAGGTTCGATGCCACCTGGATGGACTTCTCCACCTTGAACGAGGCCAGACCGACCACGCTCACCGTAGATTCGTGGACATGGTTGTAACCGCCGCTGTTGGCCACATAGAGTTTGCCTCCGGTGACAGCCAGACCCTCCGGCTGACAGCCTACCTCGACCTCGCCATCGACCTTGTAGGTCTCAAGATTGATTCTGTAGACCTTGCCTTTGGTCTCCTCTCCGTCGTAGACCGCTCCGGCATAGGAACTTACGTAGGCGTGTGACCCGTCGAAAGCGATGTAGCGCGGATCCGGCACAGTGACGGAGGACAGGTAGGTCTCGTCCTTGGCGTCAACCACGTGGACCACGCCTGACCCGTTCATCACGAGCCATAGCTTGCCGTCTTGGAGAGCGAGGTCGTTACCCGTGTCTCCAAGTCCTTGGACAATAGTAGGATTGATCTGCCCGAAGGCGTCTGAAATGTAGTTTCCGTCAGAGAATCTGAAGAAATCCAGAGTGGAATTGTTCTTCTGGAAGTTGCCTTCGTTGAGGACGAACAACTTGTCGAACTTTCCGTTTTTTTCACCTACTGCGACATTGACACCCGTAAGGCCTGCATCCTTAGAGGTGGTTTCATCTTTTGTGCAGCTGACCACTATCGAGGCCAGCAGCGTGCTGAAAACCAGCAGTGCAATTTTTTTCATTGTATTTTAAAGAACTTGATTGGTTGCGTCAGCGGACCGTTACGGCCACTAAAATACTACAATCGGATGGAATATTCAAGAATATTCAGGAATCAGAAGGAATATTCAAGCCTGGCGATGAGGTTTGTCCCCGGCATCGGGTAGTTGTCGACGATCTCGTAGTTCTCGCCAAGGATGTTGTTGAGGCTTATCCGCAGGGCCAGCTCGCTGCCTGTCAGCTTGAAGGACTTGCTCAGGGAAGCGTCCAGCGTCTGCCACGGCGCGATCCTGTACGCCGGCAGGTTCGCCGACGAGGAGAACCTCTCGCCCGTCGCGAAAAACGTCGCGTCGAGCCGCCATCCGAGGATTTCCATGAATATGTTCCCGGAACCGCTGTGCAGCGGGATGTACGGAATCTGCCCTTTGTAGGTGACAGCCTCCCGGTCACTCAGATCCGTGGCCTTCTGGTAGGTGTACCTGCCCCGGCATCCGAGCAGGATCCTGCCGAAAGTCTTTTCGTAGGCGGCGCTGACATCCGCCCCAAGAATCCTAACTTTCCCGATGTTGTACATCGACCAGCGGAACTGGTTGGAGGTCGGAACAGCGATAATCTTGTCTTTCAGGCTGTTGTGATAGATGTCCGCCTTGATCGTCAGGCCGGTGGCCGGGATGCTCCAGTCCAGTCCGAGATCCAGCTGTGTCGCGTCCTCGGGGGCCAGGGACTTGCTCCCGGTCGTGGTGTAGTAGAGGTCGTTGAAGGTCGGAAGTCTGTACGACCTCTTGGCGAAACCATTGACGCTCAGCCTGTCCGACAATCTCAGCCTTGCCACGACCGACGGCATGAAGGCATCCCTTGAGGCCTTGCCCCTGCCGCTTCCCGGATTCCGGAACGAATCGCGGGCGTTCAGGTACAGAAGTGTGGCGTAAGCCTCCAGGCTTCCGAGGCTGAAGACATTGGTGAGGGAAGTGTAGACGGTTGTCCTGTCCGGAGAGCTGAAATCCCGCAGATTGGCGCTCAGATGGCCGTACTGAACATCCGCAGCCACGTTCACTTTCCACCAGTCGAGGATGTCGGCCAAGGCCGCTGCCGAGACATAGGCCGTGTGGTTCCTGTAGGTGAAGTCGGCAGGATTGGCCTCGGGACGAAGTTCCGGAAAATCAAGATATTCCAGCTTGTCGAAAGCGTACTTGAACCTGGCCGACACCGCCAGCCGCGCCCCCAGGCGGTCGCTCCACCGTCCCTGAACGAACATATTCCTGTCCGCCTGTCTGTCCTCGCTGAGAGGGTACCCGCCGGCTCTCTTGAAGACCGGACCGGGCAGCCCGCGCTCCGAATCGTAGTAGTAGGCGTGGAGGCGCCAGTCTGATCCTGAACCTTTTCCGCTGAAAAGCTGAGCCTCGGCCCGGACGCTCCGAAGGTCGCAGTTGCGGCGGGTCATCACCGTGTCGTAGCCTGCCATCGTCCCTTCGGGAGTCTGCCTGAAATCACTGACGTGGAACCTGTACCGGCCATCGGATGACACAGCTTCCCCGGTCAGCCTAAGGGAAGCCCCGCCGCGAAACAGCCTCTCCAGCGTCAGTCCGGGAGAGAATGTCCCGAACGAGCCTCCCCGGATCCAGACGCGCCGGTTCCATTTCCGCTGGCCGAATTCCGGGCGGGCGGTCTCCAGATAGACCGAACTTGCCGAGGAGTACTCCCTGGCGCTTTGCAGGAACGACGCTTTCTGCCCGTTGAACAGGCTGACACTCCGGAGGTTGTCCGTGCTGAAACGACCGAGGTCAACCTGCATGTTCTGCGCGTTGTCAACCTGGATCCCGTCGATGAACACACCAGTGTGCTCGCTTCCCAGACTCCTGACATTGACGGTCTTGAGGCCCCCGACTCCGCCGTAGTCGCGCACCTGCACGCCGGCGAACCGCCGCACGGCCTCGGAGATGTTGGCGGAGGCCTTAAGCTCCTTACCGGCGATCCTCTGAGGCACGACGATGCTCCCGTAGGATGAAGACACCTTCGAGGACGACAGGGTGTCGATCCGCTCATCCGCTCCGTAAGCCATTGTGGATGAGGCGATCAGCGCGGAAAGTAATAATGCCGGGTATGTGATGCGGTGCGGTCTCATTTCTGTTCTCGGCACAAAGGTAACCATATTCATTAAAACATTCAGGCCGCCGCTCTGAAATTCGTGCATTTATGCGTCAGGAATATTTGGCGTTCTGTATTTTATGATTAATTTTGCCCCGAAATAGGAACCACATAATTAATATGCGTATCAAATCATCGCTGTTTTCAGCATTTTTGTTACTTTTAATAACTTTCCCTTTGGCGGCTCAGGAGGCTGGCCCGGTGAACATCGGTCTCATGGCAAGGGTTGACTATCAACGTGAGTGGCAAGGCGGGGACGCGGTCAAGGACAACTGCGGCTTCAAGGGCAAGAATGTCAGCATCGTGATCGGCGGTGATCTGGGAGGGCATTTCTCCTACAACTACCGCCAGAGGCTCTACCGTGGCCACGGCAGCGAGGCTTTCTTCAACGCCACCGACTTCCTGTACCTGACCTACCGCCCGGACGAGCGCTGGAGCTTCTCCGGCGGCAAGCAGATCGTCGCGATCGGGGGTTATGAATATGACCTCGCTCCGATCGACATCTACTTTGTCTCTGAATATTGCAGCAACATCGCCTGCTACCAGATGGGAGTGAGCGCGGGCTATTCCTTCGACCAGGGGCGCGACAGGCTGTCATTCCAGATCTGCCAGAGTCCGTTCAGGCGGGAGCACAGCGACTTGTACGCCTACAACCTGATGTGGAACGGCAACCGTGGCTGCTTCGACTCTATCTGGTCGCTGAATCTTATCGAATATCTCCCCGGAAAATTCATCAACTATCTGGCTCTCGGCAACCAGTTCACCTTCGGGAACTTCTGCGTGTTCGCGGACTTCATGAACAGGTCGCTCGTGGACAAGATGTCGTTCCTGCGGGACTTCACGCTCATCGGCAAGGTGACATATTCATTCAACGACAGGCTCAAGGTCTTCGGCAAGGCAAGCTATGACCGCAATGACCTCGATGAGGAAGGGGACTGGTGCGTGTCTCCCGGCACCTCGATCGGAAGGGTCGGCTGCGGCGTGGAGTATTTCCCGCTCGCCGACAAGAGAGTCAGGCTGCACGCCGTCCTCTGCCACACCTTCGGGGACAACGGCAACCCTGCAGGAAGCCTTCTCCCTGACAGCCAGTTCCTTAGCTTCGGACTCACATGGAGGATGAGTCTGCTCGGCAATTAGGCTCCCTCATTATTCCGCAAACATTTCTATCATGGAAAAGACCAATAAGAAATCGTCCAAGAACTCAGTCCTGGCCGGGGTGGTCTGCCTCGTCGTCATCATCGTGTTCTTCGCCTATCTCGGCGTTTCAATGGGGACGGCCAACATGCTGAACACCGTGATGAAGACAGCCCACGACCTGCTGATCAACACCGTGTTCTACCTGATGTCCATCTGCGTGCTGATGGGTGCCCTCAGCCGGCTTTTCGCCGAGTTCGGAGTGGTGTCGCTGCTGGAGAAGATCCTGCGTCCGCTGATGAAGCCGCTGTTTAACCTTCCGGGTGTGGCCTCGCTTGGAGCCGTGATGACATTCCTTTCGGACAACCCTGCGATCATCTCCCTTTCCAAGGACAAGAGGTTCAGCAGGTATTTCAAGAAGTACCAGCTGATCTCCCTGACCAATTTCGGTACCGCTTTCGGCATGGGACTCATCGTGATCGTCTTCATGATGGGCCAAGGCTTCTTCAAGGAGTCCCTCATCGGTCTCTTCGGCTCTTTCTGCGGATGCATCGTTTCGACAAGGCTTATGCAGCGGTTCACCCTCAAGGCTTATCCACAGTATCTTACGGAGGATGCGTGCGAGGATGTCGAGGATGTTGAGGAAGAGGAGAAGATCGAGTCGAAGAAGTCCCTGTTCACCAGGGTGCTTGACTGCCTTTTGGACGGCGGACGTTCCGGAGTCGATGTCGGTATGTCCATCATTCCGGGAGTCCTTATCATCTCGACCTTCGTGATGATCCTGACCTTCGGCCCTTCCGCCGCGGGAACCTACACCGGAGCCGCCTACGAGGGTGTCGAGGCCCTTCCTTGGCTCGCCGACAAGATAGACTTCGTCTTCAAGGCGCTGTTCGGATTCGACGATCCGCACCTTATCGCCTTCCCGATCACGTCTCTGGGAGCAGTAGGAGCGGCCTTGAGCCTTGTGCCTAACTTTGTGGCCAGCGGTTGGGCCGACGGCAATGCCATCGCCGTGTTCACGGCCATCGGTATGTGCTGGAGCGGCTTCCTCAGCACGCACACCGCCATGCTGGACTCCCTCGGCTACAGGGATTTGACCCCTAAGGCGATCCTCGCCCACACGATCGGAGGACTTGCCGCCGCATTCGTCGCCCACTGGCTCTATGTGCTGGTGACGCTGATCTGATCCTGAATAATAGGAACATTCAATTGAAAACCGCTTGAAAATGCCTAATTTTGCATTCGACAAGCGGTTTTTTAGTTTATGGACTTAATCAATCTTATAGAGATCTTCGCGCTGGTGACGGGCGTTCCGTACATTGTTCTGGAAGTGCTTCAGAAGAACAGCATGTGGTACTTCGGGATCGCAACGGGACTTGCGTGCGCCTATTCATTCGCCGTCCAGCACCTGTGGTCCAACATGGCCTTGAACATCTACTACGCCGGGATGTCGGTCTGGGGGTTGTACCAGTGGCGCAAGGACAGCCGGGCGATGAGGGCGGAGGCTGGCGATGCCGCTGCGGCCATCCATCTCAACCGTCTCGGGACAAAGGCGGCCCTTTGGAGCCTCGCCGCGTTCGTCGCAGGCACGGCGGTCCTGATCTGGGCCCTTCGCCTCGCCGGCGACTCGAATGTGTTTCTCGACGCGGTGACCTCTTCGATGAGCGTGGTCGCCACATTCTGGCTGGGACGCTCCATCCCGTACCACTGGCTGGTCTGGATTGTCGCCAACACGGCCCTCGTCGTGATGTGCCTTGACGGCGGACAGCATTGGCTCGCCGTCCTCTATCTTGCCTATGTGGCGGCGGCTGTCTATGGCTTGTTCCATTGGATAAGAAACGGAAAATATGTCAACTGATGAATGAATATAATGATTAACACTATGAGCATCAAGAGATTCCTTTTTGCGGCGGCGGTCGCCGTCCTGTTCTGGTCGCCATCTTCCGCCCAGGAGAAGGCTGTTGTCTATCACGACGCTTCCGCTTTTCCGCTTTACGGTAAGTGTGTCGAGGCCACTTCCGCCCGCTACGAGCGTCTTCCCAAGGAGTTTGAGGGCGTGGTAAGGAAATCGATGTGGGATCTTGGCCGGAACTCCGCCGGTCTCTACATCCGGTTCCGCTCCAATTCGACGCAGATCCGCGCCAGATGGAGATCCCTTTCCCCACGGCAGTACATGCCGCACATGGCCGATGTCGGCGACAGCGGACTGGATCTCTACATCCTGACAGAGAAGGACGGCTGGAGATTCGCGGGCAGCGGTTTCGAATGGGGAGGCCGTGACAAGGAGGTCAAGAACAAGACGATGGTCTCCAACATGGAGCCGTCCATGAGGGAGTACATGCTCTACCTCTCTTTGTACAACGGCATCAGCTCGCTGGAGATCGGTGTGGACGAGGGAGCCGTGATCGAGGCTCCGTCGATTGACAGCCCGAGATCCGACCGGCCGATCGTGATGTACGGCACGAGCATCCTTCAGGGAGGTTGCGCGTCCCGTCCGGGGATGGCATTCACCGCCATCCTTGGCAGGAAGCTTGACCGCGAGATCATCAATCTCGGATTCAGCGGCAACGCCTGGCTGGACTACGAGATCGCGGAGTACATCACAAGGGCACAGAATCCGGCTCTGATCGTGCTGGACTATGTTCCCAACTCCACAGCCGAGATGATCGACGAGAGGGGGGAGCGCTTCTTCCGCATCGTCCGGCAGGCTTTCCCGGACGTGCCGGTGATCTTTGTGGAGGATCCGACCTTCCCTCACACCCGCTTTGACAGGAATATGCTGGAGGAGGTCACATCCAAGAACGAGGCGCAGAAGGCGCTGTACAGGAGGCTGAAGAAAGCCGGCGAGAAGAAGCTGTACTATGTGGGTACGGAGGGTATGATCGGCGATGACGGCGAGGCGACCGTGGACGGGATCCATCTGACCGACCTGGGCATGATGCGCTACGTGGACAAACTTTACCCGGTTATGAGGAAAGCTTTGAGATAGAAGATAAAAACAGTAACTTTGTGACTCTGATTTTTAGGAATAAGGAATATGATAATAATCGTTGAAAGTGGTGCCACCAAGACAGATTGGTGCGCCGCGGCGCAGGACAGGGAGCCGATCGACGTAAGGACCGCCGGCATGAACCTGGCCACTATGCCGCAGGATGTCATCGAGGGGATTGTGGCCGAGGCGATGGCCCAGTTCAAGGCCAAGGGACTGGACTCAAATGTGTCCGAGGTCCATTTCTACGCCGCCGGTCTGATTGTGCCGGAAGGTGAGAAGGTGCCTCCGCAGGCGAAGGGACTGGATCACGTGCTCAGGTCGTTGTTCCCGGAGGCGAAGATTGAATATGCCTCGGATCTTCTGGACGCGGCGCGTGCCGTGTGCGGCCACAAGCCCGGAGTGGCGGCCATCATGGGCACAGGCTCCAACAGCTGTCTTTTCGACGGGGAGAAAGTGGTGAAGAACGTCCGCTCTGCCGGATTCATCCTCGGAGACGAGGGCGGCGGCGCGAGGCTTGGCAGGCTATTCATGGCCGATTTCCTCAAGGGACTCGTGCCTGAGCTGGTCGCGGGCGAGTTCGCCAGGGATTTCAAGGTTGACTACATGACCGTCGTGCAGAACGTCTACCGTGGCGAGGCTCCCTCAAAGTACCTCGGCTCATTCGCGCCGTGGATTCTTCAGAGGTACGACACCTGTGAATATGTCCGCGGCCTTGTCGAGCAGAATTTCAGGGACTTCATCGAGAGGGCATTGATGCAGTACGACATCGACAGGTACCCGGTGGGTGTCGTTGGCGGTTTCGGCTATGCCAACAGGAACATTCTCAGGAAGGTCGCCGAACCTTACGGGATCCGTTTCTCGACCATCATCGCCGCGCCGATAGAGGGTTTGGTAGAGTACCATTTAGGGAGAAGATAAATTATGGAAGACAACAGGACAACAGAACAGTCATCAAGGTATGACCACCTTGAGAGAATGTCCACGGTGGAGTTGCTGGATGCCATCAACACTGAGGACAGAACGGTTCCGGTCGCTGTGGCCGGAGCGATACCGCAGATTCAGAAACTTGTGGACGGCATCGTGGAGAGGGTTCCTCTCGGCGGTCGTGTGTTCTACCTCGGAGCCGGGACGAGTGGCCGTCTGGGCATCGTGGACGCTTCCGAGATCCCTCCGACCTACGGAGTCCACGACGTGTTCATCGGTTTCATGGCCGGTGGTGACAGCGCCATCCGCGACGCTGTGGAAGGAGCGGAGGACGACGTCGAGGGAGGATGGAGAGACCTCCAGGCCTATTCCCCGACAGTGAATGATGTGGTGATCGGCATCGCTGCCTCAGGATCAACCCCTTATGTTGTCGGTGCCTTGAAGACGGCCCGCGCCAACGGCATGCTGACCGGCTGCATCACCTGCAACGAGAGTTCGCCGGTGGCC
>ERZ779922.1923-NODE-1923-length-13345-cov-2.681490_pt1 | contig 13345 bp, 9 predicted proteins | sample MGYA00511544_ERZ779922 | MGnify/ENA primary metagenome ERZ779922 (study PRJEB29588, sample SAMEA2154516) | human gut metagenome | biome: human gut; feature: human-associated habitat; material: faeces | place: Denmark | collected 2008/2010 ... | reverse complement strand
CTTTGGATTTCGTTGTAGGAACAAGCACCATGGGCAGGACATATTCATTTGCGGCAAACTTTATGCCGATATTGGACGGGGAAACCGAATTTGCAGTGAAGTGGTCTAATCTGTCAGATGCACAGATGAATGAGGGAATCAGAGATCCAATCAAGGCATTTGAGTACATGAACAGGTATTATGTGCTTGAGGGTAATAAGAGGGTCAGTGTACTCAAGTACTTCAACGCTGTTTCGATTCCTGCAATTGTGACCAGAAAGATTCCAAAGCTGTCGGATGATTATGATGTGAGGCTTTATTATGAGTATATGAAGTTCAATGAAATCACGGGGCTTTGCTCGGTTGAGTTTACGAAGCTGGGCAATGCTTATAAGCTTCTTTCGCTTGTTGGAAAAGAGGGCAGATGGGATGATGAGACCAAGGAAAAATTTGCCAAGGTAATGTTTGACTTTTCAAAGGTCTATAATTTCCGCGGTGGTGACAGGTTGGACATTAAGTTGGGTGATGCTATTACAGTATTTATGGAGGTCTTTGGCATGGATGCCATGCTTGAGATGTCTGAGAATGATTACAACAAAAACGTCATCAATACATGGAAGGAGTTTGCAGCAGAAGGGGAAAAGCACAAGATAAATCTGGTGCTGGATCCGAAAAAGGTACAGACAAAAAAGAGTCTGTTAAACTATCTTATTCCTCAGACTCAAAAGAAGCTCAAGGTAGTATTTTTGTATCCAAGAAAGCCAAAGACATCTGCATGGCTGTATTCGCATGAGCTTGGGCGTATGTATCTTGATGAAACCTTTTCAGACAAGCTGGAGACAGAATATGTGGCAGGTGTAGATGAGAACAATGTGGAGCAGGTGCTTGAAGATATCATAAAGTCCGGTGCCGATATAGTTTTTTGTGTGGGACCGCAGATGATGCCAAACAGCTTAAAGGTGGCTGTTGAGCATCCGGAGGTTTATATACTCAACTGTTCGTTGAATGCGCCTCATCCTTATATCAGAACATACTATGGACGTATGTATGAGGCAAAGTTTCTCGCAGGAATGATAGCAGGAGCTGTCACAGACAATGAAAGGGTTGCATATATTGCAGACTATCCGATATATGGCATGATTGCCAATATCAACGCGTTTGCTCTGGGAGTTGCAAGTGTGAATCCAAGGGCAAAGGTATATCTGGCATGGTCAAAGACAAAGGATTATGACAGGAATAAATTCCTTGAAGAAAATGACCTGCATTATGTGTCGGATCAGGATATTATCACTCCGAATGACGCGTCCAGATATTTTGGTCTGTACAAGCTGCAGGATGGACAGGCATTAAACCTTGCCATGCCTATATGGAATTGGGGAGTGTTTTATGAGAAGCTTTTGCAGAGCGTACTGGCAGGCTCCTACAAGGCTGAAGGACAGGAGCAGGTTAAGGCACTTAATTACTGGTGGGGCATGTCAGCCGGTGTTATTGACCTGATTTGTTCAAAGCATGTGCCTTATGGAGTGAAAAGGCTTGCGGATCATTTAAAGAGCGATATCACAAAGGGCGAGGTTGTGCCGTTCTTTGGACATATATATGACCAGAAGGGCGAGCTTAAAAACAAAGGTGAGCACGAGATGAAACCGTCTGATATCATGAAAATGGACTGGCTTGTAGATAATGTTGTAGGTAGTATTCCGCCTATGAGTGAGTTTGTTGACAATGCAAAGATGGTGGTTGAACTAAAGGGTGTAGAGGAAAATAAACTGTAATGAAGATACTATTCTTAGCTGATGAAGAGTCGAAAATGTACTGGGAATACTTTAAGAAAGAGGATTTTAAAGGAATTGATATTATTGTATCATGTGGAGACTTAAACCCGAGCTATCTGTCCTTTCTGACAACGATGGTTGGAGTCCCTCTTTTGTATGTGCATGGCAACCATGATGACAAATACAAGGTAAAGCCGCCGGAAGGCTGCATTTGTATTGAGGATAATATTTATGAATATGAGGGTATACGGTTTCTTGGTTTAGGGGGCTCAAACCGCTACAAGCCGGGAGATAATCAGTATACTCAGAAGGAGATGACAAAGCGTGTTAAGAAGCTGTGGTGGAAGCTTAAACGCAATAAAGGCTTTGATGTGCTTGTCGCCCATTCGCCGGCAAAGGGACTGCATGATGGTGAGGATATATGCCATACAGGCTTTGATGTGTTCAACAGGCTTATCGAGCAGTACAGACCAAAGTATTTTGTGCATGGACATGTCCATATGAGCTACGGCAGGCAGTTTGTCAGGCTTGACAAGGTGGGAGAGACCACTGTTATCAACGCGTACGAGAAATATATTGTTGAAATATAGAATATTTCTGCCAGATTAAGAGTTTGTTTGTAAATATTTACCAAATTTAAGAAAATATTTATCACATGGCTATATTTAGGACACAATTAAGTGTTACTATAATATCATCAAAAGGAGCTGTTGTATTTCAACTATGTGTTGGGGTACACTCAGTTCCGACTAAAAATTATTCATGTGCACTGAATTGACGTCGCATATGCTTTTCCTCATATATATTGAATGCCACAGGCTTTATGTCTGTGGCATTCAATATATAAAATAACTAAATTGGAAAATTCTTGGGAAATTTTTGGGAAAACTACCTTTCAAAACGCAAATTTGATTTGAAAAAATGAAGTACAAAAATCCCCGAAACTCTTGATTTTACTGGAAAATCTTGAGTTTCGGGGATTTCTTTAAATAAGCTGATGACGGGAATTGAACCCGTGACCCCTTCCTTACCAAGGAAGTGCTCTACCTCTGAGCCACATCAGCAACTATCAACTCGCTAAGTTTACTATATACATCAGCATTTGTCAAGCCACTTTGAATTAAAATATAATTTTATGTGAGTCAGAATACAATTTATTATGAATTATAGTATGCCATAACCTTTGCTACATAGTTCTGAGTTTCTTTAAATGGCGGAATTCCACCATATTTGGCTACGTTGCCGGAGCCTGCATTGTAGGCAGCTAAGGCCAGTGATTTGTCACCATTATACTGGGTGAGCTTTTCACTTATGTACCTGGCGCCACCCATGATATTCTGGTATGGGTCGTAGGCGTTTGTGACACCAAGTGAGGCAGCAGTCTGTGGCATGAGCTGCATGATACCCATGGCACCTGAACGGCTGGTGCACTCTGTGGAGAAGTCAGACTCGCACTTGGCGATAGCCTTAAGGAATTTGGCATCCACACCGTATTTTGAGGCAGCCTCATTAAAAATTGCATCAAGATCGGCAGAACATGACAAACCGGAAGCTTCAAGCTTTACAGAGCCACTGTTTATTGCTGGAGAACCGGAATAAGCAGCTGTATTATTAACTGCGGCAGAAGGAGAAACTGTATTACGGCAAAGCTCGATATTTATACCATTTTGATCAAAGAACCTCTGTACAAGTGACATATCAACTGAGCCACCGCTACTTTGGGCAATCAGTCTGTCAATGGCAACAGCAGCTTCAGCCGTTTTTGCATCGTCAAGCACCTGATCAAAATCAGCACCGGTGCTATTGACAGCGGAGCTGCTATTGGAAGGAATGTTATCACCGGTTACAGCAGCCTGACCGGTAGTTATATTATTTTTTGGTGTATTATCAATATACTGAAGTACTTTAATGTTCATTTTCCTGTTTCCCATTGTATCTTAATTTGAATAGTTATATCAGCTATACTTAAAAAAGTAAAGACATTTACCTAATGAGAAATTATACCACAAAAATTCTTGAAAATATACCCATTTTGTTGTAGCATATGTTTTAGTATACTTTACTATGTAAAAGTTAGGAGATAAACATGAAAAAGACACCATTTGTGACAAAACAACAGGTAGAGGAGATTGTTAAAAAATTCCCTACACCATTTCATTTATATGACGAGGCTGGCATCCGTGCCAACGCGCAGGCTGTAAAGGATGCATTTGCATGGAATCCGGGCTTTAGAGAGTATTTTGCTGTAAAGGCTACCCCAAACCCATACCTGCTCAAGATTTTAAAGGATTATGACATGGGCTGTGACTGCTCATCATACACAGAGCTTATGCTTGCAAAGTCATGCGGCTTCGACGGAGAGCATATCATGTTTTCATCAAATGATACACCGGCAGAGGAATTTGCATATGCAGATAAGCTTGGTGCTATCATCAATCTCGATGATTTCACACATATTGATTTTTTGGAGGAAACAATCGGACATATTCCGGAGACAATAAGCTGCAGATATAATCCGGGCGGAGTGTTCACACTGTCAAACGGTATTATGGACAATCCGGGAGACTCCAAGTATGGAATGACAAAGGAACAGCTTTTTGAGGCATTCAAAATTCTTAAGTCAAAAGGCGCTAAATACTTTGGCGTGCATGCATTCCTGGCAAGCAATACAGTAACCAACGAGTATTATCCACAGCTTGCAAAGGAGCTTTTTGAGCTGGTTGTTGAGCTTAAAAATGAGACCGGCTGCGATATTAGATTTGTAAATCTTTCAGGTGGAGTTGGCGTGGCTTATAAGCCGGATCAGACACCAAACGATATATCGGTTATCGGCGCCGGTGTACATAAGGTGTACGATGAGGTTTTGGTACCGGCAGGAATGGGCGATGTGGCTATTTACACAGAGATGGGACGCTTTATGATGGCTCCGTATGGCTGTCTTGTGACAAAGGCTATCCATGAGAAGCATATCTACAAGGAGTATATAGGAGTAGATGCGTGTGCGGCAAACCTTATGAGACCGGCTATTTACGGCTCATACCATCATATCACAGTGCTCGGCAAGGAGGATGCACCTTGTGACCATACATATGATGTGGTAGGCTCACTCTGTGAGAACTGTGACAAGTTTGCAATTGACAGACAGCTTCCGAAGATTGATATGGGAGACTATCTGGTAATCCATGATACAGGAGCACACGGCTTCTCAATGGGCTACAATTACAACGGACGACTTCGCTCAGCAGAGATACTGCTCGAAAGCAATGGAGAGGCAAAACTCATCAGAAGAGCAGAAACTCCGGCAGACTACTTTGCAACCTTTGACTGCTTTGATGATATTAAAATAACAGAGTAATCTGCTAGCGCATCTTGCAGAGCACGTATCCGAATTTTATCCATTTGCTCATATCATCAACATTATCGCTGTCGACATAAAAGGTCTCACCGTAATTGTTGATTGGTGTGAGCTCACATGGGTTTTTCTGGTGGAGTTTTCTGATGTATGCACGCTTGTTCTGTGCGTTGATAAAGATACCGGTATCGCCGTCGCGGATTGGGTTTCGACTGATTAGAAGTATATCGCCTTTATTATATACAGGATGTAGATGATTGCTTGTGATGCGGATTCCGATGTGAAGGGCATCACCGAAGGCTTTTCTGTAATTTGAAACATCAAGCTTTTCGACATTGTAGGAGTCCAAAATCATGCCGTCGGTCATATTGCCTGTCGGGATGAGGACGGAAATCAGATCCTCCGTATGACTGCTTTCATCCTTGTAGGCAGACAGCGCAAGCTCAGTGTCTATAATCGAGTCTATAAGTATGCGCTGGGTTTTGGAAAGCTTTTTGATGCGTTTTACAAGGTTTATTACATCATCATTGAAGCCTGTTAGTTCGCAGGAAAACCGTCCTGTCAGCCTGTATATCAGGTAAGCGGTGTAGATGTCTATACGAGAGGATTCTCCGTTTGCTATTCGCTTGTAGGTGGAGAGTGACATATCAAGTGCTTTTGCAAACTGTGCCTGGGACATACCAAGCTTTATGCGTTCGCGCTCAATATTTGTAGATATGTTATTTACTATTTCAAGTCGGTTCATTTATGAGCTAATCTCCCTTCTTTTTAAAAAAATAAACTCCAAATTTGGTCAAGTATTGACATGCACAATAAACTATAATGGTTATTGTTGAAACATAAATAAATATATAAGAAACGTCAATTACTGTCAAATTAAAATGTTTGTTATATAAAAAGGGAGGTGTCCTGAAACTTAATTAGTGTAAGCTGAATGCAGCTTACACTTTTTTTATTTAAACAAATGCAGCTTTATTTATAATAAATATCAAAAAAAATTTTTGAAATAAATGTGTCTGAGGCATTGATTAGAGCACCGCTAATTGGTACAATGTTTTATTATATACAAAAGAGCAGGTGAATATATGTCGCTAAGTTTCAGAAAGTGGCGGGAAATGGCGCTGACCGAGTACCCGGTAGTGAGTGATAAGTACTACAAGAAGGTGTACGAAAACATAGCCACAGATCCGCAGACAGGGGAGAGTATACTTGTACAGCTTACATTGCAGGGAGTTTTGGATAAGTGCGAGGGTACTAATTTTGAGGAGCCAATCAGAAAGTGTATTATGAAGTGTGTATACACGGGCTGTAAGCTTGAAAAGGAAATAAATAAGGTGATGAATCAGTATTACGAGGTCTAGATATAAATGAAAGATATAGCAATTGATAAAGAACACTTACATTATTTGGAACAGCTGTCGGAGATGTATCCGACAATAGGCAAGGCATCATCTGAGATTATCAATCTGCAGGCTATTTTAAACCTGCCAAAGGGCACAGAGCACTTTGTATCTGATGTGCATGGCGAGTATGAAGCTTTTTCCCATGTGCTGAAAAATGGTTCTGGGGCTGTAAGAAAGAAGATAGATGATGTATTTGGTCTGGCGATGAACAAGGCTGACAAGGCTGCGCTTGCCACACTCATCTACTATCCAAGGGAAAAGATGGAGCTTATTAAGCAGGACGAGCCGGATATGGACTCGTGGTATAAGACGACTCTTTATAAGCTGATAGAGGTGTGCAAGACCGTTTCATCAAAGTATACGCGCTCCAAGGTGAGAAAAGCTTTGCCGGAGGAGTATGCATATGTTATAGAGGAGCTCATCACAGAAAAGCCGGAGGTGTTAAACAAGGAGGCTTACTACGAGTCAATCATCAATACAACAGTGGAGCTGGGCACTGCGGAGGAGTTTATAGTGGTGCTTTCCGAGCTTATTCAGAGACTTGCTGTTGACCATCTGCATGTGCTTGGTGATATATACGACAGGGGAGCGGGGCCACATCTGATAATGGACAGACTGTGCAGATATCACTCGCTGGATATACAGTGGGGCAATCACGATATTATCTGGATGGGGGCAGCCGCAGGAAATCCTGCATGTATTGCAACTGTTGTCAGAAACAGTATCAGATATGGTAATCTGGACGTGGTCGAGGAGGGCTATGGCATAAATATGCTTCCGCTTGCTACGTTTGCACTGAAGGCTTACAAGGATGACCCATGCACCAGATTTGTGTTTAAGGTGGCTCCAAGTGGCGCAGATAATATGGAGAGTGATCTGATAAAGAAGATGCACAAGGCCATTGCCATCATACGTTTCAAGCTGGAGGGACAGCTCATTAAGAAATGGCCTGAGTATGGCATGAAGGAACGATTGCTTTTGGAACATATTGATTATGAACAGGGCACTATAGAGCTTGAGGGCAGAACTTATAAGCTTCTTGATACAAGCTTTCCGACAATTGACCCGGCTGATCCTTACAGGCTGACAGAGGGAGAAGAGGAAGTCATACAGAGGCTCAGGAGCTCGTTTATTCATTGCGAGAAGCTTAAAAACCACGTTGGGCTGCTGCTTAAAAAAGGCAGCATGTACAAGGTATATAATGGCAATCTGCTTTTCCACGGATGCATCCCGATGGAGGAGGACGGAAGCTTCGCAAAGGTAAATATCTACGGTAAAGAGTATAGTGGCAAGGCTTTGTTTGATATACTGGAGACTTACGTCAGAAAGGCTTTTTTCTCGGATGACAGGCTGGAAAGACAAAAGGGCAGCGATATCATGTGGTACATATGGACGGCACCATATTCTCCGCTCTATGGCAGAAATAAGATGGCTACGTTTGAGAGATATTTTATAGATGACGATGACATGAAAATAGAAAAGAAAAACTTTTATTATGACTATATAAACAAGCCTGAATGTGCGCAGCGTATACTCGAGGAGTTTGGTTTGCATGATAAAAGAGACCATATTATAAACGGACATGTTCCAGTGCACAGATTAAGAGGTGAAAGCCCTGTGAAGTGCGACGGTAGAGTGATAGTCATAGATGGTGGTTTTTCAAAGGCGTACCGCAGGCGGACAGGCATCGCGGGATATACCTTGATTTACAATTCATATGGGCTGACATTGACAGCGCATGAGCCATTTGAATCACCGGAGACGGCAGTAAGGGATGAGAGAGATATCGTATCAAGGCGTGAGGCTGTAGAGATACTTGATAAGAGAATACTTGTCGGAGATACGGATGCCGGAATAAAGATGAAGGAAAAGATAGCTGATCTAAAGCATCTTATTGCGGCATATCGTTCGGGTGAGATTGCAGAGCGCGATGATTAGAAAGAGGGAATATGATGTATGTAGTTGATGGGTTTGAGTTTCAGACAAAGGAAGAGGCAAGGCAGGCTAAAAAAGAAAGTGACGGAATACGATATATAAAGGATCAGACTGATATGTCTGACCCGGATACGGTATACAAGCTGTATTTAAGGCTTAACAAGCCGGGGTATTTTTTTACTCCTGTAGGGCTATCGTTTCTTGTTGAACTGCAGGAATATCTGCATACAATCCCATATATCAAGAATGAGGATATCCGTCCGATTTATATTCCTGAGGATAAAAAAGCGGTTGTCGAGGTAAAAAAACAGACGGAAGGCTATAAGAAAAAGTTCCATGTGGCATTGTTTTTTACTATTGTATTATCGGCTGCCATAGCAGTTATGTTTGGCATCACATATGTGAGTGGACACAGTCCGTATGTGGTGGACTACGAGAATGAGCTGATAGACAAATATGAAAACTGGCAGAAGGAGCTTGAAAAAAGGGAAAAGGCAGTAGAAGAGAAGGAAAAAGCACTGGATGAAAGGCAGGATGCAACAGAGTGGACAAAATAAAGATACTGGTGGTAGATGACGAGAGCAGGATGAGAAAGCTCGTGCATGATTTCCTTGTAAGGGAAGGGTACGAGGTACTTGAGGCCGGAGACGGCGAGGAGGCACTTGATATATTTTATCAGCAGAAGGACATAGCACTGCTGGTGCTCGATATAATGATGCCAAGGATAAATGGCTTTGAGGTATGCCGTGAAATCAGACAGACTTCAAAGGTGCCGATTATTATGCTTACAGCTAAGGGCGATGAGCGTGATGAATTAAACGGTTTTGACATTGGTGCTGATGAGTACATTTCAAAGCCATTTTCTCCAAAGATACTGGTGGCCAGGGTAAATGCTCTCCTTCGCAGGGCGAATAAACTGGGCAAGGAGGCAGTAATAAGCGAGGCCGGTGGTATTGTTATGGACAAGACGGCGCACACTGTAGCTATTGATGGCAGGAATATTGAACTTTCGGTAAAGGAATTTGAGCTTTTGGATTACTTTATGAGCAATCAGGGGATTGCGCTTACCAGGGAGCGCATACTTGACAGTGTGTGGAGCTATGATTATTTTGGCGATGCGAGGACTATTGATACACATGTGAAGAAATTAAGAAGCAAGATGGGCGCTAAAGGCGACTATATAAAGACTGTCTGGGGTGTGGGATATAAGTTCGAGATACAGTAAGTGTTAAGCTTAGGACTAATGGATTCGGGATAAGAGGTGTCACCATGAAAAAGAAAAAAACGCTATCCACGCAGCTTACGTTTGTGATTTCATTCATTGTACTTCTGATAGTAGGCGTGTTCTGGATGGCTAATAACACACTGCTGGAAAAGTATTATGTATTTAACAAGGAAAAAGAGATGCTTGCTGTATACAAAATGGTGGACTTGGCTGCAAAAAATGACAAACTTTCAGATGATACGTTTGCTGTAGCATTTGAAAAGAAATGCGTTGGCGCCAATATAGATGCGGTTGTGTTCAACAAATACGGTAAGGTCATCATTGAGGGAACCACTGACAATCAGGAAATATTCCAGCTGCTTTTGGAGGCGAGCATGTCGTCGTATTCGGCAGACTACAACAACCTGAATATGACAAGGCAGAAGGATAAAAGGCTGGGGACAGAGTATATTATCATAAATAACAGACTGATTGATGGTAACTTTGTATACATGAAGACACCGCTTGAGAGCATTAAGGAGAGTGTGTCCATATCGAACCGCTTTTTTGCAATAGGTGGAGTGGCTGCTATTGTTGTGGGAGTGTTTATGGCATATATTGTTGCTCGCAACATGACCAGGCCGATAAGAAATATGACTGAGCTGTCGACAAGGATGGCGAAGCTTGATTTTGATGCGAAGTACATTGATACGGAAAACAGTGCAAAGGAGCTTTATGTGCTTGGTGAGCATATGAATGAGCTGTCGCAGACACTTGAGCAGACCATCACAAGACTAAAGGTGGCAAACAATGAATTACAGCGTGATATAAAGAAAAAAGAAGAGATTGATGAGATGAGAAAGGAGTTTTTGTCAAATGTGTCACATGAGTTAAAAACTCCGCTTGCTCTGATCTCAGGCTATGCTGAGGGGCTCAAAGAGGTCGTAAATGACGATGAGGAGAGCCGTAACTTCTACTGTGATGTCATCATGGACGAGACTGACAAGATGAACCGCATGGTTATGAAGCTTTTATCTCTCAATCATCTGGAAGATGGCAGTGATGTGCTTGAGATGACGAGGTTTGATCTGACACCGCTTGTCAGAGGGGTTATAGACTCATCTAAGCTTCTGGCACAGAAAAATGAGGCTGTAATTGAGTTTGACTGCACCGATTCCGTATATGTGAGCGGTGATATATACAAGATTGAAGAGGTTGTGACAAACTATATCAGCAATGCGATAAATCACTGCACAAGAGGTGGTACTATCACTGTATCATACGGCATGTACAGCGACCGTGTGAGGGTCAGCGTGTTTAACACGGGAGAGCCGATACCTGATAAGGATATAGAAAATATATGGAATAAGTTTTATAAGGTGGACAAGGCCAGAACAAGGGAATATGGCGGAAGCGGCATAGGACTGTCTATAGTAAAGGCCATTATGGAACTGCATCACAGAGGGTATGGTGTCATAAATCACAAGGATGGTGTAGAATTCTGGTTTGAACTTGAGTTATTTATTGCAAACAATCAATAAATGTGTTACTATATGTATTATTAGGATAAAAGTCATAGGATAAGAACGGGTTTATTGCAATGATGGGAAGAAATATAAAAATGGCAGCTGTGGCATTTACAGCAATTATAACGCTGACAGGCTGCGGAACAAAATTATATGATATGACTGATGCGGAACAAGGCCTTATCGCTAATTATTCAGCATATGTTGTTGCAAAACACAATATATACCAGCAGGATGGCATGACTAACGCTACGGAGATCCGTGGGGATATGGAGGATGCTGAGGACACTGAGAAAGTGGACGAGGCGTCACCTGATAATTCACTTTCGCAGGATAATAAGACATCTGAAGCCGGAAATGATAAGAGCAGCAATTCGCAGAAAGAGCCTTCTGCCACGCAGGAAAAGAAGGTGTCACTTGCCGAGGCAACAGGCTACGGCAGCCTTGAAATTACATATGATGGAGTAAACGAGTCAGATGTGTACAATGAGGGCTCATACTATTCTATGACGGCTGGAAGCGGTAATACTTTTGCGGTTATGAAATTCACTCTTAAAAATCCGACAGGCGAGGATATAAATGTTGATATGTTTGGCAATACCAGGACATATAAAGCCACTTTCCCCGATGGAAAGGAATACACGGCTGAGGGCACATTCCTTACATATTCCCTTAATACTTTTCAGGGAACCGTAAAGGCGCACGATGCGGTTGATGTGGTGCTGCTTTTCAAGGTACCTCAGGGTACAGCATGTGACAATATCAAGATGTCGGTTATAAAAGATAACGAAAAAAGTTTGATTGAATTATAAAACATATGATATACTTAGATTACTAAGAGGCGGAGGTTGTATTATGGATACTAACATATTATTGGAGTCAGGAACAAACGAGCTTGAGGTGCTTGAATTCACGTTGGGAGACAATCACTACGGAATCAATGTCGCAAAGATCAGAGAGATTTTGCAATATATGCCGGTCACTCCTGTTCCGAATACTCATCCGAGTGTTGAGGGAATATTTATGCCACGTGACACAATGATTACGGTTATCAATTTAAAGAATTGTCTTAATCTGCCACAGACGGATGAAAAGGGCTTATTTATCATTACGAATTTTAACAAACTCAATGTGGCATTTCATGTAGATCAGGTTATCGGTATACACCGCGTATCGTGGGAGAATATCATAAAGCCTGACGAGACACTGACGGGCGAGCAGGGTAGCACTGCTACAGGTGTTATCAAAATGGATGACAGGCTTATAGTTATCCTTGATTTTGAGGCTATAGTTGCTTCTATTAGTCCAGAGACAGGACTTAGGGTTAATGATATCGATGAGATGGAGGCAAGAGATAGGAGTGATGCTACAATTCTTATCGCAGAGGATTCGGCTTTATTGTCAAAGCTCATCACCGAGTGCCTTAAGAAGTCGGGATATACCAATCTCATAGTGGAAGAGAATGGTCAGGAGGCCTGGGATGTGATAAAGGATATGCAGGCAAAGGGCGATATTACAAAGCATCTTGACTGCATTATAACTGATATTGAGATGCCGCTCATGGATGGGCACAGACTCACAAAGCTTGTAAAATCAGATGCAGAGCTTAGAGATATACCGGTTATCATATTCTCTTCACTGGTAAATGAAGAGATGAGGAAAAAGGGTGAACAGCTTGGAGCAGACGCACAGCTTACAAAGCCTGAAATCGGAAAGCTTGTAGAGGCGATTGACAAGCTGCTTGATAAAGCATAATATATTTAGATACAAGGGGGTGTGGCTTGTTTAGCTGCACCCTTTAATGGATTATAGATGGAGAATACTAATGAGCGATAAATCGACAGAAAACTATCTGGACAATTTGCTGGATTCAATGAACAAGCTGCAGGATACAGATACGAAGATGTCTGGGGCTGACCAGGATGAATTCCTCAAAAAGTTTGAGGATGAGCTTGAAAATGAGACATATGATGAGTATCTGTCGAACTTTGAAAAGGAACTTGATAGGGAAAATGAGCAGGCCAAGGGTCAGGCTCTTAATGTACAGACTCCGGCTCCTGATGACAAGGATGCTTCACTGGATGATATGCTCACTGAGTTTGACCGCAGGATGAAGGAACAGGAGACTCAGGGAGATAAACAGGAAAACAAAGCAGACAATAATCTAAGCGATG
>ERZ779922.1920-NODE-1920-length-13365-cov-2.930879_pt1 | contig 13365 bp, 10 predicted proteins | sample MGYA00511544_ERZ779922 | MGnify/ENA primary metagenome ERZ779922 (study PRJEB29588, sample SAMEA2154516) | human gut metagenome | biome: human gut; feature: human-associated habitat; material: faeces | place: Denmark | collected 2008/2010 ... | reverse complement strand
GAACAGCACGTTGCCGCCGTTGGCGGACAGGTCACGGACGAAGGCGTAAGCCTCTTCCAGCTTCTTTACGGTCTTCTGCAGGTCGATGATGTAGATCCCGTTGCGCTCGGTGTAGATGTAGGGCGCCATTTTGGGGTTCCAGCGGCGGGTCTGGTGACCGAAGTGCACACCGGCCTCCAGCAGTTGCTTCATAGATACGACAGCCATTTTACAATTTCTCCTTTTGTTTTTCCTCCACCCCGATCATCCCGGCAGCCCGTCCTTCCGGACACGGGGGCAGCCGATCCCCGGGTGTGTGGTTTTGAAATGTCACGGGTCAAAGCCCATGCTGAGTCATTATATAGGATGGAACGCGTAATTGCAAGCATTATTTCCCAAAAAACGCAAAAAAATTCCGGCGCGGGGAAAAGAATTGCGCCGGGTCTGCCATTTACCGTGGCAGACCCGGCTTTCCTCTCGGCACCCGGCAGTCGTCGGGCTTCGCCTCCACCAGCACGATGTCCGGGCCGATGCGCTTGATGCAGTTCCATGGAATGATAAAATCGTCCCGCCGCCCGAAGCCCCCCGGAAACCGCGCGGGGCATGGGACGACGATGGCACAGACGTTCCCGCTGGGGATCTCCACCTGCACATCCGTCACAAACCCCAACCGGCGGCCGTCGCTGACGCAGATGACCTCTTTGCATTGCAGCTGGGTGAATCGCATTGACATAATCCCACCCTCCTCTGGAAAAGCCTATGCACCAGAAAGAAGGAGTATGACTGTTCTACGAAACGCTGACGGATTTGCGCATGGCGCCAATGGCGCCCTTTTCCAGCCGGGACACCTGCGCCTGGGAGATACCCAGAGCGGAGGCCACCTCCATCTGGGTCTTCCCGTCGTAAAACCGCAGAGAGAGAATCTGCTTTTCCCGGTCGTTCAGGGCGCGGAAGGCGTTTTGCAGGGTGATATGCTCCATCCAGCCGTCCTCGGTGTTTTTGGTGTCCCGCACCTGATCCATCACCGTCAGCGGGTCGCCGCCGTCGGAATAGACCGGGTCATACAGACTCGCCGGGGCGCATACCGCGTCCAGCGCCCGGCTGACCTCCTCCAGAGGGATTTCCAGCTCCTTGGAAATTTCCTCCAGCGTCGGCTCTCGCCCCAGGCGGGTGATCAGGGCTTCCTTACACTGAAGCACCCGGTAGGCCACATCCCGGATGGAACGGGAGACCCGGATGACACTGTTGTCCCGCAGGTACCGCCGCACCTCTCCCGCGATCATGGGCACGCCGTAGGTGGAAAAGCGCACCTGCTTGTCCGGGTCAAAATTGGAGATGGCCTTGATAAGGCCGATGCACCCTACCTGAAACAGATCGTCGGGGTTTTCGCCCCGCTTGTCAAAGCGCTGTATGACACTGAGAACCAGCCGCAGATTTCCTTCGATGAGTTTTTCCCGGGCATCTTCGTCGCCCGCCTGCGCCCGGCGGAGCAGGGCGTCCATTTCCACCTGAGATAAAACGTGAAGTCTCGATGTGTTGACGCCGCATATCTCTACTTTTCCCTGCATGGCAGCCTCCTGTGTGGTGATACTGGGAAATGGAGCTTCCATTCCCGTTCCTCTCCAGTATTCCCCGGAAGCGCCAAATCATTCTTTGGCGGTTTTTCACAAATTTTTCACAGTTGAGAGAAAGCGCCAATGGCTTTCGACAGCATTTTTTTACAGGAAGACAACTTTTCCCCGATGTTTTTCCGGTAACGGCTTCCTTCCGACGGTGACGTAACACGTCCCGTTTTTGGGCGGAGAACAGAATATGCATGGATATATGCAGACTTTTCCACAAGAAAAGCAAAAAAAGAAAAGAGCAAAAAATCCTGTTGATAACTCAGAGTTTTCCACAATCTCCACAGGTTTTTCCACAGGGGTTTTCCACAGGCGGGGCATGCTGTGGATATGCAGTTTTGGTTCACATAAAAAGATCCGACACGCTTCGACGGATTTCCCACTTTTCCGCGGGTCGTGGATTTTACCATGAACATTTTTTTGTGCAAAAATTAGGGCTTGACAATTCTCCGCGCAGGCCCCGGCGTCCGCCCACCGGGGCGGGATGGCCGGGGAGAAGCTTCTTACGCCCGGAACGGCAAAAAATTTTGAAAAAAGGGTTGATTTTATCGCGTCAAGGCGTTATAATGCGTATCTGTATGGAAAACGAACAGAAGGAGGTGGAATCCATGCCCAATATCAAGTCCTCTAAGAAGGATGTCATTTCTTCCAAGATCGCTTACGAGAAGAACAAGGCTGACAAGTCCGAGCTGAAGACCAACCTGAAGAAGTTCGACGCCGCCCTGGTGTCCGGTGACAAGGCTGCCGCCGACGCTGCTTACAAGACCGCCGTCAAGGCCGTCGATCAGGCTGTCAACAAGGGTCTCCTGCACAAGAACAACGCTGCCCGGAAGAAGAGCAGCATGACTCTGAAGCTGAACAAGCTGGCCTGATTTCTCTGAAAATATCTCCTTCCGAGCAGTGCTTGGAGGGAGTTTTTTCATTTTGTAAGGGGAAACTCTGAACAAATCGCCGATCTGTTCAGAACCGCCCGTAATGTGCTATAGATTTTCCCGGGAGGTGTAACCATGGCAAAACTGTCTGACCCCGTCACGATGCTCAAGGGCGTGGGGGAGGTGCGGGCAAAGCAGCTTGCCCAGCTGAATATTTTCACCCTCCGGGATCTCATCTGCCATTTCCCCAGAGGGTACGAGGACCGGACGAAGCTGGTTCCCATCGAAAAGCTGGAGCCGGATGTCCCTGCCTGTTTTCGCGCCATGGTGATGAACACTCCCCGCACCAGCCACATCCGCAAGGGGCTGGACTTGACCAAGGTGCAGGTGGCGGATTCCACCGGGCGGCTGAACGTGACATTTTTCAACAGCCGCTTTGCCGCCCAGCAGCTGGAATATGGCCGGGAGTACATTTTCTACGGCGCGGTGAGCGGGGATTTCATCGGCTACAGCATGACGAACCCCGTGTTCGAGGCGCCGGAGTCCCAGCCCGTGACCACCCGGCGCATTCTGCCCATTTATCCCCTGACCGCGGGACTGACCAACGCGGCGCTGCTCCGGCTGGTGCAGCAGGCGCTGGCGGTGTGCGCCCCGCCGGAGGAGATACTGCCCGCCGAGGTGCGGGAGAAATACGGCATTCTGCCTGCCGAGCGGGCATATTTTGCCATCCACGAGCCGAATTCCATGGCGGAGGCGGAGCTGGCGAAAAAGCGGATGATCTTCGAGGAATTCTTCGTATTCTCCGCCGGGCTGTCCCTGATGCGCGCCGCCCGGAAGGAAAAAAAGACGGAACCCTATACGGATTTCGACATGGCGCCCTTTTATGACAGCCTGCCCTTTACCCTCACCGGTGCCCAGAGCCGGGCGGTGGGGGAAATTCTGGAGGATTTCCGTCGGGGCATTCCCATGAACCGGCTGGTACAGGGAGACGTGGGCAGCGGCAAGACCATGGTGGCCGCCGCCGCCGCCTACTGCGCCGCGAGAAATGGCGCTCAGACCGCTTTGATGGCGCCCACGGAGATCCTTGCCGAGCAGCATTTCGCCTCCCTGAGCGCCCTGTTCGTCCCTCTGGGGGTATCCGTGACACTGCTCACCGGTTCCCAGACCGCGAAGCAGAAGAAGGACGTGCGGGAGCGCATCGCCGCCGGGGAAGTTCAAGTGGTGATCGGCACCCACGCGCTGCTGTCGGAGTCTACCCGGTTTGACAATCTGGGACTGGTCATCACCGACGAACAGCACCGCTTCGGCGTGGGACAGCGCAGCCGTCTTTCCGCCAAGGGGGAGGACCCCCACCTGCTGGTGATGTCGGCGACGCCCATCCCCCGGACGCTGGCGCTGATCCTCTACGGCGATCTGGATGTATCCATTCTGGACGAGCTGCCCCCGGGACGGGAGCCGGTGGACACCTTTCTGGTGGGGGAGAGCTACCGTCCCCGGATCAACGCCTTTATCCGGAAGCAGGTGGCGGAGGGACATCAGTGCTTCGTGGTCTGCCCGGCGGTGGAAGAAAACGAGGAGCTAGGCATCAAGGCCGCCTCCGTCTGGGCGGAGACCTTGCAGCAGACGGTTTTCCCCGACCTGCGCATTGCCCTGCTCCACGGGCAGATGAAGGGTGCGGAAAAGGAAGCGGCCATGGCGTCCTTCGCCCGTGGGGAAGCGGATGTCATGGTGGCGACCACGGTCATCGAGGTAGGCGTGGACGTTCCCAACGCCACGCTGATGGTCATTGAGGACGCCGACCGGTTCGGTCTGAGCCAGCTGCACCAGCTCCGCGGCCGGGTAGGCCGGGGCAAGGCGAAAAGCTACTGCATCCTCACCACCCACAACCGCAACCCGGAGACGCTCCAACGCCTGAAAGCCCTGTGTAAAACCACCGATGGCTTCAAGATTGCTGAGGAAGACCTGCGTCTGCGCGGTCCCGGAGATTTCTTCGGCTCCCGGCAGTCCGGCCTGCCCGCATTCCGGGTGGCGGACCTGGGCTGCGACCTTGCCGCCATGAAAGGCGCCCAGCAGGCATCGGCGGATTGGATCGACGCCTACGGCGCGTCGGACACCCCGGAAGCAAACGCCCTCAGAGAGCGGATCGGCGACCTGTTCGCCCGCTCCGAGGGTACAATGAACTGAACGAGCAAAGCAGGACACACTTTTGTGTCCTGCTTTTTGCTGGATTATTCAGTCTGCGTGACATTGCTTTTTCGCTTTTGCATTTACGCCTGCTTTGCACTGTCCAGGGACTTGCCGAAGACGAAAAACCGCTGATAGAGAAACTCCGTGGAGAAATTCAGCAGCATATTCACAATTGTTACCAGGTATTCGTTCCACGCCAGACTGCCGGCCAGATAATTGCCCAGAAGGGTGGACAGCGGCGTGAAGACCGCATAATAGGCGGCAACCTTTGCCATGGCTACGGGCACGTTGGCGGCGGATTGGAAGGTAAATTTCCGGTTCAGGGTAAAGTTCCAGAGTACGCTCAGGCACAGGGCAATCAGGTAGCAGGGCCAGTATGGGAAATGGGTAAATTCATTCAGCAGGGCGAAGCTTCCCATTTCGATGAGACCGGCGCTGATGGAGAAAAAGGTGAATTTCAGGACACGGACGAATTCTTTCATGAGTACCTCCAAAATCATTCCATATGGTCTTTGCGGCGGAAGCAGAAAAGCTTGCCCATTAACGAATTTTTTCTTGCCTGCTTTACTCCTCGCCGGATGCTAATTTTTGCCGCCGGCACAGCCGGTGGTTAAGTTTGATCAAGCAATTATGGCAACACCGCATAAATCGGCAAGGAGGCATAGCAGAAGATTTTGTGCCAGATCAAAGTTACAAAGCCGGAGGAATACTGTATGTATTTCCCAGCTTTGTAACTGCGGAGCTGGTGCAAAAGACTCGCTGTGACCCGCAGACGCATTTGTGCGGTGTTGCCTTAATTATACTGTAAAAAGGGAGAAAAGTAAAGGCAATCAGGGGAAATTACAAAAAACCATTTTGAGTATTTTCTGAATCCTATTCATGGACACAAAAGGCGTTGATACTAAAATCTCCACAGGGGCTGTGGAAAAGTGTGCCTTATGTTCCGGGATGAGGCAGGCTTCGGCCGCATCAACCATCCCAAGTACTGCTGGTGCGAAAAAGGCATCCGACCATGCGTTCCATGTCACCATATTCGGGAATACCGGTATGCCTATGGTGCGGTCGAGCCGCTGACTGGGGAATCCTGTTTTCTTGTCATGCCCTATTGCAATACTGCGTGTATGAATCTGTTTCTGCGGGAATTATTCAAACAATTTCCGCAGGATACCATTCTGATGTGTTGCGATGGAGCTGCATGGCACAAATCGGGAACACTGGAAGTGCCTGATACTATTTCCTGATTAAAATCAAAGATTTTAATCAGGAAATAGTTTAAAGCCACCGGCACGGTGCATCCGTCAAGGGAAAGCAGGCAGATGTATCGTGCTGGTGTTTTTTGAGGGGCAAAAATCTCTCCCGGGGCAGTTTCAAAACTGCCCCGGGAGGTTTCGTTATTTCTGAACGGTCAGCGTGAATCTGGCCTGAATGGGTTTTGCGTCTGCGGCGGCATTTTCCGGAGTAACGTCCAGAATCACCGTGTACCTGCCGGGTTTCAGGGAAGCGAACGCCTTCGCCGGGAATCTGACAACTCCCCCGCTGACTTCTATCCCTCCGGTAGCTTCCACCGCGTTCCGGAGAGCGGCGGTGCTTCTGGAATTCAGGGTGATCTCTCCGAATTCTGCCGTCGCCGGGCTGGTGATGCTCAGCACCTGCACCAGCGGCGCGGTCTGGGACTGATACACCGTCCGGTTCGAGAGCTTCGCCAATTTCACCGTGCTCTGCGTAACCCGGATGCTCAGGGTGCTGCCTGTGACCTCCTGACCGCAGAAGGTCAGAACCGGGGTCACCTTGTAGGTCGTTCTGGTGGAATACGTGCAGCCCTTTGCCATGGTCAGGTGTACAACGCCGTCAACCACCTCAGCCGCGAACAGCTCCGCGTCCGCACCTTTCAGCCGGATATCCGTAACGGTGCCCTGCGCGTTGGTCAGCCTGGGCGTATAGACGATCTCACTTGCCGGGTTCAGCACATCCAGCTTTCCCTTGGCAGTCAGCCGGAAGGAGGGCGCTCTGTCGTAAACCTGCACCCTCAGGATTACCCCTGCGGGCAGCGTTGCCGTTTCCCCGTTCCGGCTGACGATGGCGTTCAGCACATAGCTGCCGCCGGTAAAGTCCGCGTTGGGGATGGTTGCCGTCAGGATGCCGTCGGCGTAGTCCAGACAGTCGGGCAGTTCCTCGAAGCCCTCAATGGCATATCCATCGCCGCCGGTCAGGGTCACCTTCACGGCAATACTCTCCTCCCCTGCCAGCTGCCGGTTCAGCCGCACCATGGCGGCGGACAGCCTTGCTCTGGGCAGCGTGTTGGATACGGTGACACGCACCGTGCCTCCGGAGATTTCCGTGCCACTTTCCAGAATGCCGGTACAGGCGAAGGAATAAGTCCCGTTTTTGATGCCGGAATCCGCGATTTCCGCAACGATTTCTCCGGAATCCGCGTCATAGTACACATTCAGCTTGTCGGACTCCGCCCGGGCGGCAGTGCCTTCCCTTGCCGCGGGAGTCAGCTCCACATCGGTCAGGGAGACGTTGCCCTGGGAGAGGATCATGCCGGTGGAAGCCGTCTCGGAGGGGAACCAGCTATTCAGCTTCAGCGTGCCGGCCGCCGCTCTGAGGGTGGGCAGTCTGTTGGTGACGGTAACTCTGTGGGTGAGCTTGACGGGCTTCGTCCAGTTGTCGTCCTGCACGTAGACATTGGCCGACACGTTCTTCGCCTCGGTCAGCGTCAGGGTCAGGACGTTTCCGCTCAGCGCCACATCCACGCCCGGGGTGTCTGTATAGGCATAAAGGCTCTCGCCGTCCGCGCCCGACAGGATCGTCTCCACGGACCAGTCCGAATTCAGTGCGGTATTCAGCGTGCTGGAAGTGGGGTTCCGCTTAAGCTTCGGCGCGGTGTTTACGGTGCCGATGGTCAGCGTCTTGGTCACCGGGATGTTATAGCCCGCGAAGGAGACGCTCAGGGTCGCTCTGGTGCTGGGCTTGGCAGGAGCGTTCTCCGGGTCAGCGTAGCGGATGACCCACTCGCCGTCCTCATTCTCCAGCACGAAATCGCTGTTTCCGATGAGTTCCGCGCTTTCGACTTCCCCGCCGGTGATGGTCAGGGCCGCCTGACTGTCACGGTAGAACAGGTTGAACCGCTGGCTCTGCCTTACGGTCAGTCTGGGCAGCGTCTGGATGACTCTCACCGTGATGGGATAAGAATAGGTGCGGCCATCGTCGCAGACGGTTTCCAGCGTCATCCGGTAGGTGCCTCTGGCGACGGCTTCTCTGGAGGTCAGGGTCAGCAGACTGTCCGCATACTCCACGTCGAACCGCTCGTCGTCCACACTGACGCTCAGGATCTGGTTGCCGTAGCTTTCCACCAGAGCAACGTCCACACCCGCGGAAGAGACGGAATTCAGGGTCAGCGTGGAAGCCCCCAGCCGGGGCGCGTAATCCGGGGTGGTCACATTCAGCGTCACCTGAGCGGTCACTTCGCTGCCGTCCGTGGCCGCGGCCGTGATGACGGTCGTTCCGGAGGTCAGCAGGGTGACAATGCCGCTCTGGTTCACCCGGGCGACTGCCGGGACGCTGGACGACCATTCCACCTTCGTCTCCGCACCCGCAGGCTGAACCATCACCGCGAAGGACAGGGTTCTGGACGTCCGGCCATCCACTTCCATGGTTTCCGGGACCAGTTCGCCGTCCCGTGTCAGGATGATCTCCGTCACATAGGAGATCATCGGCAGAGTGACCTCTTCCAGCGTGGTCTCCTCCGTGCCCAGCGCGTCCTTAAAGAGCTTCTCGCAGCGGGAGCAGATGTAATACTCGATATTTCCGGCGGCTTCCCATGTGGGTTCCGCTGCTTCTACTTTGGTAATTTCATGGCCGAGCGCGGACAGGGTCTCCGCTTCCACGGTGGTTGCCTGCTCGCACTTTTCGTCCTTGAAGACCTCGCCGCAGACACGGCACACATACATGCTTCAGGCTGCTGCAGCCGCGGAAGGCAGCGTTGCCAATGCTGGTCACGCCCCACGGAATCGTCACACCGGTTAGGCTGCTGCAGCTGAAGAAAGCACCGCTGCCAATGCTGGTTACACCCTCCGGAATTGTCACACCGGTCAGGTTGCTGCAACCGCCGAAGGCACACTGGCCGATACTGGTTACGCCAGATTCCACTACGACAGCAGTCACCTGCTCCCGGTATCCACTCCAAGGTGTCGTTGTACGGAAGTATTCTCCGTTTTGGTATTCTCCGGAGTAATTCTCCATCTCCCCGCTGCCGGAAATGGTCAGCGTACCGTCTCCCGTAAGTACCCAAGTCAGGTTTTCACCGCACCCGCCGGAAGCAATCACGTCCCCGTTATCCGCGAACAGGGCAATGTCCTCCACGGTTTCCTCGGTGGCTTCCTCAGTTTCCTCTGTGGCCTCCGTGGGCGCAGAGGTTTCCTCAGTAGGCGCGGCCGTTTCCTCCGTGGGCACGGTCGTTTCTTCCGCAGGCGCTTCGGTGGGGGCCTCCGTCTCCACGACGGCCTCGGTGGGGGCGGTGGTCTCCTCCGTCCCTTCGGTGTCCGCGAAAACCGGCGTCACCAGTTGGAACGTCACGGCGACCGCCATCAGCAAAGCCAGCAATTTCTTCATGATGCAACCTTCTTCCTATATTTTCGACCGGTACAACTTCCCCCAAAACAGGCCGCCGTACTCAGTCCCACAATGCTGCTATCAGCATACCACTGAACCGCGCAAATTGCAAGGGATACAGGTAAAAATAGTACAATTCTACCGTTTTCTCCCAGTTCCGCCGCCAACGCAAACCGAATAATTTCTGCCCCGGCCTGTACAGACCGGGGCAGCTGCATTTTCATAATATCTACTTCAGAAGATGATTCCGGTCAATGGCGCTGCCGGCAAAGGCGCACTGGATCAGCTGCCCCAGCGCAAATATGCACAGGCACCAGAACGGGAACGTATAGCGAAGGAAGCATGCGCACACGACATAGGGAATCGCTACCAGAACCAGCATCCACAGGCTGTACTTCCACTCCTTGCCCATCAGGATGAGCGCGTTCACGGCATTCTGCCACGGGGTGAGGCTGACGAGGGCGCACAGCGGAAACCAGTAGCTTTTCAGCAGGAAAGACAGGACGCCAAGGCAGACAAGCGCGGCGATCGCGGCCTCCCGAAGCCCCAGAAACAGGAAAAACAGGGGAATAGAAACGGGCGCCAGCGTCAGAACCAGCCAAATCAGCAGCTTTTCAAAGAAGTTCTCCCGGAATCCGGCAAAATACTCGCCCCACATGTGGATCACCGGCATCTCTCTCCAGTAGAGCATCAGCACCCTCGCCATGCCGGAAAAGGCCGCGGGGATGGTAACGATGGGAATACACAGAAGGACTGTGACGACATTCAGCTCCAGCAGCTGAATGGCTCTGCTTACCACCAGCCGCTCAAAACGCGCAGGGGCGCCGGGTGCTTCCGGCGCTTCTTCGCGGCGTTTTCCGTTCCATAGTCTGTCATACAGCGACATATGCTTATCCCTTTACGGCTCCGGCGGTCAGGCCGGCAATCATGTGTTTCTGGAGGAAGATGAACAGCAGGACGATGGGCAGCGAACCGATCACGGCAAACGCCATCATGCCGCCGTAATTATAGCAGTACTCCCCCAGAAACGTTTCCGCAATGCCCACAGGCAGCGTTTTCATCGAGGCATCCTGCATGATAATGAGGGACATCATATAGTCATCCCATGCGTTCAGGAACGTATAGATGCATACAGCGACAATGCCGGGCTTCACCAGCGGGAACAGGATCTCCACCAGCGTGCGCATTTTCCCGGCTCCGTCGATGCGGGCGGATTCGTCCAGACTTTTGGGCACGGTGTCGAAGAAGGACTTTACCAGTGTGACCGCCAGCGGCAGAGCAAAGGTCGTGTCGGAAAGGATCAGGCCGGGGTAGCTGCTCAGCAGCCCCAGCTTTGTATAAAAAATGTACAGCGACGCCAGAATCACCACGATGGGGAACATCTGAACCGACATGACCGCGCTGAGCAGCGCGGACTTTCCCCGGAACCGGTAGCGGGAAAAAGCGTATCCCGCGGGAACCGACAGCACCAGCGTCGTCAGCACGGTTCCGACCGCAACGATGACACTGTTGCGGAAATAGGCCACGTACTTTGGCGTCTCGGCAATCTGGATGTAGTTATCCAGCGTGATATCCACGGGAACAAAGTGAGGGGGCAGAACGGTCAGGTAGTGGGTCGGCATCAGGGAGCAAATCACCATCCAGTAGATCGGGAACAGCAAAAGGATGATCGTCAGCAGCAGCGCCCCGTATTTCAGCACACTCGGGAGTTTTTTGCGGATCTTCATATCTTGCGGCACCTCCTTACAGGGTATCTGCGTGGTTCTCGTTTGCCTTGTTGCTGATGAACGTCAGCACAAACAGGAATACCATCCAGATTACGCCGATGGCTGCGCTCTCGCCGAAGTTATAGGACTGGAACGCCGCCTTATAGGCAGCGATGGAAAGCGTCGTGGTCGCGTCCACGGGGCCGCCGCCGGTCATATTGTTGATGATGGTAAACTGCTGAAAATTCTGCGTGATCGCCAGCCAGACAGATGTGAACAGAACGGGACGGATGGAGGGCAGCACAATGTGCCAGAACCGCTGGAACGGGTTGCCGCCGTCGATACAGGCCGCTTCCAGCAGGGAACCGTCCACAGACTGAAGACCGGCCAGAATCATCACGGTCATATACGGCAGCTGCTTCCATACGCAGGCCGCCACTATGGAGATCATCGCCAGCGTGGCGTCCATGGTCCAGGAAAGGTTCATGCCATCTATGATCCCCACCTTCATCAGCAGATAGTTGATGACGCCGTACTGCTGCTGTAAGATCCATCTCCAGACCAGCGCGACGACGACGGAGGGGATCGTCCACGGGATCAGCATCATGCCCCGGAAAACAGCCCTGCCGCGGATCCTGCTGTTCAGCAGAAGGGCAACGCCCATTCCCAGAATCAGCTGGATGCTGACCGTAAAGAAAACAAACACCAGAGTATGGAAAAAATAGGTGAAAAATTCACCTTTTTTGAACAGGGCAATATAGTTTTTTAGCCCCGCCCAGGTCGGAGACATCAGGTTGCGCAGGCTGCAGTCGCAGAAGCTTGTCCAGATGCCCCGGAGGATGGGGATGGCAATGACGCAGGACAGAACGACCAGTGCCGGGGAGATAAAGCCCACGGCCACAGCCTGATCTGATTTCAGCCGGGTCACAATGGATGGTTTTTGCATGGAATTGTTACGTCCCATATGCAGCTCCTTTCTTGCGGGCACCCTGAAACCGTCTTTTCCCGTTTGAGAAGGGTCCCCGCATAAAAGGTTGTCCGGCAGGGTTCCTACCGGACAACCCAAGTTATGTCCAAGCATCCATTACTACTGCAATGGAACGGCGGGTATTACTGGCCGTACAGCGCTCTGACCTCGGCATCCAGATCCGCAAGGACAGTGGCGGCATCCGCGCCGGTCGCGAGCCGGGCGACGGCGTCGGTGATGGCTTCGTCAGCATCCGCAAAGCCCATATCCATAGCGGGCAGGGAGCGGCACTGCTTCATGGCCTCAACGTAAGCTGCGGTGAATTCGCTTTCCACGTTGGCAAAAACGTGATCCATAACGGAGGTACGGGAGCTCATCTTGCCCTTGCCGTAGTCGAACATGATCTGAATGGTATCCTCGCCGCCAAGGAACTCAGCAACGACGCCGGCGGCCTCCATGTTCTTGCAGGACTTGAACACGACCAGAACAACGTCGGAAACATAGCCAACGGACTGACCGGCAGTGGCACCGGGGATGGGGAACGCGCCGATCTCATCCAGGAAGGCTTCGCCCTTGGAGCTGGCCTGCACGAAGGAAGCGGTCTGAGATTCCAGATCCCAGAAGAACGCGAGGTTCCCGGAAGCAAACAGATTGCGCATTTCCTTGAAGCTCAGGCCGACGGGAGACTGACCGGAGGTGTACAGCTCCTGAATTTCGGTGAAAGCCTTCAGGTTGGCGTCGCTGTTCAGGACAATCTTGCCGTCCGCATCGATGAATTCACCGCCCCGGGCCCACATCCACGGGAAGATGTTGTAGCCTTCGGCAACTTCCAGACCGGAGTTGACCAGACCGAGGCCATAGATTTTGTTGCCGTTCTCGTCATTGCCCAGCGCGGCGACCTTGGCGGAAGCCTCCAGCAGCTCATCAAAGGTGGTGGGGACACTCACACCTGCCTTCTCGAGCAGGGTCTTGTTATAGAACATGGCGTAGGGCTGGCCGAAGTAAGGCAGCGCGACCAGAGAGCCGTCAGCGGTGGTATAGCTGCTCAGGGAAGCCTCGCCGTAGTCGGCCAGAGCCTCTTCGCTGATGTAGGGCTTGATGTCCGCCAGACAATCCAGCTCCATCAGCTGGGGCAGCCACTCAGCCTTGATGTGAGCAACGTCGGGGCCATTGCCGCCGGCAACGTCGATCAGCAGGGTGGAGAGGTAGTCAGCGTAGGAATAGAAGTACTCGGTGCTGATGGTGGTGTTGTACTCGTTCGTCTCGTTGTACAGATCCGCCGCTTCCTGATAAATGTGACGGATAGATTCTTCCGCGAACGCCCAGGAACCCCAGGTCAGGGTCACAGGCTCAGCAGCGGGAGCAGGTTCTTCGGTCTTTTCAGTCGCGGCAGGCTTTTCTGCAGCGGTCTGTGCCTT